>Ga0209542_10009479_pt1 | contig 17848 bp, 14 predicted proteins | sample RifCSPhighO2_01_FD_184028 | JGI IMG/M metagenome (GOLD analysis project Ga0209542, IMG submission 184028) | Soil microbial communities from Rifle, Colorado - Rifle CSP2_plank highO2_0.1 (SPAdes) (version 2) | ecosystem: Environmental > Terrestrial > Deep subsurface > Rock core/Sediment ...
CAAATATAACTCCGAGAACAAGAATTGCGGATATTATCCATATTAATGCGTTTGAATAAGGGATAGAATATTCAGGCCTTCTTTCGCCATGCAGTTTGGCTTTTTTGACCATGAGAAGAATAAGGATAGCGGTTAAGCCTCCCGAGATTAGCCCTCCAATGCTCATGACTGTGATGAAATTTGCCTGATTAAACAGCTTTAATATGACTAAGGCTATTATAGGTATTGAAATTGTATATAACCAAGCTCTTTCTTTTTTCTTGTTATAATCAAATCTAAAAGTATCTATCATGACTATTGAATGCGAGAGGTAGGCATTGAACATTGTTATCATGGCAAGGATTATGAATGGAATCCCAAGGGCGATAGTTGCTATTTCAGGAGTATCGAAGCCTTTGTAACCCAGAACAAAGAAAGTGAATACAATGTAGACAAGGAGGCTGATTAGGCATGCTGTAATTATTGAGCGTTTCATCAGGTGTTTCTCATTTATGAGGATTCTTTTCATTTCAGGAATTGCTGTGAATCCAAGAAAAGCAAATATAACAACTCCTAACGGCGTGAATGCGTGCCTGAAATCTAGGTATGCAAGATTCTCAAAATTTATTTTATTTATGAGCAGGATGGATATAGACAAGACCATGGCAAACATGAGCATTATTCCAAGAGGCTCACCTTTTTTCAATGCACTGATTCCAGAATAGCTGATTAGGGACATGACAAACCAAAAAGCGAAGCTCATATAAACTGCATATTGTGCGCTGCCGAATAACAATTGGCTTATTGACTCTCCCTGAGCTATCAAATAAGCTGTAAGGGCTGCATAGACTCCGAATGATGCCACAACAAACATTGTTTTCTTTCCGATTTTTCCAAGATATTTTTCTGCATATCCTGGAAGCTGATGTATTGATTTTGTCCTCAACGTAACTTCTCCCAGATAAAGCATAGATATTATGATAATCGCCGCAATTGCTATCATGTTGAGGAGCCCGAGGGAAAACCCTGATTTCATCACTACATAGGGTATGCCGAGGAAACCTGCTCCTATGATTGTTCCCATAAGGGCGAATACTGCTACTGAGAAATTTGAATCTTGTTTCATCTCTTTTAAATTCTTAATTCAATACACTTAAAAAACCCTGTTATTTAATGATTTTGTTAGGTCCATAGTTCAGTGGATAGAATACGGCGCTTCGGACGCTGTGACCGGGGTTCGATTCCTCGTGGACCTGTTTTCTGGATATGGTGATGTTATGCCGTGTTTTTATTCCCAAGTGCCGGGTTTAGAGTCAACCTCTCTCTTAATTTTTTCTTTTAGTTTATCACTATGGAATTATAACAATAGTAAGATTTAAAATATCTTTTTTCTTTTAATTATTATGAGAATTAAGCCATTTTGTGAGGGAAGCATAAGAAGGATTGCAAGATTATTTAGAGATACAAAGGCAGAAGTTGTTCTTGGAGCTGTTTTAGGTGTAGGCGTTGGCATTTATTGCAGTCATTTGAATGAATTAGATAGGGATAAACTTATTCCAGTCTCATTTTCAGAACTTAGCCAGCTTGAAGACAGGGCCAGGGAGGAAGGGGAGAAACTTGATGTTTATACACATTATATTGCAGGAGTAAATGATTTTCCTATGAAGGTTTTCGAATCATGGAATCATTCATGGGCAGATAGCAATTCCGATAGGGAGGCTTATTTAAAATTTGCAGAATATCTTGGAGATAGGATGCGAGGAGAATCTTTTAGAAGGAGCTTAAGCAGGCTTATTGAAGAGGTCCCTGAAAATGCTAGAACCATTAAAAAAGAATTGAAAGAATTTGAAGATGCAAAAAGACATATTGACCGCGTAAGTGTGCACTTTGATAATGCTTGGCGTGGAGAGTCTGTGGATCATTTTACTATGGTTCCCGCAGTATCTATTGATGCAAATGGCAATCTTCATACGACTCTAGAGAGCAAATATGAAAGCACGACACATAATTATATTTATGATTCAGATGAAGGAGAAAGAGCGTCTCAGAAGCTTGATGAAACTTTAGAGACTTTTAGCGATTTAAGTGTAAATGTCAAGAACCAGCCACTAAAGTGGCTGGCGTGACAAAGGCTGGTTCTTGAGCATGCTCAAGAATTGAGTTTTCTGTATCTCACCACTAAAGTAACGAGTTTTAGAAAACTCAATTCTTGACATATAAAAGTAAGAGGAGCAAAGACTGTCAAGGATGAGAACCTTAAGGCTATGAAAGAAAGCAGGAAGATAGAAGGCGAGCTTGAGCAGGAAGAATTGAGAAAGATTGCAAATGCCTGGATTTATAATTCATATCTTTATCAAAATGCAGGAGTATTGAGACATCCTTGGAATGGTCTGAGGGTTGGAGCTGATCTGTGGAGAGAGGGGAAGGAAAATGCTAAGAGCTATGATACTAACAGTATCATAGCTTCAAGAATTGATTCTGGGCCTGAAGAGTTTAGAATAGCTGAGGGCGTACTCCGAGAATGTAATGAATTCTCTTTTAAAGTTGGAAAAGCCCTTCAGGGAGTAAATTATTCGATAAATGAAATCTCTGCTCTTGAAAGAGACCTCCGCGCATTTATTGAATTGGGCGAAACAGCAAGGGAAAATTTAAATTTATTTAATGAAAGATATTCTGATGCTGACCTCAAAAAGAGTGCTTATGAGATAAGGGATAGGGCCATTGGTTTAATAAGGGCTAATTTTTCAGGGGAATTCGATAGAGCGAGATATAGGAAAGGGGTAATTGCATTAGGCGCACTTGCTGGACTTATCATGGGCGCAGGAATTGGTTTTGGCGCAGATAAACTTGGCGAGAGATATGGATTGTGGTATGATCTTGAATGGAAAAGGAGATAACTTTTAGTGTGCAATTATAAAAGGATCTAAGAAATTTACATCTTACTAATCCTTAACTTAAGTTTAGGAAAAGTCATACTAATACTAAACTATAGTTTAACTTTAGTAAGATTTAAATAGTTAATGTTCATAAAAAAAATATGTACATAGAGCGAGAAATCAGGAAGATGTTTGAAAAAATAGCGAAAAGCTATGCGTTAGTTGCAGTAGTGGGGGCTCGGCAAGCAGGAAAAACGACTTTTCTCAAAGAGCACGCTAAGTCTTTGAGGTCCTCTTATCTTCTGTTTGATGATCCAGATATAAGGTCTCTTTTTGAAGAAGATATTAAAAAATTTGAAAAACAATATTTAGAGAATGCAGATATCTTTATTTTCGATGAAGTGCAATACTGTAAAAACGCAGGAAGAAATCTTAAATATCTTGCAGATAGCGGAAAAAAGATATGGATTACTTCCTCTTCTGAAATGATTCTGGGCAAAGAAGTACTATCTTACTTAGTGGGAAGAGTATCTATCTTGAGGCTGTATCCATTTTCTTTTAAGGAGTTTTTGGATGCTAAAGGGCAGAAAGAGTTTAATCAGCAGATTCTAAAGAGAAGTATGTGGGAGCATATTCTTTACGGAGGATATCCTAAAGTAGTGATAGCTGAAGATACAGAACTAAAGAAGATAATATTGCGAGATATTTATGAGACTATGATTCTTAAGGATATTGCCCAAACATTCTCTATCGAAGATATAAAGTCACTTGAAGAATTTACTAAACATCTTGCGATTAATATTGGGGGTGTGCTATTCTATGAAACTATCTCAAAGGACTTAAAAATATCATTTCAGACAGTTAAGAAATATCTTGATGCAATGGAGAAAAGTTATTTGATCACACGAATTCAACCATTCTATGAGAATAAGACAAAAGAGATTATCAAGCAACCTAAACTATATTTCATTGATACAGGTCTTAGAAATGGCATAGCAAAGACTTTTGAAGATGAGCCTGATGGAAAGCTCTTCGAGAATTATATAGCATCAGAAATGATTAAAATGGGGCATACTTTGAAGTATTGGCGAACAAAGTCCAAAGCAGAAGTAGATTTCGTTATAGAAAGAGATAGTGAGATTATTCCTGTTGAAGTAAAGTTAAAAGCAGCTGAGAAAGTGGGAAAGAGCCTGCATTCTTTTATTGAGACTTACAAACCAAAAAGAGCGTTTGTAGTCTCTTATACAGGAGAAAACAAAACACTAAAGGTAAAGGATTGCACTATCTTCTTTACTAATTTATTGACTTTGAGAAAAGTATTGGGAAAATAAAATTGTTAAACGCTAAAAAAAATCGGAGTGGACTTCGATTTTGACATGAGAAAAGCTGCACAATAAAGTTTATAATGCTTATTTGTTCAGCTAGCCAATGGGATTTTTAGGATATGTGACGAATTCAAAAGGATCTTTTGAGACTCTTGCTAAAGTTGCAGCTGGCGCTGTAGCCTTTTACGCCGGATATGAATTTGCAGGAGATGCTGTAGTTTATGCAAGTTCTGCAGGAGGAGGTATGGCGGCTATGCTGGAAAATCTTATTGATAGGTCATCTTTGGCAACTGTGCGGGTAGGGGGAGGGTTGCTGTTGGGGTCGATGGGTTCTTATTTAGGCGGTTTTCCAGGCAGAGCGCTGGATTATATGGTTCGAAGTTATGGGAATATTTGTCGAGAAGAAAGATTTAATAAATCTCCTTTACAAGGGAATGGTAATGACTCTACATGTGAAAAAACGGCAGACAATGCAAGACAGACAGAGCAAAGGCATTTCAGATAAAAAAAGCGAGGGGGATACCAAGGCTTTAAGCGTAAAGAAGAATGAAAATTTTTCTGAGTGGTTTTCTGAGATAATCCAGAAGGCGGAGCTGGCAGATTTAAGATATAATGTAAAGGGATTCTTAGTATTTCAACCCTGGAGTGTTCTTGCTATGGAAAAAATGTATGGCATTTTTGAAGAGGCTCTCCAGAGAAGAGGGCATAAGCCTTACTGGTTTCCAACCCTGATTCCTCAGAGCAATTTGAAAAAGGAGAGCTCGCATGTCAAAGGATTTACTCCAGAAGTGTTTTGGGTAACTCATGGGGGCGAGACAGAATTTACTGAGAAACTGGCTTTAAGGCCTACTTCTGAAACAGCTTTTTATCAGATGTTCTCTATCTGGATTAGGAGCTACAAGGACTTGCCTTTCAAGACATACCAGAGAGCAAATGTTTTTCGATATGAAACTAAAGCTACAAGGCCTTTCTTAAGAAGCCGAGAGTTTCACTGGATTGAGACTCATTGCGTGCATAAGACAAAAGAAGATGCTATGAAACAAGTATATGAAGATATGGAAATAACTAAGGAAGTATTGCATGATGGTTTTGGCTTGCCATTCATGTTTTTTGAAAGGCCGGCTTGGGATAGGTTTGCAGGGGCAGATAGGACTTTCGCAGCAGATGTATTAAATCCTGATGGAAGAGTAGTGCAGCAGCCTTCAACACATTTGCTTTCGCAGGAATTTCCAAGAGGATTTGATGTAAAATTCAAAGATAGCGACGGCAAGGAGAAATATCCCTGGATTACTTGCTACGGGCCCGCCATCTCCAGGATATTTGCATCTGTTGTGATTGTCCATGGGGATGACAAAGGATTAAGGTTTCCCTGGAGCATAGCGCCTTTGCAAGTAGTCATTGTTCCTATCAAGGAAAGCGATAAAATCTTAGCTAAAGCAGAGGAATTGAAGAAGAAAATTGCAGGAGCTATCGGAATCATGAATGTTGCGATTGACTGGAGCGAGAAGAGCGCTGGGGAGAAATTCAATCATTGGGAGATGAAGGGAGTACCTTTGAGGATAGATTTAGGGGAGAAGGAGATTGATGCAGGAAAATTAAGCATTTTCAGAAGGGATTTGAACAAAAAAGAAGTGATTGATGAAAAAGAATTGGTAGGCTACATCAATAAGATTGGAAAAGAATTTGATTATAATTTAATAAAGCAAGCAGACCATATATTTGACAATCTTGTTAAGGATGCTTCTAACATGAAAGAAGTCAAGAAGGTTATTGAAGAGGGGGGAATCGCAAGGTGCTCTTTCTGTTCTCTTGATAAGGAAGGTGCAGGATGCGCTGAAATCATTGAGAAAGAAACCGGGGCAGAAGTTAGAGGCATTAAACTTGATGAGAACGCAAAATCAGGAAAATGCGCTGTTTGCGGGAAAGCAGGAAAGCAGATTGTTTACATTGCCCGGGCTTACTAGTTTTGCGTATGAGGCTTATCTCTGCACCCCAATACTATTGTGAATCTGGGTAATTATAGCAAACAACATTAATTTTTGTAGTTGCTGTATTTTTTGCTAGATGGGAAATCATTCAAAGAAATATGAATATTGAAGTGATTTCCTATAGAATAAAGATTTAATGTCCTTCAGGCACCTATGTAATTATCTACCCAATCAACTGTCGTTTAATAATCCTGCAGGAAGCTCGTTCTAGCGTATCAGGGTGTTAATAACCCCTTCTCAAAATCAGTTATATTTTATATGTCAAGAATTGAGTTTTCTAAAACTCGTTATGTCAAGAACTCCGAGCTAAAGCAGGGAGCGTGTCGAGAGTTCTTGAACACCTCGAAAATCAATTTGCTTACTCCGAGCTAAAGCAGAAGAGGTTGCGCAAATTGATTTTCTCAGTCTCAATAATCTTTGGATTCTTGAGGAATTTCTAAGGTCTCTTGCTATAATTCGAAAAATACTCTCTCAATCGACTGAGTTATCCATGCCAAGGTTTATAAATATGTTTATACATATATAAACATGGAAAATGAATTAATCAAGCAGGCATTCAAACTCGGAAACTCTGCAGGAGTTATCTTGCCAATTGAATGGAATGGCAAAAAAGTAGCAGTCAGGCTAATTGAGAAGTCCATTACCCAGACAGTATTGGAGATTCTCGATGAAAAGGGGCTGCTGAAAAGCACATTGGGGATATTTTTGGCTGGAAGCTATGCCAGAGGAGAGGAAAATGAGAAGAGCGACATTGATATTCTTGTCATTACTGAAAATATCAGTAAGCAATTAAAGGTCGGCAATTATGAAATAACCTTTATCCCCAAGGATAAGCTTTATCGTCTCTTGAAGAAAAGCCTTTATCTGAATGCTTTAATAAGGGAGGCAAAAGCTATCCTGAACAATGAGCTTTTGCAGCAATATAAGAAAGAAGCCTCCTTTTTATCAATAAAAAGTCATTTGCGTGAAATAAAATCCATAAGTAAAATACATGAAGATTCTATAAGCATTGATGAGGGGCTTGGAGAAAAGATTTCAGATGGTATTATTTATTCTTTGGTGTTGAGATTAAGGGAACTGTATTTGATTGAATGCATGAAGAATAATGAAATATCTTCGAATTCCAAATTTATTCACCTCCTAGGCAAGATATCCTGCACAAAGTGCTATGAATCTTATCTGAGGGTTAAGAATGATCTGAAACCGCGAGTTGTTATTCCTGTTAGAGAAGCAAGATCTCTGATAAGCGAAATTAAAAAGAGGATTGCGCGTCTGGAGCATGACAAAGAGAACTAAGAAATTGAAATCCGCGATTGAAGCTTATAAGAAAGAAATAGAAAATCACTTTGATAAATTAGACAATGACATAAGAAATGATGATGAGATTCTGGCAAGATACCATTGCAAGGAGATAGACAGAAGCCTTATTGCTGCGTTAGAGCATAAGGTCAGTTTATTAGGCAAGGAAGGAGAAAAGGGTTTATTAAAGAAATACAGAGATAGATTGCAAGAATACAAAAAAAGGCTGGGAATTGATTGAGGCAAAATCAGGCAAGTGCGTTGTGTGCGGGAAAGCAGGAAAGCAGATTGTTTATATTGCGAGGGCTTACTGATTTTCTTTCATTCTTTTTCTGACAGTCAAAACAAAGCTATATATTTTATCAATCTTTAGAAGCATATCCCAGACTTTTTTTACCGTGACTTCCTGGTAAAAATGAGCAAAATAATTTCTTTCTTTTATTAAGCTATTAAGCTCTTCTGCAGTTTCTTTATTTATCACTCCTGCCCTTGCAAGAAGAGGCATTATATCCTCATATCGGCTTGGGGCTCCAACTTTTTCTTCTGCTAGAATTTCAGTCCCATGTCTATAAGCCTATTAAGTATTGCAAAAATATTCATAGAAGCTGCCCTTAATTTTATTCTTGGTCAATATCCCTTGTTCTTGGCACGGGGATAAAGCGTTTAGCAGGCAGGATGCTTAAAAGTTGTTATCGCATGTCTGAGGATTAAAAGTTATTGCAGGAGATAATAAAGAGATTATCTAGAGATGCCACGAGGTCTTGCCTCGTGGAGCTTCACTTCTGCCCTAAACTTTTCTATATCGCCTGTTATTGAACCTATCCTTTTTTGATCATACATTTTCTAGTTTTCTCCGATAAAACTTAGTTAGGAAATAATCAAAGTCCAAGTATCTCAATATAGTTCTTTTTATCTGATTATTCAATTTATTTTTATCATTGCAGTATATGACTTTGCCTTCTTTTATCACTCTAAATTGGATTTCCAAAGGGAGCGTATTGAAATGAGAAACCTGAACAACTTCATCCCCTTCGGCAATTATTCTTGATTGTATGCTGTCTGAACTGTTTTTTGTCATCACAGCTATATCAACGTCGGAGTCTGGGCAGGCCTTGCCAGTTGCCTGACTTCCAAAGAGAAATACTGCAACTACCTGGGGCATTTTTGATAATTTGCCAATCTTTTCATTCACCTAATCTAGCTTTTCCTTTGGGGAGAGTTTTGGCATCCAAGGTGAGAACTTCATCTGTAAAAAACACAAACGAATTATTTAAATACTTAGTTTATTTTAGTTTAAGCATGAGATTAGAGGTGAATGTTACAAAGAAAAGATTTTTTGTAATTCTAGGAGCTATATTATTATTGAGCGGGATGATTGTGACTTATGCTTATAATGCTGATTGGGCAAGCGACCCTAGGGATCCTGTAACATACGGGCATAGCCCTGATGAACTTGTAGGAGCTCTACAGTGTGGTGATGGAGAAGCATTGACTATTACTTCAACGGGATGGGATTGCGTGAGTGTTGGCGGGGGCGGAAGCAGCGGCGTTAGCAAGATTAATGCTGGAACAGGAGTAACTATAAGTCCGATTACAGGAGTTGGAGAGGTCACTATAAATGCAGACGGGCACGTAAGGGGTGGATTGTATGGGTATTGTGCGGATTATGATCCTCCAGGAGGGCCTGGTGTCGCTTATTGTTCAAATCCCTTATGGCCAGCATTCTGTAAAACCCTTAATCAGTTTTGTTCTTGCCCATCAGGTTATACTCAAGTTTTTGTCGGGATGCCTCCGTCTACTGGTAGAGTATCTTCCTGTTATAAAAACTAATTTACGGTTAATTCATCTGTCCAGAAATTGAGAGTTGGAATGAATGAAATGAATGAGAAGCTAAGCATCGATTCTTGAGATTTTCAACGAATATGCTTTATCTCCTTCAGCAGCTTTTCTTCTTTGAGCTTGTACTCGCGGGGCGTTAGATTTAGCATTGTATCCTTATGAATACACGTGAGAAATCTCCAGCTTTTAAGCTGGAGTATCATTTATCGATTTCTCCCGGTTCTCACAAAACCACGAACAAACCTCGGCTTTTAAGCCGAGGTAAAAACCCGAAGGGTTTTGTGAAGTTATGAGGGCTTTTAATTCTCTAGATAAGTCTTGAGAGGTATTTACTTAGAATTATGGAGTAGAAAAGAAGAGAGTCTGTTCAATTATAAGTGGCTTATAAACCATAGTTATCGCATGTCTGGAGATAGACGTTGATGATTAGTATTGGGATGATAATTATGTTGCAGGACTGTTGAAAGCACTAACTTATCATCGAAGTTTTACGAAGCTAAGCTTTTATCTTGAGAGAAAAAGGTTAAAAAGAGAACTCTTTTCTGTTAGATATGGCGGACTTGAATTTTTCAGCAGGAGATGAAGTAAGATTGAGGCTGGCCTTAGAGGAGATTGAAGGCACGATTGTTGAAAATCCTGAGCCTTCTATTGTTTTGCTTAAACTGGAGTCAGGATATAACATCGGCATTCCCAAGGAGAATATTTTAGCTTCCAGGATACTGAAGAAATTCAAGGCAGAGGATAAAGAAGATAAGGGCAGGGACAAGGCTGTGAAAAAGCAGGAGTTGCCCAGCATTGGATTAATTGTCACTGGGGGGACGATTGCCGCGAAGCTAAATCCCAAGAAGGGGGGAGTCTCGTGGCTTACTGATATTAGTGAATTCAGGAAATTTTATCCTGAATTGTTTGAGAAAGTGAATGTGAAGAGGATTGATGTTCCTTTTATGACCTCTTCTGAGGCTATGGCCTCTGAACATTGGATAAAAATAGCTGAATCAGTGAAAGGAATGCTAGATGATGAGGAGATTAGAGGAGTTATTGTGACTCATGGGACGGATTTTCTGGGATACACTTCTGCTGCCCTGAGTTTCTTTTTGAAGAACTTGAACAAGCCAGTGGTACTGACTTACAGCCAAAGAAGCATTGACAGGGCAAGCAGCGATGCTAACTTAAACTTGCAATGCGCTGCTCAAATGGCTTTAAGCGATTGCGCGGAAGTAATGCTTGTAGGGCATGCTTCAAGTAATGATGATTACTGCTATGCGTTGAGGGGAACCAAGGTAAGGAAACTGCATTCATCAAGAAGGGATGCTTTTAAGCCTGTAAATGCAGAGCCTATTGCTAAGGTGTGGCCTGACAAAATAGAGTTTTTATCATCCTACAATAAGCGAGATGATAAAAGAAAGACAGAATTAGATATTAATTATACTGACAAGGTTGCATTAGTGAAGTTTTATCCTGGGCAGGATGCTTCTATCCTGGACTTTTATGCCTTGAAATACAAGGGCATTGTCATTGAAGTCGGAGGATTAGGGCATTTGCCTGTGAGCGAGGCAGGGCATACCTGGATTCCTGCCCTGAAGAAGCATATTAAGTCAGGGTTTATTGTTTGCGCTGCTGCCCAGACAATTTATGGAAGGTTGAATCCGCTGGTTTATTCAAATGGGCGGGAATTGATTGATGCTGGAGTTATATTCCTGGAAGATATGCTGGCAGAGACTGCGCTTGTGAAACTAGGATTTTTATTGGGACATTACGGCTGGAAAAAAGATATCAAGGAAAAGATGCTTGAGAACATGAGCGGGGAATTAAATGAAAGAATGAGCGCTTGACTTCGTAAATTTTGCATGTAAATTATAAGGGGATTACAAACCGCAGTTACTGCATGTCTGGGGGATAGACGTTGATGATGAGTATTGAGGCGATAATGATGTTGCAGGGATGCTAAAAGCACTAATTTATTAATACCTTTTTATTTTAATATGGGATGAGGAGAAGAAAAAGAATATGAAAAAAATTACAGAGAAAGTGATAGAAATAGCAGCTGACTCTTATAATATATTCCATAGGGGGAAACGCTATTATAATAATGGGAGAGTTACATCTTTTAAGAGAAATGGGAACATTATCAAAGCGAAAGTTAAAGGGGGCTCTTTTTATGATGTAAAAATAGATTTGGCTGATTTGAAAGAGGGGGAAGTAAATGGAGAGTGCAGTTGCCCTTATCCTGGATATTGCTGCAAACATATAGTGGCTGTTCTTTTCAAATTAATGGAGGCCAATATGAATTTGAGTGTGAGAAAAGATGAGGATCCTTTTAAAAACTTGAAATTTAAAGAACTTATTTCTAATCAAAAAAGGGAGACAATATTCAAAGCATTTGACATCTTGAATAGGGGCAGGATAAAGACAGAAAAAAGGCCTGATGGCTTTGGGAGTTTTATAATTAAAGCCCATGTTGAAGAAGGTGGAAGAATGTATCATACATTTATAGAAGGGGGAAGTGAATATGAGGGCCTTTCTGAATATGAGCATAACTGCAGTTGCAGTTATATTGGGAGAGACATTTATCATCCGTGTCAGCATATTTTAGCGGTTTATCTAAGCATTCTGAAGAAAGAAAAACCGCGTGAAATTCCTGTGAATTATGTTGAAAAGCTAAAAAATGAGATAAATCGAGAAAAATATATGGAATTTCTTAATCTCTTATCTGAGAGATCAAAAGAAGAGAAGCCTGCGAATAAAAATAAGTATAAGCTTGTATTTGAAATAGAGAAAAAATTCAATTCTTTTAATGTTCATATCAAAAAATCCATTCTTCTCAAGGATGGTAAATATGGGTCTGCAACTTATGCCAGTAAAGAACTTATTGAAGAAATGTATCCTGAGCTTCCAGATTTGGAAAAAAGGATAATAGATATTCTGAGTTCTAGGTATTCATGGGGAAGAAGCATCGATGTGAGAATAGAGGAGCATCCAAGAAATCTTGAATTTCTTAAACTTCTTAGAGAATTATCCTTGCAGGATCCAGAGAGGGTAGTTGGCTGCTTTATGCCCGATGAAAAAGCACTTATTGAAATCTTAATAAAAAGCGAGGATGAGAAGAGAGATTATTCATTACAGATTAAATTGAGAGCAGGTCCCTTAATAATCAACTTGAATAATCCTGACATTGCGCTTTTTGGGGAAGATAAATTATGGGCTTATATTCCCAAAGAAGCTGACAAAAAGAAACTTAAAGATAATTTGCTTGTTGAGCTGGAAACAGATCATGCTAGAATGATTAAAAGCCTGGCAAGGTTTTCAGGCATGAATATAAAGCAAAATGCATTATCTCGGTTCATTGAGCAAAATTATAGCTCCTTATCAAAAATGGGAAATCTTGAACTTCCTGAAAAGTACAAACCTGAAGAAAGAATTTTAATCCCTAGACCGAGGCTTTTTTTAAAGGATCAGGGCTCCTCCTTTTATATGGAGCTCAAGTTTTTGTATGGGGATAATGAAATTTCATATGGAAATGATTATGACATCTTATTTAAGAATGAGAAGAAAAGACTTATTAAGATAAAAAGAAACAGAGGGGAGGAAGAGAAGATTCTTCAGATTCTTTCCAAGTATACTGAGAAAAGAGGAGAATGGTTTGTTCCTATAGGGCCTGCACTTGAATGGCTCTTTGACAGCGCTTCAGAGCTTATTGTTCAGGGATTTGAGATATTTGGACAGGACGAGCTTGTGAATTATAAAATCAGCAATCAGATTCCCTATATGAAATTAGAGGTTAAGAGTGGAATTGACTGGTTTGACCTTAAGGCAGATGTTGAATTTGGGAAAGAAAAAGTTCCTTTTGAGAACATTCTTGATGCTTTAAAAAATCATGAAAGATTTGTAAGACTAAGTGATGGAAAAATTGGATCTATACCCAAGAAATGGCTTTCAAAGATAGCAGGAGTCATCGGCTTTTTTGAAAAAGGAGAGGAAGGCAGGCTGAAGGCAGCGCGTTCTCAGATAAAGCTTGTTGAATCTTTGATGGATATTGCTGATAAGAGCAATTGTGACAAGCAGTTCAGAAAAATACAGGAGAAGTTCAGAAGCTTTGACGGGATTAAGAAAGTACCCTTGCCTAATGGATTAATGGGAGAGTTAAGGCCATATCAAAAAGCAGGCTATGACTGGCTTCATTTTCTTAAAGAGTTCTCCCTTGGAGGATGCCTTGCTGATGAGATGGGCCTTGGCAAGACCCTGCAGATAATCTCTTTATTGTTGTATGAGAAAGAGAAAAATGACGGCAAGAATAAGACTTCATTGGTTGTTGTACCCACTTCTCTTGTATTCAACTGGGTTAAGGAGATAGAAAAATTCGCCCCATCTCTGAAAGTGTATATTCATCATGGGCAGGCAAGGCTTGACAAGCTTAATTTGATTGAGGACAAAGATGCTGATGTGATAATAATTACTTACGGCATTCTGCAAAATGATCTTGAGTTGTTCAAGGGTAAGAAATTCTATTATGTAATCCTGGATGAGTCCCAGAAAATAAAAAATCCTTTATCGAAAAATGCAAAGAGTACTCTGAGTTTGAAGAGCGAGCATAGAATTGTCCTTACAGGAACCCCTGTTGAGAATAATCTGCTGGAATTATGGTCGCAGTTTTCTTTTCTCAACCCCGGACTTTTAGGCAATATGAATTATTTCAAGGAAGTTTTCATGAAGAATATTGAGCGAAGCATTGATAGCGATAAGACCACAGCCCTCAAGAACCTGATTAATCCTTTTCTCTTGATGAGGAAAAAAGAGGTTGTTGCCAAAGATTTGCCTGAGAAGCAGGTCATGACCCTATATTGTGAGATGGAAGGGAAGCAGAGAGAATTTTATGATATGTGGAAGGAGAAATATAAAGGAGAAATCAAGAACGCTATCAGAAGCAAGGGGTTCATGCAATCAAAGATGAAAATTATAGAAGGTCTTACTAGGCTGAGGCAGATCTGCAATCATCCTTTGCTTATCGATGAGAGCTTTACAGGGAGCTCGAGTAAATTTAGAGTTATTGTCAATAAGGTTGAAGAGGCCATGCAAAATGGGCACAATGTTTTATTGTTCTCTTCTTTTGTAAAAATGCTTCATTTATTCAGGGAATATTTTGAGGGCAAAGGCATAAAACTTGCATATTTGGATGGGGCCACAAGAAATCGTGAGAGCGTTGTCAGGGAATTTCAGGAGAATCCTGATATAAAGCTATTCTTAATAAGTATCAAGGCAGGAGGCTTAGGTCTTAACTTGACTGCAGCAGATTACGTTTTCATAGTCGATCCATGGTGGAATCCTGCTGTAGAGATGCAGGCAATGGATAGGACACACAGGATTGGACAGGACAAGAACATCTTTGTATACAAAACAATAATGAAAGATAGCGTGGAGGAGAAAATACTTGAGCTTCAGAACAAGAAGATGGATATTGCTAAAAATGTCATTGTAAGCGAGCAAGGAATCTTCAAGCAGCTTAATCGCGAGGACATTCAGGAGATGTTTTCTTAAGAAGCTTTAGAAATCATCCGACCAAAGTTCTTTTATTTTGTAATCTATTTTTTTCTCTTTTAAGAAATTAATTAACTCTTCTCTTTTGTTGGCTGGGAGGATTAGGCCATTTTCTATTCTTCTTCCATCTAATTTGCTTACAATTCCCTGGGAAGTATATGTTTTGCTTTTAGTTTTTTGCTTATAACCATACATCTTTCTCCAGATTGCAATTTTATCGCTTTTCTTGAAGTTTTTAAGAGAAATTGCAAATAAGTTGTAATATTTTAAATCATGAGGCATATCCTGGAATTTACCATATAATAAAACACCGTCGCTTATAACGCTTCTTTTTAATTTCCAGTCATCCAGATTGCCTGTTTTTAAAGATAATTCATGTTTTAACCCTTTAAGTGCCCATTTCTTTTTTATGTCAGAGCTTAAAAATAATGAAAACACATTATTTACCTGCTTTTCAATATTTTCTTTAGTATCTATAAATAAGTCAATATCACTCTCAATATCGAAATCTCCTCGGGCAACAGAGCCGAATAAGATAATTCTTTCTATATCTTTGGCTATCTCCCGGTCCAACAAAAATGAAACAAAACTTGATGCGTAAGCAATTAGACTCTCTCTTCTCATGATATGGCTTTTATTTCCCCCTCTAGTTTTGTGAAAAGATTTACTACTTCTTCAATTTCAGATGCCGGTTTTTTCTTCCCATAACTTAAATTTTCGCAGAGATTTTCTAATCTGACTAGATTTTTCACAATTTCTTCCTTGCTCTCAAAAGCAGGGAGCTTATCAATTACTTTCTTAATTTTAAACCATCTATGATTTAATTGAAAGCCCTCGCTTATCAGTTTTTTTTCATGAAGAAATTTTGAGAGCAATTCGATAATCCCGCGAGAAGCATGCAACCCCACAATTCTTTGTGCTCCTTCTATTCCCTGAACATCTAAAGCCCACTCAAAAATAGTTTTTTTATGTATTTCAAATGCTTCTTTGTGTTCTTCTTCTTTCATTCATATTTATATGTTACCTAGTATATAAATTTTATGTTATATGGTAACATAAGGAATATGGTGAATTTGAGAAACCTAAAAATTTGTGATGGAATTACTTTGAAACACTGAGAATTCTTAAGGAATTATTGGCAGGTAATACTTAACATAGAGCAAGTAAACTTTTGCGTTTTAAGCGTAAGGGAAGGAGCACTTCTACGAGGAAATTCACAAAAGTTTAGCCCTCATAATATTTATAAAGTTCTTTTCTTTCCAAGAAGAATGAAAAAGGCAGGGATATTGGCATTTTTACTTTTACTATCTTTATCGTTGGGCTCTGCAACCCCTCCTGAAAAATGTACTGTAAGTGTATCTGATATACCCAATGATCCGTATTATTTTCCCCAATATAGTTTGCTCTATCAACCAGAGATATTTATTACCAATCCATATAGTTATCCTGTAACTTTCAATCCAGGCGCAAAATTATACATTAGAAGCCCTATAAATCATCTTGAAGGTTATCCCCAACCCGTCGGTGGCGAAACGTATGTTTCATGGTATGATTCAGATAAATATAGTTGTGCACTTGCTACCCAAGAGATTGATGCTCTCTGTAGAAAAAAATCTATGTATGCGTCTGCAGGAGTAAACTGTGATAGGCTCGGCCCATATGGATGTGCAGAGTCCTTTGATAATCCTGATTATGTTGTTCCTAAATCTAACTTTCCTGATTCTTATGAAATGCAAAACGGTGTTAATTATCCTGTATTTACTATAAGTGATAAAATAACTCAAATACCTGCAGGTGGGACAATTACACTTACAGATGCATTTGCACTAAATATTTACCTTCCTGACTATGTCTGGAGTACTAGTCCTCAAGTTACAACTCCGGATGAGGAATTTAAGAAAGTCTTTACAGCAGAATTAAGTGAAGATTGCATTCCAGTTCCTGTAAATCCTCCTGTAGAGACAGAGGAAGAATGCTCAGATGATCAGACAATATTCAAATTGTTTGATGAAACCAATTCGCATGTATCTAAATGGAACAATGCTAATGCGAATGTAAGAGTATGTTATGATGAACTCTTTAGTTTCCCATATACTGCGCCGGCAGGGAGTGATCCTCATACGTGTATTCCGAGCGGAAGTAGCTCTCCTAATAATAAGGTCTTAAGGACTGATGGAGTAGGGGCGAATAATGTTCATGTTGAAGGACCTGATGGGACTGGAAATGGATATGCTCCTTTATGCTATGGGGATTTAAGTTGCAGGCTTGTAACGGCTAATCCTGCTAGTTCTAATCCATGCAGCACTAGCAATGGAGAAGCTTTAGTTGCATCATTCTTGGATGTGACCAATACGCATGTTTCCAAGGGTAATGATTTTAACTTCGCTTTTAAGCTATGCTGTAAGCGTTCTTCTGGAACTCCTGGAAAGGTATGTGGTGATGGCAATATAGATAATCCTAATGATGATGAGGATACTGAAGTTTGCGATGGTGCTGCTAATAATTGTGCTCCTGGGCAGACTTGCAAAAGCGATTGCAGGGGTTGCGTGGTGGCTCCTAAGATTAAGTTAGCGGAATGGAGGGATGCGAATCCTGTGAAGGAGGGCGAAGAATATAAATATAAAATAGCAACAAAGGCTGCTTTAAATTCTCCGATTATACTTTTTGGAGACACGGAGAATTATAATGAAGGAGATGTTTTTGAGATTGAAATATTCAATACACTTGATCGAAGTGAACCTGTTAATGGACCTTATAGTGCTACTCTTACTGATGGAAAAATTGAGTTTGATGAGCCTCAGGATTTGATACCTAGCAGTCTTTTTAACCTAGTTGGAAATACATTATGGCAACAAGTCTTAACTTTGCAAGAGGTTGTAGGAGATGCTGAAAACGGGCAGAGTTTTACATTTAAACTAAGCCATATAGATCCAAATACGGGAATTGTTGATGACTCGCTTGAAAGCGATCCCCTGCAAATTGATAGTAGGGGGATAGTTGTTGTGACTGT
>Ga0209542_10009480_pt1 | contig 17847 bp, 18 predicted proteins | sample RifCSPhighO2_01_FD_184028 | JGI IMG/M metagenome (GOLD analysis project Ga0209542, IMG submission 184028) | Soil microbial communities from Rifle, Colorado - Rifle CSP2_plank highO2_0.1 (SPAdes) (version 2) | ecosystem: Environmental > Terrestrial > Deep subsurface > Rock core/Sediment ...
CTTACATGAAATTAAGAATTTACTTAATTTCAGTACTGAAAATAAATCGTTGTTTATTTTCATGTATTAGGAAATAACTTTAGTGAAGCTTTTCGCAAAACTACGAAAATTAAAGTTATTTCCTATAGTTTTAATAATGTTTCTGCCTTCTCTTTTAGTATGTATTAAGTCTGTGGGTGGACAGCGCCAATTCGCTCAGAAAAGCAACGACTTTTCTGGCGCGCCAAAGTGATAGTTTTCACTTTGTGCGTGTGAGCGTTTCTAGGATTCCACAACGATTGCGGAAGGGGACGCTCCTTACGGGAAGGTGCCGCACTACATTCTATGCACAAGAGAAGTGAACAGGCTCTGTCCACAATAAAGCAGACTTAATACATACCTCTTTTAGAAACGTTAAAAAAGACTAAAACTATCCTTCTCTCAAAAGATGGTGTCGCCGTTTGTGATGATTTTAGTCGCTCTTCTGCTAGCTTTCGCTATATCCGAAGTCTTGAAGCGAACGTTAGGCGTTCCCAGGGTGATAGGGCAGGTAGGAGCAGGGCTTATCTTAGGCTTAGCTATCTTCCAAAGGTTTTTATTCAATCAAGAAAATCTAGACGTCCTTTCTTTTCTGGCAAATCTAGGAATAATTCTCTTGTTCTATTACGTTGGTTTGGAGACCAATCTTTCTGTCTTTAAGAAAAACATCAAAAAATCGTTGTCGATTTCCTTAGTCAATACCACGCTTCCATTTATCATTGGTTTTCTGGTAATGAAGTTTGTATTTGAGTTCAATACCATCATCAGCATGATCATCGGCGTAGCACTCTCAGTAAGCGCGCAATCTATTTCCATAGGAATGCTGGAAGAGTTAAAATTGGTCAAATCCAGGCTGGGAGAAACGATCATCAGCGCCGGCGCAGTAGATGATCTGATAGAATTAATTCTGGTGAGTATTCTGCTTTCCTTTTTTCAGATCACGGTGACTGATGTTTCCCACACCAATTTAATTTTAGGCTTATTTCTCTTTGTTGCCTCAGTCATCGTCGCTAGGGTTTGGTTTATCCCTTATACTTTGAAATTTTTTGACCGAGAAAAATCAAGTACTGCCAGATTTACGGGTTCCTTATTGATTGTCTTATTGATCGCTTCACTTTCCGAGTTATTTGGAATGGGTTTTATTATCGGAGCGATGATTGCAGGCATGATCGTGCGGCAGACTATTTTCAAAGACGTACAGATCCCAGATTGGGAGGAACATGATATTGCGAAATCGATCCATATTGTCGCCTTTGGATTTTTGATCCCTTTATTTTTTGTATGGGTGGGATTAAACACAGATATCAGCACCATCGGCGCTAATGTTTTCTTTGTTGTAATTTTGATCATTATTGCCTTATTAGGAACAGTAGGAGGAACTACTATCGCGGTACTGTTAAACAAAGGAACTTTTCGGGAGGGGATGATGATCGGTTGGGGCTTGACACCGAAAGGAGATGTAGAGTTAGGAATCGCTACTTTAGCCTTAACTGCAGGGATAATAACTCCAGCTATCTTTACTTCACTGGTAGTGATGGCCTTGTTCACCACCCTCATCTCTCCGCTGATGTTCAAATATTTGGTCACTACTTCTAAGAAAAAGATCATGTAAAGAGAGTATGTGCATAGCGTGAATATCACCAGTGAGGGCTTTGTATCATCGGCAGTCAAAGTGGGTGCGCTGGTAGAGACTCCGTAAATGTCAAAATAGGACTGGCGGACTACCATTCACCGCCAGCCTAATTTTGAGCACGCAAGAATTCCATGATGTATATATGGTTTGCTTAGCAAACCACCACTTATTAGAAGGGTGGAATTCTCCGCGCATCGAGACCAGCGCCCCGAACGAGCTATGCACATACTAAAGAGAGTAGCTTTTATAAAAGAAAGCTATTCCCAAAATGTAATGAAAAAAATATTTGCTCTTGTTTTAATAAGTCTTTTGTTGAGCGGTTGTTCAACTGGAAAGGGGATAGCCAACCCTGAAACCTACCTTCAGGACCAAGGCACAATAGAACTTTATTTCTGTCCTCAAGAGGATTGCGAAGGAGCATTGGTTTCTTTCCTAGATTCAGCTGAACAGTCGATCCATTGTGCTTTGTTTGATATTGGATTAAAATCAATACAAGAAAAATTGCGAGAAAAGCAGAAAGTGATGGAAGTGCAAATTGTAACTGATAATGATTACCTCAAAAAATTTGATCATCCTTTTGTCAAGGCCGATTCATATGGCTTAATGCACGATAAGTTCTGTATCATTGATGGAAGCAAAGTAAGCACCGGCTCTATGAATCCTACCGAAAATGATGCACATAAGAACAATAATAATCTGCTGCTGATCGAGTCTGCATTGATAGCGAAAAATTATGAAGAGGAGTTCCAGGAGATGTGGCAGGGAAATTTCAAGAAAGGAAGTAAAGTAAATAATCCAAGGATCGCCCTGGATGACAAGAGGAAGAATATAGGAGTAGAAACCTATTTCTGCCCGGAAGATGACTGCGCATATCACGTCAAAGAAGAATTGCAGAAAGCAGAAAGATCGATCCATTTCATGACTTTTTCCTTTACTCACGAGGGTATTGCCAATGTTTTACTGCTGAAAAATCTTGATGGCCTGGAAGTCAAAGGAGTGATGGAAGTACGGCAGATCTCAGAACATTCTGAGTATGGCCGTTTGCTGCAGAATAAAGTAGAGGTGCGCAAAGATGGAAACAAGAACAACCTGCATCATAAAGTCTTTATCGTGGATGAAAAGACAGTGATTACAGGCTCGTTTAATCCCACTGCCAATGGCGATATGAGAAATGATGAAAATCTGCTGATTATTGAAGACAAAGAGATCGCCAAAAGATTTGTGGAAGAGTTTGAGAGAGTGTATGCGGCAGGCACTGATTGAGATTAGCCTTTCGAAATATTTATTAAACAATCTTGCTTCCTTTCTTCTATGAAAATACTGGATTTCCCAAATGCTCGCCAAACTTTTGATTATGATTGTGGAGCTAAAGCAATCCATGCCGTTTTATCATATTATGGTATAGATACAAATGAAAACAAAATTTTACGAATTGCTAAAACCACTCCTCAACTGGGAACACCGGTTCATGGAATGATCAGGGTAGCAGAGCATTTTAAGTTAAAAGCAAAACTCGAAAAGCTTTCGATTACTAAACTTGAAAAATATATACTAAAAGGGACTCCAGTCATTCTTTTACTTCAGGCGTGGGGAAGCAAAGGAAAAAAATTGAAATATGACTGGAAAGACGGACATTATGTCGTAGCCATTGGCTTTGATAAAGAGCGGATTTATCTTGAAGATCCATCAACAATTTTAAGATCCTACCTCTCTTACCATGACCTGGAAGAACGTTGGCATGACATGGATAAGAGGAAGAAATATTTTAATACGGCGATTGTGGTTTCAGGCCCAAAAAAAGATTTCTCATCCGTTTTGAAAACCTATGTTTCTTATCAGGAACAGGAAGAACGCTGGCATCAGATAGATTGTACTGGAAAGAAGCATCTTAAGACGGAAATTCTTATTTCAGGAAACAAGAAGAAAATTAGTCATTAACCTAAATTATCTAAAATATCATGGGCATTGGCAGCGGAAAGATATTCTAAAATGTCCTTGTTTTCCGCTTTCAGCAGGAAGTTCATCCGTGATGATTTTTTTTCTTCGTTGCTGACACGAGCAAACTTGTCTACCGCAATCAAGCCATAAGGATAACCAAAAAAAAGAGCATCTTTACTGTTTTCCATCAAATGAGGTAAAAAATCTTTGTTTCCAGTAAATCGGAAGATATGTTTTGCCTTTGGGTGAAGCTTGACAAAGTGAGAATTGTTTTCCACAAAATAATTCCAACAGCCTCTTGGCCTTAATCTATTCAATAAAACAAGAGGAGAATTGCCTGAAGCGGTGAACAAAGAGGAGGATTTGGCTAACGCGCAGACATTTGCTGGAAGTCTAGAGAGATATTTTTCTTCTTTGCGATAAGATGGCTCTAAAGTTCCATCCAGAACTATAATATCAGCATTTACTTTTGCGGCAAGGGCAAGCTCAGCAAATCTTCGGGCGAGGTTGGAAATTTGAGTGATGGATGCTCTCTCAGCAGTGATTTTAATGCTTGGATCAGTAGAAGAAAGAGTTAAATCTTGCTGATCAATAGTTTTTTCCCCCTGCAGAGGAAAAATAATCGCTTCATACATGATATCATCACGCTCATATTTTACCGTTGTTAGTAGATAAAATTCATTTTTTACTTCTTGGATCTTTTTATTATATCTATATACAAAAGCTCCGACTCGGATGAAGCTGAGAGAGAAATTTGCGGCAGATAAAATCTCTGCCTGGCCACCATCGATGAACGCAATTGATTTTGAAGAAAAATGTTCTGGAATTGGCTGGAAATGGCGTGCATCTATCTCAATTTGTTTATTGTTGAAAAGAATCTTGTCCGAAGCTGGAAACTGCTGGATTCTTGCTTTCAGTTCTTGCGAAATTTTGTGTAGCATCTTATTTATTTTTATCCTTCAAATAGGCCCTTACTTCCATTAATATCTGACCCATCATATTTCTACCTGAACCATCCTTGCCTTCTCCCCAAAAGTAGTCCTCGGGATTCGCTTCAATAAGTTCTTCTTCTCCGGTTGAAAGAAGTAGTTCTTCCAGTTGAGGGTATGATTCAAATTTAGTTTTAACTGCTTCTCTTAATACATCCACTTTTATACTATCCCAATCAGGAGGATAATTAGTATTTTGCAAACTTAGAACTTTAGCATCTCTCGGTGTGGGTGCCCCTTTAATTTTTTGGGCGTATTCAGGATCAGAATTTTCAAACTTTCTGAATTGATAATAATGTTCTGTAGACTTCCAGACTTCTCCATCTAAAGTTATAGGATAGGGAGCCAAATTTGAAAAATCTTTCCACTGTGCTATTCTACTGAGAAATCTTATTGCCATGGGTTATGATTGAAAAAAGCCCTCGGGGAGATTTGAACTCCCGACCTTTACCTCTTTGTCACTCCGTTCAAAGCATTCCTGACGGAATATACCAAGGTAACGCCATACCGCTAGGCCACGAGGGCAACTTTAGACATATGTCTTTTATTCGAGAATCCTATTTGTTTTAAAAACCTTTCCAGCTGGCGATGCCCATATATCTCTAAAGTATTGCGTTTGCCATCCCTATTACTTTTATCAACATATAAGCTAAAATCTAAGGAAAGATGCTTTTCTAATTGGATGATTAGGGGAATGCTGGCTACTTGAATTGTAATTCTTGGATATGGCTTTTTGTACTTTTTTCTATTATCAAAAAACAAACAGCCATCAGTATCAAAAATTCCTCTGATTGTTGCATATAGCAATTGCTTATCTTGTTCTATTATTGAAGGAATCTTGACCGTCCTAGTTTTTATTCCAGGCAGAAAACCTAAGGATAATAAGAAATTAGCCAGTTCTGGCGAGTAAAATCGTAATTGTAAAGTATTTTCATCATTTCTGTAACTAAATGAAGGTTTTGCAGAAGGAAAATATTTTTTAATGATGGGAACTAAATGAGATTTAAGGTATTCTTCATCAAGAATGGCATTTCCAGATATGCCTACAACTAAGTGATTTTTACCGTATCTACTAAGGTAGCCATCACCTATAAAGGCTCCCACTAATTCACACAGTTCGCTATTGAGTTTTAACATCTCTTGTTCCATTTTTCTACTAATTCAAAAAATGGGATGTAGAATGTTTAAATACTTTAGCCAGACTTGTCCAGTGCGGGAGTGGCTAATTCCTATTCCGACAAGTATAAAAAGTATAAATCATCTTTACCACGAAATGCCTCATGAAATAAGCCTAGATTATGTCAGTTATTTGGAAACTAAATGGAAGAGCCACTTAAGGAAAAATCCTTGTCGAGATGTTCAGAAGAGAATGACCATAGAAACGGCGGTAAGAGACGCTCTCGATGATATGAAGAATCAAACACCAGTAGGCGTTATGCTTTACAATGTATTCTATCAACTACTTAAGGAATCCAGCGGAGAATTGAAAGCCTACGCACTTTATCTTAGAAAATATAGATAACTGCGCGGGATACAGCACATGATTCGCAGTTATCTAATAAGTAAACTGCGCTAATTGATGTTCTCCATCCTGCGCATTTTACTATATAAATAAAAGTGCCGGGGAAGGGATTTGAACCCTCGAACCCACTAAGAGACAGGATGACTTATGTTTTTTAACTTAAGTCCTGCGCATACAGCCCAAAAGAGAAGCTTTTGTTTGTACAGAGCTTCACTCTTGTTTGGCCAGGCTTTGCTACCCCGGCAAGGTAAAACTAAAACAAGCCTTTCATTTATAAAATCTTCTTTTATGGTTTCATATATACTATATCAATAACCATTATAAAATAAATTTCCTTTCTTGTTGATACGATGGTAAAAGTCCGCATCTTTGATTCTCTAGAGAAAGCAGTAATAAAGTTTGACCAGTATTTCTATAAAAATAATCTGGTGTGGACTTCCATGATCAGTGAATTTAAGGCTCGGGAAAGAGTATACAGGAAAAGCGTGGGATATCAAAAACGGCATGGTGCTGATCTAGAAGCGCAACTTGCCGAAGAAGAGATCGTGGTGCTGGCCGCAGGTGTCGGCAAGGGAGAGGAAGTGAGTTCTTTCTCAAACTTGGTCGCTCACGGGATAAGCGGATACGGATTTTATCTGAACCTGATGGATCTCGATAATGCCAAATATCACGGCCCTTATGATTCTATTTCTTCTTTAGTAGAAGCGGCTGGGCAAGCCAAAGACAAGAAGATGTATTCTCACCTAGGCGTAAGAATATCTCCTATCTATTACACGGTAAGGCTGCCCTTTACGTATTCGGAATCCCAGAAAAATGACATCAAAAAAGCATTGGAATTTTCCCGCTTAAGCAAAGAAAGCCAAGAGGTTCTTGAAAAATACTTAGATGACTACATAGAACGCTGCCTCACTTCCCAAGAGATACAAGAATTCTTGAAAAGACATACGAAATTCTTAAATTGAATAGAAGCGGCTCTGTAGAAAATCTCTGAAAAAGTCGCCTTGGCCGTTCAGCAAGTGCTTCTTCGTATGTACTTTTGCGAGGAAGCACCTACCAACTAGTCTTACGAAGTGTCAGTTCTTGCTTCACATCTTGGCCTAGGCGGCGACTTTTTCTACATAGCCAATAGAAGCAATACATTTATGTATTACTAAATAAAAAAATAGCTATGCTCGAAAAATCAAGAACAGAAATTGATGAAATAGATACAAAAATAGTAGAATTACTGGCCCAGCGCCTGGAACTTTGTAGAAAAATCGGCGAATTCAAAAAAAAGAATAATTTACCTATCCAAAATAAAGAACGTGAAAAGCAAATAATCAAAGATCAAGTTCGGAAATTAAAAGAACTTGGTTTTGATGACCAGAAATTTGTGCAGGAATTATTCGAAGTGATCATGAAAAAAGCGCGGGAAGTGCAGAAATAGTACCATGAAAATCGCTGTTCTGGGTCCGGAGTATAGTTATTCCCATATTATGGGAAGAAAAGTTTTTCCTAGCGAAAATCTTGCTTTTTGTGAAAGGATAGAAGATATTTTTACAGCTGTGATGACGAAGAAAGCAGTGAAAGGAATAGTTCCTATCGAAAACATGCTGGAAGGCAGTGTGCGGGAAAGTATAAAGGGCCTTTTAAAATATGAAGTAAAAATAAATGGAGCCTACACCATGCCTATCCACCATTGTTTAGCCGCGCAAGGTAATGGTTACGAAACAATTATTTCACACCCCCAGGCATTGTCGCAGTGTTCAACTTTTGTGGCCGGACAAAAAATTATGGAATCAGCCAGCACGGCTAAAGCTATAAAAGCGGCTGCAGAGGATTGTAGCTACGCTGCGATAGGTTCGAGAGAAGCGGCCGAACATTACGGATTACAGGCTCTTCAGCACAATATTGAAGACAATCATGACAACGTGACCCGCTTTTTAGTAATTTCTTTAGAAGAGCTAGCAGCAGGCGGGAAGGCTAAAACCAGTTTATTGCTGAAACCAAAAGAAGATAAGCCCGGGTTGCTGTTTTACATGTTAGCGCCATTTGCAGTCCAGAATATTAATTTAGCAAAGATAGAATCGCTGCCCTCGGGAAGAAAGATGGGAGAATATGTTTTTTACATTGAGATAGATGGCAATGTTCGAGAAGAAAGAGTACAAAGCGCACTGCAATTCTTAAAGAACAGTGTTGATGTTTATTCTTTAGGTTCGTATGAAGTGAAAGATTTGGAATAAAGGGTATATGCACAACGTTTATATGACGAGATAATTATTTTTTAATAATGTCATACCGGTCCAGAAGAGGTATACTGCAGGGAATAATTGGCCTCGGTTTGACTTCCTGCTTAGGTTCTTTTGAGGTAGTGCATCTGAATAATGCTCAACCTTATGAAAAGATTTTTCCTCACCAGAACATAAGTACTATTACCTTTGCTCATCTTAATGCAGCTGATCTACGAGGCAATACTACATTTTTATTTGAATTTATTTCGGAAGAAGAAGCTCGTCATCATGCGCAATGGTTGGGAAATCTTTTGCTCAAAGAGAAAGTAAGTATCATCAGCTTAAATGAAGTCGATTACGCCGGAACGTTGAAAACGGGAGGATTAGATCAACCAAAATTAATTGCGGAATATATGGGAGAACCCTACAACTATGTCCTGTTTGACCAATATATGGAATCACCCTTATGGACTACCGGAAATGCAGTCATTTCTAAGTTTCCTATGCAAGCAGTTCATCGGCATTTATACGGAACTGATTGCACTTCTCTAGATACGCGGCTGGGGCACTTGTTCAAGGATTTTATACATACTGAAGTGATGGTAGGAAACAAGACACTTAACATCATAACAACTCATCTAGATGATGAAAATGAAGAGTACAGCTTTAGAAGAAAGGAAGAAGCCGAAGAACTAAGAGAATACATTAAAAATTATTATCTGCAGTATCCTGATCATTACCTGGTCGTAGCCGGTGATTTAAATGATACCCATGACAGTAAAACCATGAAAATGCTTCTTGCCGACGGGATAATATATCCTCCGCGAGAAAATTTTGGGTTGAAAACACATCAGAGCGGAAATCCCACCGATGATTTAGATCACATTCTGGCATCATCAAATATCGGAATACATAATTATAGAACTTTTCAATTTCCCTGGTCGGATCATCTGGGATTGATATGCGAATTGGAGTTATTGGAATAGAGATAGATTATAAACCCTATAACAGTAATACTTAAATACTTCTTGCTTTTGTAGTCGGGACTTATGGGCTACCAAGAACAACTTAAAGTCTATTTCAAAGAGAATTTTCTTTACGATTTTAAGGCTGGATTCATTACCGCAGTGGTGTCGCTCCCATTGGCGTTAGCATTCGCCATCGCTTCCGGAGTTCCGCCGGTAATGGGTTTGTATACTGCGATAATGGCAGGGATCTTAGGCTCTTTATTTGGCGGTTCCATCTTTTCTGTCACTGGACCTACCGGAGCTATGGTGGTGTTGATTTTAAGCACGGTAACAAAGTTCGGGCTTGAAGGCCTACTGTTAGCAGGATTTTTTGCAGGGATTTTTCAAATCATCTTTGGGCTGATGAAAGTAGGAAAAGTAGTAAAATATCTTCCTCTTCCACTTGTTTCCGGGTTTACGGCAGGAATAGGAGCAATCATTTTTATCGGCCAGATCGGCAATTCTTTAGGTTTACAAATGGCACCAGAAGAACATGTCTGGGAAACATTAGGACAAATTTTTATTCATCTTCCCAATCTGAATTCAGCGGCGCTGAGTATAACGTTAGGTACGGTTTTGTTGTTAGTATTCCTGCCCAAAATTCTGGCGAAAAGTAAATACACTAGAAACATTCCTGCCTCTATTGTTGCTTTAGTTCTGTTTACGGCCGCAGCTATATTTTTGGCCTTGAATGTTCCTATTGTAGGCAAAATTCCCCAAGGATTGCCGTCGATGAGCGTTCCTCATTTTTCATGGGAGTTAATCAAAAATGTCCTTCCGGCATCGGTAACTATTGCATTATTAGGAGCTATAGAATCTTTATTGTGCGCAGTAGTGTGTGATGGGATGACTTCTACCAAACATAACAGCAATCGAGAGTTGGTATCGCAAGGAATTGTCAATACAATTATGCCTTTCTTTGGCGGGATGGCAGCTACCGCGGCGATTGCCAGAAGCGCAGTCAATATACGAGAAGGAGCAAAGACACGATATGCAGGAGTAATTCACGGTTTCTTTTTATTGAGCGTCTTATTGTTTCTCGGGCCATTAGCTGAAGAAATTCCCAGAGCATTTTTAGCCGGGATGCTGATAGTAGTCGCAGTAAAAATGATTGATGTCCAGGAGTTTAAAACGATCCTTAAATTAAGTAAATTAGATGCGATGGTCTTCTTGGTTACTTTTGGCTTAACCATAATAACGGACTTAGTAGTTGCAGTGCAGGTTGGGATGGTGTTGGCGATTTTGTTGTTATTTATCCGGCTTACGGAAGGTATCGAGATAAGCCACATGGAGCAATATCCTAAGACTAACCAAATCAACCAGATTATAAATAATAATCCTTTATTGAAAGAAAAAGTGAGTGTGTATACAATTAATGGCCCATTCTTCTTTGGCGCCATGAATGTCTTTGAACATAAGCTAAATGAACACTTGCAGATTAAGAAACCAGTTATTATTCTACGCATGAAATATGTCCCCTTCATAGACAGCACCGGAGTGGTGCGGCTAGCCAGCTTTATCAGGCACCTTGGAAAGCAGGGCAGCACTGTTATACTAAGCAATCTTCATGATAGTGTAAAAAAAGTATTGCTGAAAGACCGCGAATTTCAGGCTTTGATGAAAGATGAACACAAGAAACAATTCCGCATGTTTGAGAATACGCCTGAAGCCTTGGAGTATGTCGAGAAAGAGTTGTTGAAGGAAGAGAAGAAGTGAGATAACTTTTCTACTCAATACTAAAATGTGCCACATTTGCGGCAATGAGCCTGGCACGATGCGCGACCATTTCTAAACTATGTAGCGGAGTATAATCAACAAATATGCCTTCCGGATTGTTCTTTAAGCTATCAGCAATGTTAGTAACAGCAGTTAAGGCATCAAGGGCATATCTCTTATAGCGTGGAATCTGCTGCGGAGTACCAATGAGGAAATTTTCTGCATGTTCAGCGACTTGATTCCTAAATGATCCCTCATCTCCCGGATGCCCGTAACAATCTACGCTTACGGCATAATCTATAGCAAAATTCCAGAGCTTCTCGAAGTAAGGCATCTCCGGCACCCAGCTAGTGGCATCAACTACTGCCTTACCAAGACCGTTAAAAAGCTTTTCTTCGGTTGGTTTTTGATAGTGTTGGCCTGCTTTTTCAATATCAACATCTACATGGATGGCTAAATGCGATTTTTTTCCTATACTCCCTGTTCCCACATACAGAAAATGAACTGCAAAAGCAGCAAGCGCGTAGAGATTATCTGCATTGATGAGATAATCTTGAAGACCATCTCCCTTAATGGTAAGATAACTGCCTGATTGCTTCACGACATGCTTCATCAGATCCAGATTATATTTTTCAAAATTATCTAGATTAGTATCCAATTTTCTTCCAGAAGAAAAGAATTCAATATCTTTACTGCGGATAAGATCTTCGAGAGATACATTTGAAGTCATTACCAATCAGAAAGAAAAAGAATTATTTAAGTGTTGTGATTGACAAGACTAAAGTCTATATATCTTCTTTTCAACTAAAAGTGAAGCGATCCCCATATAGTTTTTAGGAGTTATTTGCCGTAATTCATCTTTAACCGTTTCAGGAACAGCCAAACCATCAATAAACATTCTAAAATCATCCATGGTCACTTTTCTTCCCTGAGTCAAGTCTTTTAATTTTTCATAAGGCATTTCTGCTCCTTCTCGCCGTAAGATAGTTTGTATTGCTTCGGAAATAACTTCGGGATGCTTTTCTAATTCTTCTATCACTTTAGATTCATTTACTTTGATCTTGCTTAGGCCTTTTAAGGTTGAAGTATAACCAACCAAGCTATGAGCAAAGGCCACGCCAAAATTTCTTTCAACGGTAGAATCAGATAGATCTCGCTGTAATCTTGATATAGGTAATTTATGAGAAAAATAATCAAACAAAGCATTGGCAAGACCTAAATTTCCTTCACTATTTTCAAAATCAATCGGATTTATTTTATGGGGCATGGTGGAAGAACCAACTTCTCCCTCAACTGGTTTTTGAGTGATCCAGTCATCGCTGATGTATCTCCAGAGATCCTGATTGAAGTCGATCATGATAGTATTTAACCGGCGCAGATTATCAAACAATTCTGCGTAGCTATCATGCGGTTCTATTTGAGTAGTGATAAAGTTAGGAATTAATTTTATCCTTCCTCCTGTATTTTCTGTATTGAATTTTCCTATGAAATCAGAGGTAAAGTTCAACCAATCAACTTGCGGATAAGCGACAGTGTGAGCATTGTAATTGCCGGTTGCTCCGTTTAATTTAACCAGAATTTCACTAGCACTTAACTGATCCAATTGCCTTCTGATCCTGGAAGAAAAAACTTTAAACTCTTTACCAAAAGTAGTTGGAGATGCTGATTGTCCATGTGTTCTTGCTAATAATGGAATATTTTTATAAGTTTGCGCTAACCCTTCAATGGTTTGATATACTTCATCTATTGCAGGTAAAACAACTTCTCCTAAAGCATCGTTCAGCATCAAGCCATAGGCTAGATTATTTACATCTTCTGAAGTCAAGGCAAAATGGATCCATTCCAGCGAATCTTCTAAAGAAGTTCCCTTTAAGCATTCTTTCATAAAATATTCTACTGCCTTGAGATCATGATTAGTTCGTTTAATCTTTCCATAGCCATTTACTTCAATGGCTTTAACAATCCCTGCATCTTCAGTTGAAAGGTCATATAATTTTCTAACCAATCCCTTTTCTTCTTCAGAAAAATTTCTGGTCCCTATTTGCGGATGCTCCGACAAGAAGATTAAATATTCTCCTTCAACTTTTACTCGGTATTTGATCAGCGCTTTCTCGCTGAAGAACTCTGCTAGCGGTTCAGTGTATCTTCGATATCGTCCATCAACCGGACTAATTGCTTCTAATTTATCCATGAAAAATCACAGCATCACAACATTATTACGGCTTATACCTTTCCATGGTCCTTGGGAAAGGGATCGCATCTTTTACAGTTTCCAATCCGCATATCCAAGCAATCAAGCGTTCTACGCCCATCCCAAATCCGCCGTGCGGAACGCTTCCATAACGACGTGTATCCAAATAAAATTCATACTGGGCAGGATCTTCCCCCTGTGCAACTAGACGTTTCTTAATTTTTTCTAAATCATGCTCTCGGTGAGAACCACCCACTATTTCACCATAGCCTTCAGGAGCAAGCACGTCGCATCCCTGTACAACTTTAGGATTCTTGGGATCCTCGGTCATGTAGAATGCTTTAACTGCCCTAGGATAATGAGTTACTATAACCGGCACATCATATAATTTAGTTAATTTTTCTTCTTCAACAGTGCGCAAATCTTTTCCCCACTGCACTTTCATCTTGCATTTCTGGCCCAGTATCTTCAGAGCTTCATCATAGGTCATGCGCACAAATGGTTTCTGTATAGATGGTTCTAAGAGTTTTACATCCCGTTGTAAGACTTCCAATTCTGTTTTATGTTTTTCTAAAACCGTTTTGATTGCATGTTTGATAACTCCTTCAGCATGATCCTGAACGTCTTTAAAATTCGCCCAAGCCATTTCCATCTCTGCATGCCAGTATTCAGTCAAATGGCGGGAAGTCTTGCTTTTTTCTGCCCGAAAGCTAGGTGAGATAGTATAGATCTTTTCCAAGGCGAAAATAGCCGGCTCAGCGTAGAGCTGCCAGGTCTGTCCTAGAAAGACATCTTTCTTGCCAAAGTAATCGACGCTGAATAATTCTGCCCCTCCTTCACATTGCACCGCCTGAAAAATCGGTGAGTGATATTCGTAGAAACCTTGTCCCCGGAAATATTCGTGGATAGCGTTAAAAACAGTGCTGCGGATCTTTAAGATGGCGATCATTCTCTGGCTGCGCAGCCATAAATGACGATTGTCGGCTAAGAATTCTACTGATTGATCTTTTGTGATGGGATAATTTTCACTTGAGCCTACCAAGTTATACGATTCTACTTGAATCTCATAACCAGTAGGTGCACGGTCATCTTTTTTGATCTGTCCCGTAATTTCCAGAGAAGCTTCTACTTGGAAACGGTCGATCTCCTCCCATTTCTTATCCAATTTTTCTCGCTCGAAAATGCATTGGATGATATTGCTGGAATCCCTGAGTACCACAAACTTATATTTATTGCTGCCTCGTTCGCGATGGATCCAGCCTCTGACAGAAACTTTGCCGGAACCTTTGCTTAGAGCTTCTTGGATGGGGATATATTGAGTCATAGATTGTGGATGAAGGAAGGGTATAAAAATGTTTTTATGAACTTGGTTAGCCAGTAAAAAGAAAATTATATATAGCACCTGTCCCGCCGAGGGAGATATGTCAAAAGAAACCATCTATTTAGAAGGGTTGGTGCTTCATTCACCAGAAGCGAGATTAGAATTATCCAGACAATTTTATCAAACGCTGCTTGACGTACCATTTAAATTAGAACAGCATGATCGTTCCCCACAACACTATTCTTGTTGGTTAGGAAAGACTTTATTAGAGTTATATCCTCCTTCTCCAGAAAAAAAACCTTCCTCTGAAATGAAAATTTCTTCTTTTGCTCTAGACTTTTCAACCCTAGATACAGATACGGTTGTCAAAAAGATGCAAGCTTGTTCATTTCAACCGAAAGCACCCTATTATGGGGGTAAAACAACTACATTTAGTGATCCCGAAGAGAGAAATATCCGCCTTCATAACAGAGAGGGAGATGTTACGCCTAATCTGCGCCTTGACGAAGTAGTGCTTCACACTAGAGATCCTTCTGAGACTCGCCTATTTTATCAACAACTCTTGAACACACCATTCACAGAACAAAGCTATGGTACCGGCCAGGTGCCATTCTATTCTGGTAAGAATAGCGATATTGTCTTAAAATTGTGGCCGGATAATGTCTATGTCGCTCCTTCGCCAAGCTTACTATTTTCCTGTTCTGCTCTTGATCAGGTAAAAGCAAGAATGGAAAAATATTCTCTGGAATGGAAAGCGCTTAGTGAAGGAAAAGCTCGGCTTCTAGATCCTGATAACAGAAAAATATTTTTATCTCAGAAGTAATTTTTTGTTGTTCATATCTTCTGAACTGCTTGCTGATGCACGGCGACAGCTCTTCCAGACGGATCAGCCATGCCTTGGAATGCTTTACTCCAGCGATAGGCAGTAGGTGTGGAGCAAGCGATGGACGGCCCTACTTCTACCGTCAATGCAGCATCTTTGCTGGGAAAGAATTCTGCAAAAATACTTCTGTAAAAGTACGCTTCTTTTGTCGCTGGCGGCTGTACCGGGAAACGTTCCGCTGCTTTGGCCATCATCTCATCCGAGATTTTTTCTTCAGCATGGGCTTTCAAGGAATCAATCCAGCCATAGCCGACACCGTCGGAGAATTGTTCTTTCTGGCGCCAGAGCACTGCATCAGGAAGGAAACCTTCAAACGCTTTCCGAAGAACATATTTTTCCATCTTCCCTTGACCGCACATTTTATCCTTTGGATCAAAACTCATAGCATAATCTAAAAAATCTTTATCCAGAAAAGGTACACGAGCTTCTACGCCCCAGGCCGCCATGGACTTGTTGGCGCGCAAACAGTCGTATTTGCTTAATTTCTGTAACTTTCTAACTGTCTCTTCATGAAATTCTTTCGCGTCTGGAGCCATGTGAAAATATAAGTAGCCGCCAAAGACTTCATCTGCGCCTTCACCTGAAAGGACCATCTTGATGCCAAGACTCTTGATTTTTCTGGCCATCAGATACATGGGAGTAGAAGCGCGGATACTGGTCACATCATAAGTCTCGATGTGATAAATAACATCGCGCAAGGCATCAATTCCTTCCTGCACCGTAAATTTTAATTCATGATGCACGCTTCCAATATATTCCGCAACTTGGCGGGCAAATTTAATATCTGGTGATCCCTCCAATCCGATAGAGAAGGAATGCAGCCGCGGCCACCATGCTTCTTCGGTATCTCCTGATTCAATACGTCTTTTACTAAATTTAGCAGCAATAGCAGCGATCAGAGATGAGTCTAAACCTCCCGAGATTAATACCCCATAAGGAACATCGCACATCAATTGTTTTTTCACTGCTGTTTCTAATTCTTGGCGTAATTTTGGTAACGAAACTGGCGTAGTGGGAATTGTGGTAGCCCATTCTGGTTTATACCATTTCACAAATTCTTTTGTGCTGCCAAGATAATAATGTCCCGGAGGAAATTCCTGCAGCTTCTCACAATATGGTTCAAGCGCTTTCATTTCGCTGGCTACGTAGAGCACGCCTTCTTGATCCCAGCCGATGTACAAGGGCACGATACCGATATGATCCCGGGCGATAAAATATTCTTTAGTGGTCGGATCATAAATACAGAAAGCAAAGATGCCATCTATCTTCGATAAAAAATCTGGCCCCTCTTCATCATAAAGATAGAGGAGCACTTCGCAATCTGACTTGGTCTGCCATTGATGTTCTTTTTTCAAGGCAGTACGAAGCTGTTGGTGATCATAAATTTCTCCGTTGGCAATAAGCACTCTTTTCGTAGTAATATCGTACAGTGGTTGTGCTCCATGTTCTACATCGACAATAGACAAACGTTCGTGGGCTAGGAGACAAGAGTCGTCACTGTAAATGCCGCTCCAATCGGGCCCGCGGTGGCGAATACTTGCCGCCATCTTCAGAGCCTTGGCTCGTCTTGCTTCTGTTTCCTGTTTTCCAAATATTCCGATTATTCCGCACATAGTTTTATTTCAGAGCAGCTTCTTTTTATATTTATTCCAAAAATAATGAAAAATAATCTTAAAAATACGAAATATTTATATAAAAATGGAACATTTGTCCTATTATGGAAGTAAAAGTCGACGAGAAAGATCGCAAAATTTTGGAAGTCTTGAAAGAACATGCTGATTATGCTACCCGGCAGATCGCCAAAAAGACCGGATTGCCCATAACTACCGTCCACAACCGGATCCAAAAATTAAAGAAAGAGAAAGTTATTAAGAGATTTACCGTTGATTTAGACTATCATAAAGTACAAGAAGGATTCCGAGCATACGTACTGGTTTCCGTCAATCTTTCCCTGCTCAAGCAAAAAAATAAATCGCAATACAACGTCGCGAAAGAAATTCGACATTTTCCTTTTGTGGAACGGGTCGATATTGTTTCGGGAGGAACAGATTTGGTAGCTATGATCCGAGTCAAAGATGTGGCGGAATTTGATCAAGTGCTGCTGACGAAACTGCAGCGGGTGGAAGGAATTGAAAAAACACAGTCGTTGATTGTGATCCATGAAGAGTAGGAATAGAGAAGTTTGCATAATTCATCTTTTTTTGGCAAACTTATCTAAGAGACTTTGCAATACATGAAATGAGAAAAATATCTCATTTCAGTACAGAAATAGAATATTTTTTCTATTTCTTGTAGTCGTGATTTTGGCATTTTCGGATAATTATAGAGAAATGCGTTGATTAGTGTAAAATAATAACGCATTTCTAATATATCCCTTTGCTAAATTAATACACTAAATAACGCAAAGGTCTATACTTTG
>Ga0209542_10009484_pt1 | contig 17845 bp, 22 predicted proteins | sample RifCSPhighO2_01_FD_184028 | JGI IMG/M metagenome (GOLD analysis project Ga0209542, IMG submission 184028) | Soil microbial communities from Rifle, Colorado - Rifle CSP2_plank highO2_0.1 (SPAdes) (version 2) | ecosystem: Environmental > Terrestrial > Deep subsurface > Rock core/Sediment ...
AACGATAATGCACAAAAATATCGGCATGGGTTTGGCGGCTAACCAGATTGGGGTTGATAAAAATCTGCTTGTCTTAGAATATCGGCCGACAGCTGGCAAGACCAAAACGACCGAACCCACCGATCAATTAGGTGCCGGTCTCGACACCCAGCCAGCCATCGCCCCGATGGCACTCTGTAACGCCGAAGTAATTAAATCTAGCCGAGCCACCGTCACGATGACTGAAGGATGCCTATCCTTACCCGGTATAGAGCTTCCAGTCACCCGACCAAGTGGCGTCACCGTCAAAGCCCAAGATTTGACTGGTAAACCGGTCACTATCAAAGCCAGTGGCCTGCTGGCTCGGATATTGCAACACGAAATTGACCACCTAGATGGCATACTCTTTACCGACCTAGCTCAAGAAATATCTGATATCAATAATTACCGTGGAATAAAAATTGTCTTTTTTGGTTCGGATCAATTTAGTATTACGATTCTCGAATACCTAATTAAGGCCGGATCAAATATAACAGCAGTGATAACTGAAACCGATAAGCGATCGGGTCGAGGCGATGCGGTAGTTGCAACTCCAATCAAGAAACTTGCCCTTCAAGCCCAAATTGCCGTCGCTCAACCGAACACAAGGGAGGAAATAACCGAATACCTAAAACAACTCCAGCCAGATTTAGTCATTCTTGCTTCGTACGGCAAAATATTACCAGCCGAGGCCCTCGAGGAGCCAGTTTACGGCGCCCTCAATGTTCACCCCTCTCTCTTGCCAAAATACCGTGGCGCGACGCCGATTCAATCGGTAATCCTCGCCGGTGATAAAACAACCGGCGTGACGATTATGAAGATGAATGCTGGTGTTGATACCGGTGAAATTATCGCCCAAACCGAGACCGACCTTCCAGATGGTGAAACATATTCCGGCCTTCACTCAAAGCTCGCAATTATTGGCGCCCAACTCCTCGTTGAGACCATTCCCATCTACCTCTCCGGTCAAGCCAAACTCAAGCCTCAAGGAGGGGAATCATCTGGAACGACCAAATTAACTAAGGAAATGGGGGAGATAGATTGGAGTCAATCGCCGTCGATGATTGATCGGCAAGTCCGAGCCCTTAATCCTTGGCCGGGCACCTATACCTTTGTGGGCAACAAACGATTAAAGATATTGGAAAGCACCACTAAACAAGGTGGGATTTGTCTAAAAGCCGTTCAAGTGGAAGGTGGTAAACCAACCTCTTGGCCGGATTTTGTTCGTGGTCATCAAGACCAGTTGAAAAAATGTTCCTGGTACGCTAAACTGTTCTAATGTTAGTAATACGGCTCAAACGAATTGGTAAAAAGAACAAACCAACGTATCGCGTTGTTGTCGCCGAACACACGGCGGCGGTTAACGGCTCTTTTGTCGAAGACCTCGGGTTTTACAACCCATACAGCAAAGAGCTGTCAATTAACCAAGAAGCTGCTCTGGAATGGTTTAATAAAGGGGCGAAACCCTCCAATACTGTCGCTCGATTGTTGGAAAAAGCCAAACTCAAACACAAATCGATTGTGGTCATTAAATACAATAAAGCGCCCAAGAAAAAAGTCGAAGAAGTAAAACCGGTTGCAAAGCCCGATACTAGTGAAACCGGTGGAGTAGCTGACGAAGTCCCAACAGAAGAAGCAAGACCAACCGAGCTAGTCGAGGAAACCTCAACCGAAACAACCGATAAGGAACCAGCGACCGAAGAGACTCCAAGCGACTCGTCTGCTGACACCGTAGCGGAAGCCTCGACAGAAGACGAGAAATCGGCTTCGTAGAAAATTAGTCAATTTCTTTACAAGAATCTACGGTTTTGCTACAAACTAGTTATTAGTAAGCCCACTTTCTTAATCGGAGGTGGCGAGTGAAAACTGTAATTCTAAACCCAGAAAGGAAGATAATGTCTGCTAAAACTGAAATTACCGACCAAGAGTTTGTCGAAAATATTGTTAAGGCGATCGTTGATTACCCAGAAGAGGTCGTTACCGACCGAACGCTCGACGAACGAGGAGTGTTGATTCAATTAACCGTTAACCAAGAAGATATGGGCAAAGTCATCGGCCGAGAAGGTCGAACGGCTAAAGCGATCCGTTCGCTTCTACGCGTTTTTGGCGCTCGGAATGAATCGCGAATCAATCTCAAGATTGTCAATCCTGAAGGTGAAACCGAGGAACGACCGGAAAAATCAACTCCCCCAAGTGACGCCGAAGAAAAAGAATCAACGATCGAAGAAGTTAAACCGATTCAACCTAAGGTTGAAGAAAAAGCCACCGGCGTGTTATAAAAATTAAGTTAAGACTACCGACGATACGACTGCTTGAGATGCGGTTTCCGGTACTATGAAACTATGATCATTGATGTCCTAACTCTCTTTCCAGAGATGATTGAACAGGCGCTGTCATATTCTATTCCCGCTCGTGCCCAAAAGGCCGCCAAGGTTGATATTCGAGCTCACCAGCTCCGTACTTGGGCAATCGATCGCCATGGCACAGTTGACGACACGCCATATGGAGGCGGTCCAGGGATGATCCTACGGGTTGATGTTGCTCATTCCGCCATAGGAGCGCTTGATCATAATCATCGGGCCCATCGAATTATGCTCTCCCCTGACGGTGAGATATTCAATCAACCCCTGGCAGTAGAATTAGCGACAAAAAAGCGATTATTGATCCTTTGTGGCCGCTACGAAGGCTTTGACGCCCGAGTCGAGAAATATGTTGATCAGAAAGTTTCAATCGGCTCCTACATTCTCTCTGGCGGTGAACTCGCCGCCCTAACGATTATCGATGCTGTCACCCGACTGATTCCTGGCGTCCTTGGTAACGCCGAATCCCTCAAAGAAGAAACATTTCAAGCCGACTTAACTGAATATCCTCAGTATACCCGACCAGAAAAGTACCGCGGGATGGTCGTCCCGGAAGTCTTGCTATCTGGTCATCACGCCGAGATTAACAAGTGGCGAGAGTCACAACGGAAGATCATGTAAAATTAACAATTTTCGGTTTTCAATTAATGATCGATGATTCAATTTTCAAACCTTGGAAATTGTTTAATTGAAAATTTAATGAAAATTAGAAATTGAAAATTGAAAATTACATAGCTTACTTTTTGACTATCGGCAAATACAGGTTGACAGGAGAATGATAGTTCCCTACTCTAGAATGACAATGCGCTCTCTTCAAGATGAGATCAGAAAAGCTCAACAGGAACTGACCTGTCCGGTTTGTAGCCGAATGTTTGAGTTACGCGATATTCATATTCGGGCTTTCGAATTGAATCGGACAATCGAGTTATCAGTCACCTGCAGCCGTGGCCACTTTCCGATAATCCTGCTCGTACCGCTGACTCTCAAAGACCTCGTCACCGCCGGACCAATTTCTCCCGATGAATTAAAACTGATCCATGCGGAAGTTGATGCTCTCGAGCATACCCTGGAAAAAGTTTTTAGGTAGCAATCGGTTCCCAACAAGCGACTTCCCAAACCTCTACCAACTTGGTACAATCTAACAACAAAATGGAAACAGTCGCCCTTTCCGCCAGCTCGCGAGAGTTGCGGGGCAAAAAAGTTAAAACCATCCGCGCCAATGGAGAAATCCCCGGTGTCATTTATGGTCATGGCATCGAATCATTGCCGATCTCAGTTGAGAAAGTTGCCCTCAAAAAGGCTTACGCCAAAGCCGGTAGTGGAACTTTAGTTGATCTGACGATCGGCGAGGCCAAACCAATCAAGGTCTTGTTCCACGAACCCCAATTTCATTATTTGAACAGTGAGCCGATCCATTTTGATCTCTACGCCGTTAAAATGGATGAAGAAATCGAAACGACAATCCCGATTGTCTTTGTTGGTATTTCCCCGGCTGTCGATGAACTGGAGGGTAATTTCATTGCCAATACCGACGAGTTGACGATTCGCTGTTTGCCAGCCAATTTGATTCCAAACGTCGAAGTCGATATTTCAATTCTTAAAACATTTGACGATCAAATCCGAGTGACGGACCTGAATATCCCCGAAACCATTAAAATTGAAAACGATCCGGAAGAAGTGGTTGCCCTTGTCACCGCCCCACGAAGCGAAGAGGAACTAGAAACCGAACTGGCTGAAGACAAGGCCGCTGAAGTCGCTGCTGTTGGAGCACTAGCCGAAGAACCAGTTTCTGAAGAAAGCACTGAATCGACCGAACCTGTTGACGAAGAAAAAAAGTAAAAAGGAACCGCCCCTCGACTTTGCTCGGAGCGGTTGTTGGTTGGGGTACTATTACCACGAATCATCGTATCGTAGCTCATTCGCCCGAATTCGATCATGAGCTTTCTGACAAGTCTCACAATCGTAGTCCAGCGAGGGAAGGAGTTGCTCAATCAACTCTGTTGCCAGCCCAGTACTTAATGGGAGCGAGTGACCATTTACGCGCACTTCCGTGGTGCGAGTGTGATACTTTCGACGCGCCTGACCACAATCTGGACATTTTTCCGTACCCCGTTGAGTTCTCTCATACTTCAGCGAGACCTGGTAGATTCGCCTGTCTTCGACGACGACAGACTTAACTCTTTCGAGCATACCTATCCTCCTTGTTGGTGTACTTTCGGACGATGGGCAGTGTTGCCCCGAGCCAGCGGCGAGATTTGAACTCGCGACTTTTCCCTTACGAAGGGACTACTCTACCACTGAGTTACGCTGGCGACATCAGTAATTTTACCAAATGTCTTGCCTTTGGTTAAGTGTTACTTCAGGGCTTTACGGAAGGATAGGAGGGTCAGAGTAACAAAGACGACAAACATCCCACCGGCGGCCAAAAAAGCATAGCCAATATCTGGTCCGTCCCAGCCGCGAATGACCAGCGACCTAATTCCTTCAATAATATAGGTGACGGGGTTAAAATCGGTCACTCGAGCAAAAGTAGCTGGCAATAATTCACGAGGTGATTGCGATGTTGTGAGATAAAGGAGGGGGAAAACTAGAATAAACATCGATTGAACCAGTCGGGCATTTTGCGTTCGGAGGGCAAAGATCATTCCTAAACAACTCCAAGCCATAGCAAACAAGACCAGGATACCGAATATCGTTAGAACCCCCAAAAGACCAGTTTTGAACTTAACGCCCCAAATCAGTAATAATACCAACATCACTAAACCCTGACCGAACGACTGAACGGCAATCTCGGTCAACTTCGCTAGGACTATCGCTAAGCGGTTGATCGGCATTATCACCAGTTTTTTAAAATAGCCGCTCTGGATATCTTGAACCAGCTCAATTCCGGCGTTACCAGCCGAGAAGAAGATAGCGGTGAACATCGCCACGGGAGCAATGAAGTCCTTATAAGAAACATCGGGGAAACCGGGGACTTTGGCAAAACTTGAAAGAGAAACCGAATTAACGGCAAAAAAGAAAATCGGCATAAAAAACGGTGGCAGGAGTGCCAAGAGCGGTCGCCAAATGAGTTTGATGTTGCGAATCGAAAGATAGAACCAGTCACTAAAAAATGTAGTCATGATTGTAAATCCGAAATCCTACTGCGAGCAGGGCGAGAAGCGAGTAATACGACAAATTCGAAATACGAAACAACTGCGCAGAAGCGAGCAAAGCTTCTTTGCGACATGTCTAAATTCAAATTTTCAAAATTTAAAACATTTTTGATTTGTTTCGGATTTCGTGCTTCGTGCTTCGTGCTTTTCATCTTGCTCTCTTTCATCTTCTTCTCACAAACGGATCAGCGGCATTACTGTTTACCTCTTCATTGGCCAAATTACTGCCAGTTGTTTTTAGAAACACTTCCTCCATATTTTTCGCCGAATGTTTTTTCATCAATTCCGCTGGAGTTCCCTCGGTGACAATCCGACCTTTGTCCATAATTTCAATTCGGTCACAAAGTTCCTGGGCTTCATCCATAAAATGAGTGGTGAGAAAGATCGTCATTCCTTGTTTATTTAAATTCCGTAAATGATTCCAGATCATTTGACGAGCGTGCGGATCAAGTCCTTGGGTTGGTTCGTCAAGAAAGAGAATTTTGGGTTTATGGATGAGTGACAATGCTAAATCAAATCGCCGTCTCATCCCTCCGGAATAAGTCGCAGTGAACTTATCGGCCACTTTTTCCAGTTCAACCAACTTGAGTAGCTTTTTGATCTGTAAATCGATATCGAGTTTTGGCATATGGTAGAGTCGTCCATGAAGCGCCATCATCTCGCGAGCGGTCGCAACTTCATCCAGACCGACTTCTTGCATCGCAAAGCCAACTCGTTTGTAGATTTCATCCAAGTGGTGTTCGAGATCCAAACCGTCAATTCTGACGCTACCGCTGGTTTTCTTAACTAAATTAACAAGCATGTTGATGGTGGTAGTCTTACCTGCACCGTTTGGACCAAGAAAACCGTAAAACTCACCGGCTTTGACGTTAAACGTGATGCCTCGAACAGCTTCAGTACCGTCTGGATATGTCTTGGTTAATTTTTTGACTTCGATGATGTTGGCTAATTTTTGCCCCATTGGTTGAGTTTAACAAAACGAGATATTTTTTCAAGAAATTAGGATGTGACTTTTTGCATAGAATTGCAACTTTTTTACTCTAGACCGGCTCTAATTCAGAACATTTACTAATGATTCATCGATTGGCGAGATGTAGCTTTAAATTAATGAAAAAGATGCTGTTCGATCGTCGTTCGATTGATTATGAGAAGCATCGGGATGACCACCCGACTTGAGGTGGAATCGAAAGATTCAAAGTTTCACCTCAAATCTAGCAAAGACCCCCGCCCATAAGCGGGGTCTTTGCTTAGAGCGAGTGAAGGGAATCGAACCCTCGTCTCAACCTTGGGAAGGTCGCATACTGCCACTGTACTACACTCGCATTTCTTGGTTAATTCTACCTGTAACGGTAGAACTTTCCAAGGCGAGTAAATTGCCCTAGTATAAAATCAATGGACGGAAAGAAAGTTGTTTGTTTTGAGACTGAACCGTGGGAGCAGGAATACTTCAAAGACCATCTTCAAGGCAAAGTGGAGTTAGAATGTTTTAATCATCGCCTAACCTACGACAATATGCACGAAGCAGTTGGGGCTGATTATATCGTTTCTTTTATCTACTCCGATCTTTCACACCAAGTCCTCGATCATTTACGACATCTTAAGGGGATCGCCACCATGTCGGTTGGAGTTGACCATATTGATTTACGGGAGGCAGAGAGTCGTCACATCGTTGTTTGTAACGTCCCTTCGTACGGACCAAATACTGTTGCCGAGCATACGATTGCTTTATTGTTGGCGATGTCGCGCCGGATTATCGAATCGGTCGAAAGGACTCGTGACGGCGTCTACGATTATACTGGTCTATCGGGTTGGGATCTAACTGGCAAAGTGCTTGGTATAGTAGGAACTGGTAAGATCGGGGCAATTGTCGCCCAAATTGCTCACGGCTTGGGAATGAAGTTAATCGGTTTCGATCCTCATCCCAATCCAGAACTGACAGAGAAATTTGGTTTAGAGTATATGCCACTACCAGAGCTACTCGGTCAAGCCGATGTCATCACCTTGCATGTTCCACTAACGGCGGAGAATAAGCATTTATTATCAACTGAGGAGTTCAAGAAGATGAAAAAAGGCGTGGTAATACTTAATACCGCTCGAGGTGGATTAATAGAGGCCGGTGCCCTACTATCTGCACTTGATGATGGAACTGTTAGCCAAGCCGGTCTTGATGTACTCGAAGATGAAGGATTGCTGAAAGAAGAGAAAGAATTTTTCTCGCCCTATTTCAAACTGAAGGATTATCAGATGGCGATGGCTGATCATGCCTTAATGCGTCATCCGAAAGTGCTACTCACTCCTCATAACGCTTTTAATAGTCGGGAATCAATGCGTAACATCCTCCAGACCACCGTTGAAAACATCGAAGGTTTAGTTTCTAGCGACCCAGTTAATGTTGTCTGATGATATTTCTCGCTGCTGATCACGCTGGGTTTGAACTCAAGGAAAGTATCTGCCATAAACTAGCCGAACGGAAAATCGCCTTTGAAGATTTTGGCACCTTTTCGACGGAACCAGTTGATTATCCCGGATTAGCTAAACAATTAACTAAAGCTGTCATTAAGGGAAGTGGCAAGGGTATAATGCTCTGCGGATCTGGTCAAGGTATGGCAATAACAGCCAATCGCTTCAAGGGAGCAAGAGCAGTGGTTGTTTGGAACGCAAAAATGGCCGTTGAAACCCGCGAAGACAATGACGCCAACATCATCTCTTTACCGGCTCGTTTCCTCAATGAATCAACCACTTGGGAGATAATCTCAACCTTTCTATCCACCAGTTTTTCCCACGAAGACCGCCATAAAAGAAGGATTCGTCAGATCGACGCCACTTGAATGAAATCGAAAAACTTTATCATTCCGGCCTGCTTAGTCACCACCAGTAAAGGGTTTGTCAAACATCTTGAGTTTGCCCGTTCAGTTGGTAATTCTTTCCACGTTGATATTGTTGAACCCGATTTTGTTGACGGGCAATCACTGTCAGTGGCGAAGTGGCCAATGATTGACCTCGAATACTGCGAGGCCCATTTGATGGTGACCGACCCCCTGCCCTATCTCTCAAAAATAAAGTCCAAAGGAGTCACTCGAGCAATCGTTCATGTTGAATCGAAATTTGATCTCGAAGAATTGGTCACCGAAGCCCGAGTTAACGATATTCTCCTTGGATTCGCCGTTAGCCCCGAAACTGACTTGACAATTTTGCGCCGATTTTTTATCGTCAGCTCATATATTCAGGTGATGGGGATTCACCCGGGCAAGACCGGCCAAGCCCAGCTCCCTCACACCGCCCTGGCGGTAACATACTTAAGTAAGTTGCCTAATCGACTGACGATCTCCGTTGACGGTGGGGTAAATATAGACAATATCGCCGCCCTAAAGGAGGCCGGGGCAGACTTTGTCGTCGCCAGTAACGCCCTCTACGGTCAGGGCGATTGGCAGGAGAATTATCAGACCTTACAAGACGCGCTTGAACTGACTAGAGAATGACCACCAAGGAACTAGAACTCAAAGCCAACGAAATTCGGACAGCGATAATCAAGATGCTGGTTGAGGCCGGCTCTGGCCACTCGGCTGGGCCACTCGGCATGGCCGATATTTTTACCGCTTTGTATTTTGAGTTGTTGAATATAGACCCTGCCCGTCCAACTTGGGCGGATCGTGATCGTCTCGTCCTATCAGCTGGCCATATCTGTCCGGTACTTTACGCTACCCTTGCCTATCGAGGATTTTTCCCGGTCGAGGAACTGGCCACTCTACGTCAATTTGGCACTCGTCTCCACGGTCATCCGCACAATCTGGCCTTGCCGGGAGTTGAGAATTCCTCGGGCCCGTTAGGACAGGGCTTGAGTCAAGCCGTTGGGATGGCCTTGGCCGCCCGAATGGACAGTAAAAAATGGCGAGCATATGCTATTTTGTCGGACGGTGAGCACGATGAGGGCCAGACTTGGGAGGCGATAATGTTTGCTGGCAAACAAGAGCTTCATAATTTAACGGCGATTATTGATCGAAACAACATTCAGATTGACGGTTTTACTGAAGATGTCATGCCCCTAGAGCCGTTGGCCGATAAATATCGCTCGTTTAACTGGCATGTCTTAGAAATTGACGGGCATAATCTCGATGATATTATTGCTAGTGTTCGACACGCCAAAGCCATTTTTGAAAAACCGACCGTCATCATCGCCCACACCATCCCTGGAAAAGGAGTAGACTTTATGGAAAACGACTACCACTGGCACGGCAAACCACCGAAAAGTGATGAGGCCAAGCTGGCATTGAAGGAACTACGGACATTAGGGGGGAAGATAAGGAGTGAGCATGAGTAGGAATAAGTCAAAAGTTAAAAGGCAAAGGTCAAAAGTTCAATTCAAAAGTATTAATTTTGGGAACAGGGAATGAGTGAGCAATTAGGCTTTGAGCCGGAAGAAGCAGAAATATTCAAAGTCAGTCAAGTTGCTGAAAGTCCAAAAGTTGGGGGATTAGACGAGGATCATAATGTTACTGGAGAAAAAAATAATTATACTCCGATTCCAGACAAGCTAGATAATGAGGTTGCCCCACATCTTCAAGAAAAATTAGTTGAGGATGACGAACAAACATCCGATCCCCTGTCGGAGGAGTTTAATCGAATAATGTCCTTAAGCCGAAACGAACTCAATTACTACTCCACTTCGGATGGTGCAGCACCAATTAGAAGATCGCCGTATCTAACTCCTTGGAACTGGCAAATTAGAAAGCAAATAAAACATTTTGGTTGGGATGAAGTATTCACAAAGTCATTCGCCAATATCCTTACTAGGGCTAGAGAAGATGAGAGGGATAGCGAATCTGTAAAAAGAACTTGTAATAACCTATTTGATGAGTTGGCAAATGTCTCTTCAACACCGCGATTAAGAGACTTGATAGTACGCGGTGGTATTGAAGCTTCTCTTACCGAAGATGAACGACGTCATTCAATCATTGACCATGCTCGAACTTTGTTGAAACTAGCAATTAACCAGGAAAACGAGCAGAGACGGCAACTATTACGTCCCGCCGATCCTCCGGAAAGTGAGATCCTTCTTCGCCCACACGAAGCCACGAGTGGCAATGAAAACCCAGATGAATTGTTAAGAGCTAGCCAAGAGCCTAAAGAGAATGATGGTGCTGAGAGTTAGCCGTAAAGCTGGCTGTGGGTGCCAATATCTATGAAATATGCGACCACGATTTCTCCACGGACCCTCTCTTCATATATCGCTCGCCAATCTCCGGTGATATTAATACTCCGGCAACCCCTCCATTGTCCAGTTAGAGAATGATCGTTCAGAGATGGCTGGTTGGGAGTAGGTACGAAGACCTTTAATCGAGATTCAAATGCTCTCTGGATTCTCCGATCTGCTCGTCAAAGTTTCTTCTTAAATTTCGGCGCGAAGTCCGTTTTGATAGGTAGCGTTAGGGTCATTGAGCCAAGCGATAGCTTCTTCGGCCGTGTCAAAAGTTGGCGAGATACGCCCAGTTTGCCAATCTTTTTCGGCCTGTTTTATAGATCTGATTAGGGAGGCATTTGGGATTTCTGGCTTAACCTTTATGGATACTTTCTTAGTCCTAACCACCTCTTTTAGTTGAGAATTGACCAGCGAGCTTAAGCTCAAGCCAAGCTCTTCGGCCACTTCTTGAGCAGCTTTCTTAAGCTTGGGATCGGTTTTGATATTGATAACGGCTGTTTTGTTCATTTGGTAATTGTATATATAATGTCTACACAAAGTCAAAATTATCGAGAGCTTCTACCTTTCGATCGTTTCTTCTAATCCAATTCTCCATATGCTTTTAAACGCATATTTGTAATCAATCTTGCCAAACCCTACGGACACCCCCGGGGTGTCCGTAGGGTGACCGCCAGTGGCTAAAAGCAGTGTATACTCAACATAGTCGATGAAGTACTTAGCCCCGATCGAAACAGATAACTTTCAACAAATTGCGCCGAGGGACGGGTTTGGTGAAGGGCTTTTTGAGCTCGGGAAAATAAACCCCAATGTCGTTGCCCTGTGTGGTGATCTGGTTGAGAGCACCCGCGTCCAAAAGTTTGCCGATGCCTACCCAGAGCGATATTTCGAGATGGGTGTGGCCGAGCAAAATATGGCCGGGGTCGCCGCCGGGCTGGCACTATCCGGTAAAATCCCCTTCATCGCTTCTTACGCCGTCTTCTGTCCCGGTCGCAACTGGGATCAGATCCGAGTCTCGATTTGTTACTCCAAGAATAACGTTAAAATCGTTGGCGCGCACGCCGGGATTTCGGTTGGGCCAGACGGTGCCACCCATCAAGCCCTTGAAGACGTGGCGATAACTCGAGTTCTGCCAAATATGGTCGTCGTCGTCCCGACCGATTCAGTTGAAGCCAAAAAAGCTACTTTAGCCATAGCTAAACATATCGGCCCATGCTATATCCGATTCGGCCGCGAAAAAACACCCGTTATTACAAAAATTGATACGCCGTTTGAGTTAGGCAAGGCCTTGCCCATTTTGGCCGGCAATGATGTGACAATAATCGCCAACGGCCAGATGGTTTATCGAGCCATTAAGGCCGCCCAAGAGCTGGAAGGACGAATTTCAGTCAGAGTGATAAATATGCATACCGTTAAACCCCTAGATGCTCGAGCAATTATTGACGCCGCTAAGGAAACTGGGGCTATTGTGACGGCCGAAGAACATCAAATTATCGGCGGTTTAGGGTCGGCAGTGGCGGAAGTGTTAGCTGATCACTGTCCAGTGCCAATGGAGCGAATTGGGGTTTTAGATACTTTTGGCGAATCTGGAGAGCCCGATGAACTGATGGAGCATTACCATCTTGGCATCAGTGATATTATTCAGGCAGTGGAGAGAGTGATACATAGAAAATAACGAATAATAAATAATGAATGACGAAATGAGAATTAAATTATTGGTTACTTATTTTCTGATTCGTTATTCGTAATTGGTTATTTATTATTTATTAAACAGATGCTAGTCAATCTTTCCCAAATCTTGCAGAAAGCTGACGAAGGCAATTATGCCATCGGTGGTTTTAATATAACGACTTTGGAATCGGCGATGGCGATCGTTGAAGCCGGCGAGCAGGAGCAGTCACCGATTATTTTGCAAATATCCGAGAAAACCATTGATTATATGGGACTGGATATGGCTTTCGCCATTGCCAAAACTTTGGCTGACCGAGCCGAGATTCCGGTAGTAATTCATTTTGATCACGGCCGAAATTTTGAGCTGGTGCAGAAGGCGATGGAGATCGGTTTCAGCTCCATAATGTTAGACGTATCACAGTTAGCCCGAGACGAACGAATACCATTTGTGAAGGATTTTACTGCTCGAGCTCATCATCGCAGCGTGACTGTTGAGGCCGAAGAAGATCAAATTGGCGGACGAGAAGACTACGTTGACGGTAATCGCGGCCATTTCACCGACCCGAATCGAGCCGCTAAGTTCGTCTCTGCCACAGGCGTTGATTGCTTCGCCGTTTCCATCGGCTCAACTCATGGTAAGCCCCTACCGAAAGAAGAGCTGGATTTAGACTTGTTGGGGGAAATTGATAAGGCAGTTGACGTACCTTTAGTCTTACACGGTGCTTCCTCCACTGACGAGAATGTCATCCGCCAGGCAATAAAACTGGGAATATGTAAAATCAATATTGATACTGATTTGCGTTTAGCATTTACCCGTGAACTGCGCCGAACTCTGAAAGATCCAGATATTTACGACCCGCGCGAAGAGCTGGCTCCATCTCGTGATGAAATTAGGGCGGAAGTCCGCCGGCACATCCGATTGTTCGGTAGCAACAACAAGGCCTGATTAAGATTATTTACAAACCCCAACCTTATCCCACCTCCGAGGTGGGGCTGGTTTTTGATAGATTGACCGCCCCTAAATGACTTTCGGGGCGGTCGAGTTGTTGGGGAAGACAGTTCGGGGGATGGCAACTCCCGGAAAGTCAGCCAGCAATTCCCCAAACGAAGTCAGGCAGTCCGATCGATCGTATTCGTGGCCGAGTCGGAAGGCGTCCATCATGAGCACGTCAATTTCTTGGACTCCCGTCAGCACTCCCCTCTCGGTCAAGTGTTCGTAAATCTGCCGGTCGGTTGGCATGGATTTCTCCTCAGGTAAATATGAGTCAATAATACCACAACTTTGCCCAAAATTGAAAATCAGGTTAAGTTAATATTAATGGTCAATATTGCTATCAATGGTTTTGGGCGAATTGGACGAACGGCGGCCAAGATTTTACTCGATAACAAAAAAGCCAGGCTGGTAGCGATTAACGACTTGACGGATGATGAAACACTCGCCCACTTATTCAAGTACGACTCAAATTACGGGATTTGGCCTGGAGAAATCAAGGCTGACCCAGACGGTGAACACTTGATAATTAATAACGAAAAGATTCCAACTTATGCCGAAAAAGACCCCCTCAAATTACCGTGGGACAAGCTTGGGGTTGACGTCGTTTTGGAATGTACTGGTCACTTCACCGAGAAAGTTGCGGCGATGGCACACATCCAAGCCGGCGCTAAACGAGTCATTATCTCCGCCCCACCCAAGGGATCGATGCCGACTCATATTATTTCAGTCAACGAACAGGAGCTAAAATCAGATGACCAAATTATCTCGAATGCCTCCTGTACAACAAACTGCATCACGCCGGTGGTAGCGGTAATCAATCGGGAATTCGGCGTTCTCAAGGCAATGATGACAACAATTCATTCCTACACAGCCGACCAAAACCTCCAAGATGGACCGCACAAAGACTTGCGTCGTGCCCGAGCGGCAGCCGAGAATATTGTCCCAACCACGACCGGTGCCGCCATCTCGACCACTGAAGTAATCCCTGAACTCAAAGGCTTGTTTGATGGTCTGGCTATCCGGGTCCCAACCCCCGTCGGCTCATTAAGTGACATCACCTTTATCGTAAAAAAGAAAACGACCGTCGAAGAAGTCAACGAAGCCCTCTTTAAAGCAAGTACCGAACCACGATTCAAAGGTATTCTCGAATACTCCGAAGCACCACTGGTTTCGCGCGACATCATCGGTAACCCAGCCTCGGCCATCGTTGATAGTCAACTAACCAAAGTAGTTGACGGCGATATGGTCAAGGTTGTGGCTTGGTACGATAACGAATACGGCTACTCGAAGCGGTTAATTGAGCTGGCAGTGTTGTTGTGTTAGAATACCCCCAGATCATTTGATCTTTACATACTGGGTTCGAAACCGAAGAAAGGTTGGTGCCACTATGCATTACTCTGCCGATCTAGCCGGACTTGAGCTCGAGCACCCCATCATGAATGGGGCCGGAACTTGCAAGACATTAGAGCAGGTGAAGGATTTGGCCAAGTCAGCCGTTTCGGCGATCGTGGTTGGCTCGATAACCATCGACCCCCGACAAGGTAACAGCGATAATACCTACTACCAGACTATGGGATCGTCGCTTAACGCTCTCGGCCTGCCAAACCCGGGCAGTCGTTACTATCAGGAAAACTTGCCGGAGATGGTTGAGATCGCTCACTCGGCCGATAAAAAGCTGATTGTCAGCGTGGCCGGTCTCAATGTGCTTGACTTCGGGCGACTCGTCAGTATCGCCCTGGAAGGCGGAGCCGACTTAGTCGAAGCCAATTTCGGTTGTCCGAACGTCCAGCATGAGCAGGGAAGAATTTTCAGCTACGACATCAAGACGCTCAAGGAATGTCTCCGCTTTCTCTGGGGCTACGAAGACGTCGGCATTAAACTTTCGCCCTACAGTGATCCTTCGCAGCTGCAGCAGACGGCAGAGACTATCGACCACGGATCGTTCAAACCGGCTTTTCTGACCGTTTGCAACACCTTTCCCAACGGATTCGCTCTTTCAAACGGTCGGCACGCCATCTCTCCCAACAATGGCCTTGCCGGCGTCGGAGGTCAGGCGATGAGATTGATTGGCCAAGGCCAAGTCTTTCAATGGCGCCAGGCCCTGCCGAATCTACCGATCATCGGTGTGGGCGGCATCAGCCACGGACAACACGTGCTCGACTATCTTCAGACCGGAGCGTCGGCCGTCCAAATTGCCACTGCCTACCTTGAACGAGGGGAATCGCCAGCAGTTTTCAGCCAGCTCCTGACGGAGTACGTCAACCTCAGTGCCTAGTTCAATCCGCCTTGTTCCTGGATCATACCAGGGCGAGGCGGGTTTTTGTGAAAAAGCTTGGTACCGGGGGTTGACAAACCCACCGCAACTGATAAACTGATAATCGTCCGACTGTAAAGGAGGTTACATACTCCCCTTGTTAGACAGATTACGAAAAAACATACATTCAATCAGTGAAATTATCCGTCGAGCGCTCTCCAGAGCCACCGGTTTAATCCTACAACTTATCGGTAGCCTTTTTTCGGTTATTCATGACCTAAAAATTGCCAAGCGCCTCCCCAAACGACCCGTTAGATTTATCAAGAAGTACTCGAAGCAGATTAGCTTCTGCGTTGTTTTGGCCATATTTTTAACTGTTTCGGTCGGTGAGGGTCAGGCCTATCAGGTTGGCACCGCCGACTTTTCTGATGTCACAGACTTATCTAGTGACGGTTTCCTCGGCAAACCGCAAGTTGTTGGCCAAACCGTTTTGACTGGTGAAACCCAACAGGTGATTCCCTACATTGTCGAAAAAGGCGACAGTTTGACCAGTATTGCAAATCGCTACAAGATCAGCGTTGGCACCTTGGTCGACTACAACGGCATTAAAGTCAGCCAGATTGAAAAAATTCGGCCGGGTGATCAAATCTTAATTCCTGATAAAGATACCGACACTTCTTTGGCTTGGCTCGATGACCTAAATAAGGTCAAGCAAGAGGAACAAGAAAAAGCTCGACAAGCCGAACTAAAACGATTGCAACAAAAACGCAACCGGTCAGTTAATCTGCCCCGCATTGCTCGGAGCGTTGGTGGGGTTAGTATTGTCGGTTCATATCGTAAATTAGCGTCCCACGGCGCCGTACCCGGTCAATGCACTCAATGGGTCAAAGAGAAAATCCCGGCTTTACGAGGCTTGGTGATGGGTAACGGCGGACAGTACCTCGTTAACGGCCGTAAATATGGTTTCAAAACTGGCTCAACCGCAGTGGCCGGTAGTGCCGTGGTAACCAATGAAAACGGTCGGGTTGGTCATGTTGCTTATGTGGCGGCGGTTTACGACAACGGCACAATGTTAGTTTCAGATATGAATTATGTCGGTCCGTTCATTGTTAGTACTCGGGTAATTTCCGTCAACGACCGAGTGATCAAGGGCTTTCTGTACGCTAACTAGGTCTGCTGACCTCAATCACCATCTAGGTGAGATCTTTGATACGATGGCTATATGCAGAGAGGATACTTACGCAACTTTATCTTCGGTGCCGAAGATAGTTTAGTCTCAACCGTCGGCTTACTCTCGGGTGTATCGTTTGCCGGACTAGCTACACGTGAAATAATCTTGAGTGGCGTGATCTTAATTTTAGTCGAATCAATTTCGATGGGAGCGGGAGTCTATTTATCCGAAGATTCCGCCAACGAATTACCTCAACCGGGCGAACACGATAATACGATCGCCGATGCGGCGATTATGTCCATTTCGTATTTACTGATCGGCCTAATTCCCCTTTTGCCTTACATATTTTCAACCGATGCTAGGGCCGGTTTTTACTGGTCGGTTGGGTTCTCGCTCATCTCACTATTTTTTCTAGGACTGTTTAAGGGCTACATCATCGGTCGTCACTTACTTTTCAGTGCCCTAAAAATATTCGTGGTTGGAGCATTAGTTGTTGCCATCGCCGTCGCCGTTGGTCTATTTGTCAGAACGGTCTAAATCTAGACCTCTTTATGATCCGAGCCCTTGACAGAGAGTTTTGAAAGCGAGATGATTCCCCTTACCGCTTAGGCGCCACTTGGGCGGAATTTATTCCAGGGGGAATAGACGTGAAAAACTTTCATCGCCAGATTCGGGTTGCCAACCATGTCCGTCTGATGAGGTGGGCTAGGCATCGCTATCTTTGCCCCATTCGGCACCGATCTAGGCAGTGAAGACCAGAGTCTAAACTTAAGTGACAATGAGGTCACCCCACCACAGCCGGGCAACGACGCCCGGCGTCTTTCGTACTTTCCTTGACACGCAAGTACAGGACGATTTATCATTGACCCATGGACGCTCGTGAGACATTTCTGGAGATTAAAACAGAGATAGCCAACAATGATGCCGTCAGACTCTGTGCACGGCGCCATGGCACCATCGGTGATCTAACCGCTATGCGGATCTGCTACTTGTTCCGTCACCACCCAGAATTATCTGTAACCAATATC
>Ga0209542_10009485_pt1 | contig 17843 bp, 17 predicted proteins | sample RifCSPhighO2_01_FD_184028 | JGI IMG/M metagenome (GOLD analysis project Ga0209542, IMG submission 184028) | Soil microbial communities from Rifle, Colorado - Rifle CSP2_plank highO2_0.1 (SPAdes) (version 2) | ecosystem: Environmental > Terrestrial > Deep subsurface > Rock core/Sediment ...
TGCTTTGCTTGAAAAAGGAACCTTGAGAGCTGTTGCTCTCGGAAGCAGTGTGCTGCTTTAACTACGGCGATATTTTCGAACACCCCAAAACCAACTTCACGCCGCCAATTGGTTTGGGGTAACTGCTGTTGCCAAGCTAGCCTTCAACCAACTCGGCAATATCATGTTCGACGGGGATCTCTCGATCCTCGGGCCCCATGCGACAGCTGCCATCGCATGGAGCATCATCGGTCACGTCCTCGGACGTGTGCCAGTTTATAAAGTGCCAGACATGACTCTGGCTGTTACAATACCGGACTTCAGTTGCCTGAAGTCCGGTATCCCAATCAAAAACTAGAACTCCTTTTGTTCGAAAATATGGTTTAAAGAAACTTATTAGTTGCTATTTATATGCGAAGAACAAATTTTTCGTCTGAAGATACAGCGATTTTAACGATAATTTTGTTGAAAAGATACAGTGATAAGAGAAAAGATATAGCCATGTATATCTTTTTATCAAATTAACCTTTAATAGAGCCGCACGTTGGCACAATCAGCAACTATTTTCTTTCTTTAACTCGAAAATATTCTCTCATAACCCCTCCAACTTTGAGCAGCCGGAACCTCGCTTATTTTGATTTAAAGAACTTGGCTCTTACTTCATGTTCCATGATTCATGTTTTCTGAAGCTAGGCCGAGACAGAACGAGGCTGTTGGGTCAGATAGTGGATTAAACCTATTTCAAAGTTATTTAAAGGTATCCAAATCTCTCTCCTCATCCCATCTCGACCCTCTTGCCCGGAGGTAAGAGAATGTCGAGAGCACTTGATACAATCTACTTGCTTCGTTCCCTGTCTTTATCTCTTGTTCTTTCCACACTTGCCGGCTGTGGTCACCGCCTCGCACATCACTAGTTGGGAAACCATGATTCGTTCGCTCGAAGTCAAAGAATCAAGACTGAAGCTTCAACAGAGTGTTTATAATCAATAAATGTACAGTTTAAAGAAAAACGGTTGTAAGTCTTATTCCTATTGCCTAAGGAAGAATAACTTACAACCGTTTTCCATAATGATATATGGCTTTGCGATTGCAGTTGCCTTTCTCCTCAAAGACACCTACAACTTGTTTCTCTTTTAATTCTGTCGAAAGTATAGCATGTATCAAATCATTTGTCAAGGGCTCTCAACCGGCACTTTATAATGATCTTATTTGAATAGGTAAAATATCGTTGAAACATAAGGATTTTTTGGCATTCTTCTAAAAGCAGTGAGAAAAACCCTTATTTTTTAAGGGTTTTTATTTTTAATTCTGTGAATTACGAAACACCAGAAAGTTCTGTCATTGCGAGGCCATAGGCCGTGGCAATCCCCTTACTATGCAATGTGAAATGAGATTGCTTCGCTATGCTCGCAATGACAAAGGTGCGTTTCGTAATTCAAAGTACCTTACACTATTTAGGAAGAGAAATGATGCAGTCCATATTCCAGAGATATGAATGGTTGTATAAAAAAGGTTATGGAATAAGAGATCGGATAAGCCGCATAACATACCCTCCCCACTTGGAAGGAATAAAATTCGGCACCCGGCTTTTCTGCCGTGTTGTGCACATCAACCCCACCAGACCCACGGCAGTAGCCCAAGCCGCGTCTCCCGCAAGCTCGTGCTCCGCATCCAAAATGTGAATAGTTCCCACCTGTGCGGGTAGGCGAAGCGCGCGGCGTGAAAATTCCACTAAGCCGGGCACGCGAGCTCCCCCGCCAGTGAAGATAACGCCTGCGGGCAATAATCCCGCGCGGCCCATGCGGCGCAAATACTTTTCTACCAGCTCAAAAATATCAACCGTGCGCGCTTCCATAATTTCTGCCAAATCCCAACGCGAAACAGTCAGGGGAATATGCGGCGCGAACTCACCAAAATGAATCATCTCCCGACGAAACGCAGACTCCTCTCCCGCAACCGCGCCATGCGCAATTTTAATGGCTTCAGCCGCTTCCAGGGGAAGTTGAAACCCTATTGCGATATCATGGGTAATATGCGTGGCTCCCACAGGAAACACTTGGATGGAAAGCAAAGAACCTTCATCATACACCGCGCATGTCGCAGTTTCACCTCCCAGATCAAGATGTAAAACACCAATCTGTTGCTGATGCTTTGTTAAAGTGGCATATACCGAGGCAAGAGGAGCGGGAACAATGTCATCTACTGAAATACCAGCGGCCTCTATCGCGCGAACCAGGTTGCGTAAATGCGGAGAAAACGCCGTGAGGTAGAGAATGTGCGCCTCCAACCGATTCCCGATCATTCCTATCGGCTGTCTGACGCTAGATTCTTTATCTACCGCATATTGAACAACAAGTTCCTGTAAAATTTCTTTATTGGCAAGACTTGGGAGATTTGCCCGCGCGACCGCGTGCACGCGCACAATGTCTGCTTCGCTTATCTCCCCATCCGCTCGAGACACCGCCACAATACCCTTCGCCATAATGCTTCCAAAACCCGACCCGCCAAAACCAACATAGGCGTGGTCTATGGCAACACCCGCGTGTTGGGCCGCTTTTTCAACTGCTTGCCGAATACTCTCCGCGGCGGCAGATACGTCAACCACGGCTCCGCGGCGCATTCCAACTGCTGGGCTCAAGCCATATCCAAGCAATGAAAAAGAAGAGATCGCGCCATCCGTGCGAGGCTCCGCCACCACAACACGCACCGTTGAAGTTCCCACATCTATGCCGGTTATAATATGACGAGACATATTTTTCCTGTTTGTCATGCCGGACTTGATCCGGTATCCAGTACCATTGAAAATTCTATGTATTTCTTTATGGAAGTGGATCCCGCATCAAGTGCGGGATGACATTTCTTGACTCAATATTTCTTGTTCTCTCTTCTCCATCTTCCGGGCATCTTTTGTGGTTTTGTGGTCATACCCGTACAAATGCAAAAGCCCATGCAAAAAGAGATACGCAACACGGCGGTTGTATGATACATTCCCCGCGCGCGCTTCGCGCTGTGCTTCTTGTGGATTAATAACCACTTCTCCCACCGACACGTCCAATGGAAACGCAAGAACATTTGCCTGCGCGTCGCGTTTGCGCCACTTTTTGTTCACACTCCGCATAGCGCGATCGTTCAAAAACACAAGACTCACTTCCATGATACCCTTTTTAGACACAAGGGAAAAGACCCTCTGCAGTAATGCGCGGGGAATACGCTTCAAAGTTTTGTTCGCAATAGAAAAGCTAGAGATCACGAAGGTATCTTTTTACCGCATCAGCCACGCGATTACCTCCCGCGCGCCCAAGTACGGCAGTCATAACACCTTTCATAACAGCGCCAAAATCTTTTTCGGAAGATGCGCCTAGATCTCGCATCACCTGTTTTACTATAACATTCAGCTCTTCTTCGGAAAGCTCTGCGGGGAGATAGATCTCAAGTATCTCGGCCTCCTTCTTCTCTTTTTCCGATAATTCCGTACGACCGCCTTTTTCAAATCCTTCTGCCGCTTCTTTTCGTTTCTTTACTTCCGAGCGTATAACTTGCAAAAACTCTTCTTCGGACAACCCTTCGTCCTTTTTAGTAAGACTTATTTCTTTGTTTTGAACGGCCGCAAGCAACATACGAAGCGTTGAAGTACGCAGCTCATCTTTCTGCTTCATGGCTTCTTTTAGATCAGATTCGATTCGTTGTTTTAACATGTAGTATACTTTGAATTACAAATGTCATCCCGCACTTGATGCGGGATCCACTTCCATAAAGAAATACATAGAATTTTCAATGGTACTGGATACCGGATCAAGTCCGGTATGACAAAAAATAAAGTATTTCGTATTCACAGCAACATAGAACTTATTCTATCTTCCCCAACTTCCGGAGCTTGTCCGTCTCGCGGCGGCGCGTCATGCGGTGCAATGCGTTCTTTTTTTCAATTCGTTCCGTTGCGGGACGCATCCGATACTGAAAACTCCGCACGCGCGTCAAAACACCGCTTTGCTGTACCACACGGCTGAACCGGCGCAAAAACGCTCCCGTAGACTCTTTTTGTTTTTTTGTAACAATTAAAGGCATACAAAAAATTATTCTAATTTCTAATTACTTTGAATTACGAAACACATCTTTGTCATTGCGAGCGTAGCGAAGCAATCTCATTTTATGTTGTATGATACAGAGATTGCCACGGCCTACGGCCTCGCAATGACAGAACTTTTTCCTGTTTCGTAATTCAAAGTAATTAGATTAATTGCCCGGTTCCTCCCATCCCCCCAGCAAATGCATGTGCAAATGATTCACCATTTGCCCTCCCGCGCGTCCCACATTAATGCTCAACTGATACCCCGGAAGACCTTGATCCGATGCTATTCCCTTTGCCATATACACCATGTCGCTTATCAACCCCCTATCTTCCTCGGCAAGCTCTGCTACAGATTCTACATGTTTTTTTGGAACAATCAAGAGATGCACCGGCGCCTTTGGTTTTATGTCTTTAAAAACAACGAGAGCACCCGAATCCTTCACGATTTCGGCGGGTATCTTGCCAAACGCAATGCCACAAAATATACAACTTGTTTCCATGTTATAATTTCTTTCCCTTTAATTTTCCCTTTACCACAACTGCAACATCTTTCAAGCTGACTGTTTCCTGCATACCCACATCCATCTCGCGGAGAATAACCGTGCCGTCCAACGCTTCTTTTTGTCCTAAAATAAGCGCGTAGGGCACTTCCAATTTCGAAGCAATCCGCAATTGGCTTTTTATAGAATCTTTACTCACCGATTCCGCCACCAAAATACCCGCTCTTCGAAACTCTTCCAAAAGTCCAAAAGATTTTTTCTTCGCTGCCGGCCCTAACTGCACAAGGAACAAACGCGGTTTTGGAGCAAGAGGAACAGGCATCTGCCGCGATTTCATCTCAAGAATTATCCGATCCAATCCTATCGCACCCCCTGCCGCCGGGGTTTGTTTCCCTCCAAGAGACTTTATGAGTCCATCATAACGCCCCCCTGCCGCCACCGCGATGGGAGAAGATTTTTGGCTTATTATAACAGGAGGAATATCATCCGTAGCTATAGGCGTTTCTCCATCCGGAGGTGTAACTGTATCATTCACCACAGAAGAACCGTCCTCACAATTTACAAAAATTTCAAAAACAGTATCCGTGTAATAGTCAAAACCGCGCACCAGGTGCGGATTGATAAAATAAGGAACCTTGCTTTCATCAAGAAATTCAAGAAGCGTTTTAAATCGCTTTTTAGAGACCTCACTCAACGACTTAATCATGTGTGGCGCCTCATCTCGCAACTCAACACATCCATGTTCTTTGCAATCAAGCAAGCGAAACGGATTTTCTCGAAATCGCCGTTTGCAATCCTTGCACAGTGAATTAAATCGCTTCTTATAAAACGCCACAAGTTCCTTCCGGTAAGTCGATTGAGATTCGTCATCACCCATGCTATTTACTTGTACCGCTATATTCTCGAACCCGAGTTCTTCCAAAATGGTGTGTAGCAAACGAATAATAAGCGCGTCAACCACTACATCTTCTTCTCCCAAAACTTCTAATCCAAACTGGTGCAATTCCCTATATCGTCCGCGCTGGGGATTTTCATGCCGAAAAAACGACCCATCATAATAAAGCTTCACGGGCTGTGGCAAGGTATGCATGCCGTATTGGATATACGCGCGCGCCACGGGCGCGGTTCCTTCCGGCCGCAGGGTCAACATATCGCCTCCCCGCGTGCGAAAACTGTACATCTGCTTTTCAATAACATCCGTTGAGTCACCCAGTGTGTGTAAAAAAAGTTCCGTTTTTTCGAGATGCGGCGTCTCAATGCGGTTGAAACCGTAAAAACGAGCAATTTCACTCGCTACATGCCGTACATATTCCCAATACATCTCATCAGCCGGCAAAACATCATGCGTGCCTTTGGGAGTTTGGATGGTCTCTTTTGTATTTTTTTTGATAGACATATATTCGTAAATCCTGAAACTTGAAACATGAAGCATTTCTAGATTTTTTTGTTTTCTGTTTCAAGCTTCATGCTTCATGTTATAAGTTAGTTACCACTCCAACATCTGCGACAGGCCATAGACGAAGCAACGTACGCCCCACCAAAAAACTATCATCCAATATACCCCACTGACGGGAATCGGAACTTTGTCGCCTATTATCCCCCAGCACGAAATATTCCCCCGCCCCCAATTCGGTGCGCCCATTCGGCGCTGTTTCCAACAGAAGGGGAAGATATGTTTCTTCAAGCACAGCTCCATTCGGGTATGCTTCATTTTGTATGGCAACCGTTCCATTTTCAACAATAACAGTTTCGCCGGGAAGCCCGATAATCCGCTTGATAAAAAACTGCGACGGGTCCTTCGGGTATCGAAACACGATTACTTCTCCTCGCTTAGGAGATCGCAAAAAATAACTCAATTCGTCCACAATGAGATACTCGCCATCATGGAACGTGGGCTCCATAGACGCGCCGTTCACAATAAACGGTTGCGCCACAAAAAAACGAATGGGAAGCACTATGGCAAGCGAAATAAAAACAATTTTTGCGAACTCCCACACCTCACGAGAAAAACGCGCAAAAAAACCGGAACCTTGATCCTTTTTCTTTAGGATAGAATCAGCATCCTCTTGTAGGGTGGGTTTTGAATCTTCGGTTTCGTTCATGAAATATTACAACAATGGTGCAATTGTACACCATCTGTAATCAGAAATCAAGATGTCTTCAGGCGCTGTACACACATACAACGGCGAGTATAATAGAAAGAATGAAATCAGCTTCATCGCACAACTACATTATTTTTGGTTTGGGAAATCCGGGCAAAGAATACGAACATACGCGGCATAACGCGGGACGAAATGCTGTGTTGCGGTTTGTAAAAGACAATGATTTGCCTTCATTTGAGAAAAATAAAAAACTGGAGGCGTTGGCAAGTGAAGGCGCTATCGAGAACACAAAGATACAAGCAGTGCTTCCGGAAACGTTTATGAATAAATCCGGGATAACCGCAAAAAGTCTCAAATTAAAAAATAAAAAACAGATTGCCGAATCTGTTGTCATAGCGCATGATGATCTTGATTTGCCCATAGGAACCATAAAAATCGTGAAAAACAGGGGTTCTGCCGGACATAAAGGCGTGGAATCCATTATGCGCGCGCTAGGCACGCGAGATTTCACCCGAATCCGCATCGGCATTGCAAAACCCGCCCATCTGAAGAAAAGCCAGTCAGAGAAAATGGTGTTAAAAACAGTGATTGGTAAGATTTCCCCGGACGATACCAATCTTCTCAAGAAAGGAATAAAAAAAGCCGCCTCGGCATTGCAAACAATCATCCAAAGCGGCGTAGAACGGGCGATGAATGAGTGGAATTAAGACTAACCATTGCATCAAGCCAATGCATATCGTATGATGCCAATATGAGTACCATTACTATCCCGAAAAAACTAGCAAATAAGGGCGATTTGATTATTATCCCTCGTAAAGAATATGAGTCCCTTTTAGAATTACATGGCTATAAGGAGTTTGTTCCAACTTTGGGTTAAAAAAAGGCCCTTATAAAAGCAGAAAAGAATTTTAGTAAAAGAAAGACACTTTCCTATAATGAGCTTGTAAATGTCCCACGCGGCAAGCCGCGGGGTAAGGGGTAATATAATATATTTATGAAAAAATTTACATGTAAGGAGATTATGAATAACGAGGGCGGGTGCGATATGGAGTTTTTGGGAGAGAAGTCGATGGATGTCGCAAGTCAATGCGGTAAGCATGTTGCGAGCTCCACTGACGAAGCGCACAAGCCGATGCGAGAGATGATGACAAACCCCAATCACACAAAAGGAGACCAAGAAAAGTGGTTTAAGTGGTTCCAAGGAGAATGGGACAAGAAAAAGGACGAATAATTTGAATCTTGATTTCAAGGGAGCAATCCCCGCCGTTTTATAATTTCTCCTAAAAACGGCGGGGATTTGTGCGCGCACAGGGCGGACGGGTTAAGCACATACAGAAGAGTATTCTGCGAGGTGTGGAGGAGTACTTCTTTGTGGAAAAAATATTGGGAGTCTTTTCGCTTTCTCACGGCTTGCTGATATAATCCAACCATGAAAATATACTCTTGGAATGTAAACGGCATTCGCGCGGTGCATAAAAAAGGGGTTTTTACGCATTTTATTCAGAAATACAAGCCGGATATTTTGTGCTTGCAGGAAACAAGGGCTCAAAAACATCAAAGCGAAGTTGACTTGCCGGATTATGAAGAATATTGGAATTCTGCTTCTCGCGCGGGGTACAGCGGAACAGCTATTTTTACCAAAGAAAAACCTCTGTCGGTGGCACTGGATATTCCCGAAAAAATTGCGCAAAAATGCAAGTTTGACGATGGGTATGGAAATGTAAACACCGAGGGGCGCGTAGTGGTTGCAGAATACAAGGATTTTTATGTGGTTTGTGTGTATACGCCCAATGCCAAAGATGATTTATCCCGCATTCCTTTGCGGTTCAATCAATGGGACCCGGCATTTTTGGCATATATGAAACTGCTTGAAAAACAAAAGCCCGTTATATTTTGTGGGGACTTGAATGTGGCGCACACCGAAGATGATCTTGCGCGCCCGAAAGAAAACAAAGGCAAAAAGGGTTTTACCGACCAAGAGCGGGAGGGCATTGATAACGTCATACAAGCGGGTTTTGTGGATACGTTTCGGATGTTTACCAAAGGAAACGGGCACTACACGTGGTGGAGCCACTTTGCAAATGCCCGAGCAAGGAACATTGGCTGGAGAATTGATTATGTTTTTGTAAGCAAAGTGTTTGAAAAGAGAGTAAAAAAAGCGTTAATACACAAAAATGTATTGGGCTCCGACCACTGTCCCATTGAAATTGAGATAAAATAAATTCATTTTTGCTCTGGTAGAAGAAATACGGCAGTATGCTTCTTCCAAACAAACGAATGCCATTGATATAACAAACGATGGTATAATAGGAACCGATGATTCAGCGCTGATGAAATTGCCGATATCAACGGCGATGGTATCGTGAACTCTATTGATTTCGATATCTTGAACAGAAGCTGGAATGCAACCACGCGGTAAGTGTATTCTATATTGTATCCACAAAAGCTTGCCTATTCGCAAATGATATTGTACAATATGCAGTATCGTTTTTCTTTTTATGAACTTCTCATTAGATACAATCTTAATAGGCGCCATTGCCGTTTTGTTTATTATTGCGGTGGTGGTAATCCTACGATTGTGGAAAGTGGAAAGGCGTCTTCGGACCTTTTTTTCTGGCAAAGACGCGAAAAGTTTGGAAGACGTTTTTGTGTTACTGCGGAGGGAAATGATGGAAGCGCGTAGAACCTTGCAGGATGTGGACGCGCGCATACGAGAAGCCCGCGAGCGGTTGCGCGGAAGCGTGCAGAATGTGGGTATGGTGCGGTTTAATCCATTTCGCGACGCGGGTGGGGACCAAAGTTTTTGCATTGCGCTCTTGGACGAGAAACAAAACGGCGTTGTGATCTCAAGCTTATACGCGCGGGATGGCGTACGGGTGTATGGGAAGCCGATCCAAGCTGGCGCTTCTACTTACACGCTTTCAGAAGAAGAACGACAAGCCATATCGAAAGCTTTACAAGAAAACTAAAAATTCTCCGTCAAAAGCGGATCCGCCTCCGGTGGAAAAAAGCAGTTAAAGAGTCATGAATTACGAATTATGAATTGAGGAGATAGCGTTTTCTCTTTTTCATGCTTTATGATTCCTGATTCATAATTCAGGATTTTTTATTTTTATGAGCAAGGAAACAAAACAACAAACAGACGTGGCGCTTCGCCCTCCGGTAGTGGTTATTATGGGGCATATTGATCATGGGAAAACCACCTTGCTCGATTTTATCCGTTCCGCAAATGTTGCGGCTGGTGAAGCGGGGCACATTACCCAGCACATCGGGGCTTATGAAGTGGAACGGAACGGGAAGCGCATCACGTTTCTTGACACGCCCGGCCATGAATCGTTTTCACGCATGCGGGAACGCGGCGCGCGCGTTGCCGATATTGCGGTTATTATGGTGGCGGCGGACGAGGGCATAAAGCCCCAGGGTTTGGAGGCAATTAACGCGGCAAAATCAGCGGGTATTCCGTTTTTGGTGGCGTTGAATAAAATAGATATGCCCGAAGCGGACGCAAATCGGGTGAAAGGAGAACTTGCGGAAAATGATGTGTTGGTGGAAGGATGGGGGGGAAACGTGCCGGTTGTGGAAATCTCGGCGAAAACGGGCGCAGGCGTTCTGGAACTACTGGACCTTATTCTTCTTGCTTCCGAAATGGAAGAACTTACCGCTTCTCCACATGACCCGGGAAGCGGTGTGGTGATTGAATCGCACCGCGACCGGAAGCGCGGCGTGGTCTCAACGCTTCTTATAAAAAACGGCACAGTCCGAAAGGGTGATTGGTTGCAAAGCGGGTCGGAATGCGCCGCCATACGTATTATGGAAAACAGCGAGGGGAAAGTGGTTGAATCGGCATCGTTTTCAAGCCCGGTACAGGTGTTAGGGTTTTCTTTGCCGCCCGCAGTGGGAGACACGTTTCAGGTATGCGCGAATAAAAAACAGGCCCAAGAAGAGGTAAGACAATCCATAATATCCTCGGTTGTTTCCGCAAAGGATGAAACACCCGTCCAAGAAGGGGTTATCGTGGTGCCGCTCATAATTAAAGCGGATGTGGCGGGTTCGCGTGAAGCATTGGAAGGAGAGATCGCAAAGCTGAACAACGGATCACTTGTAATAAAGATTCTCCGAAGCGACATTGGCGATATAGCGGATGATGATGCAAAAACAGCTTCGGGGTTACCGGGATCTATTATTGTGGGGTTCAAAGTGAAAGTATCTTCATCGGCAGAAACGTTGGCGGAGCGTTACGGCATTACCATTCATTTAGCAGATATTATTTATGATCTCCTTGACTGGCTCCGCGCAGAACTTGATCGTAGGATACCAAAAGAACATACACGGATTGAAATAGGCGCTCTGCAGGTTTTAAAAGTGTTTAAGAAAGAAGGAAAGTCTGTTGTGTTTGGGGGTAAAGTGGTGCGTGGTGTGGTAAAAAAAGGCGCGTTGTTTGAGATAAAGCAGGGAGAAGAAATTGTGGGAAATGGAACTATTACAAATGTACAGCAAAGGAAAATGGATGTGAAAGAAGTGTCCATGGGGTCTGAATGTGGCCTTGCCGCCACTTTTTCCGGAAAGATAAGCGCAAGTAATGTTATTGATGTATTTGAGGAAGATGAAACACCGGAGTGAAAAGTTAACCTCATTGATCCGTGAAGAAGCGGCTCTTTTTTTGAAAACGCACGCGCATATCCCGCCCGGTATTTTGTGCACCGTAACACAAGTGGCGCTTTCTTCAGATAACCGCTACGCGGACGCGCTTATTTCCATTTTTCCAACGAACCGCGTCGGCATTTTTTTGAACAAGTTTAAAACATGGCAACATGAATTTAATGTGCACGCGAAAGAGACATTACGTCTGAAAAACATACCCGCAATTCGCTTCAAATTGGACGATGCCATGTTGAAACAGGAACGGATTGAAAAATTATTGGAGGGGGGAGAAAAATAATATATAGTAGCGACAAGAGTCTGTCCTGTCTACACATTTGGCCTGGTTGCTAAGTGGTAAAGCAAGGGTCTGTCCCGCCTATACATCTGGCACGGTGGCGAAGAGGTAACGCGGTCGTCTGCAAAACGACTATGCGAGGGTTCGAATCCTTCCCGTGCCTCTGCCAGATGTATAGGCGGGATTGCGATTTGTTGTCAAAATTTAAGAAATTTTGGAAAAATCGGGAACAAAACCCTTATACGGGAGTTCGACCTGTGGTGAGCGAAGTCGAACCATTCTTCCTGATGCCTCAGACATTAAAAAACAATTTTGCTCGGGTGCTGTAACTGGTAGCCAGAATCGACTTAAAATCGATTGAGGGAAACCTCGTGTGGGTTCGAGTCCCACCCCGAGCACCACATAGGAAATTGCAAGTAAGAGGCGAACCAAAACTCTTTTACTTTTCCTTTCTGGTGCAGTATTCTTAAATTAGTCCGAACGCATTTTTCCGAAAAATTCCCCCCGCGGAAAGACGGCGGAGCTGCACCGCTCAAAACCGCAAAAGAACCCGGAGAAAAACATCGACTCGAACCATATTTTAATTTTGTGGGAAGAAAAATTTTAATCAACTTTAATCATTATGAATAATTTGTAAGAATCCATAGCGTTGTTTACAGTCGGTCATCTAGTTACTGTAAACAATATGACTATTCACAAACATACCCGTCTTACTCCGATCCAGCGTCAAGAGCTATATCATGACTATCATAGCAACAATCTGCGCGTCTGCGACCTGATCCGGAAGTACCGGGTGTCTGCTCCCACAGTGTACAAGATACTCCATAGGGGCAGACAGCGAGACTTCAGTGTGCACACGAGCACGAATGCAAGGTTTCGGATGATCCGGTATGGATTGAAGCGTCTGGCAAAGGTCGAGCAGAAGCTGGAACGAAAACTCAAAGCTCAAGCCAGACGATACAATAAGCAGTATCCAGGAGAGATGGTACACTGCGATACGAAGCGATTACCACTTCTTACAGGAGAAACCCGACTCCAAAAGCATGAGTATTTATTTGTCGGCATTGATGATTTCTCACGGGAACTGTATGCGGCGATCCTCCCTGACAAAACGCAATACTCGGCAGAGGTATTCCTCAAACAGATACTTGAGAATGTCCGTATACGATTGAACAGATGTACTCGGACAACGGACTGGAGTATTGTGGCAGTAAGGACCACGCGTTCATGAAGCTCCGCCTCCTCAATCATATTGAGCAGAGATTTACGAAGGTGCGAACCCCACAGACCAACGGTAAGGCAGAGCGGGTCATACGGACACTGATGGAGATGTGGCATGAGAAAACCCGATTCAATTCCAGAGCGCATCGAAAGATAGAACTGATTCGATTCGTGAACTGGTATAATACCGTCAAACCGCACAAGGGAATCAATAATCGAACGCCGATGGAACAACTTATCAATTATTTTTATCCGACCGAATTGTAAACAACGCTGTTAAATCTTACACCTAAAACCCTTATTTTTAATGGTTTTTAGGTTTAATCACGAAATACCACAAAGAATTGTGGACCTGCCTACCGGCAGGCAGGTAGCTCGGTTAGTCACAATTCTGCATGATTTTTTACAAAAATGGCACGAGTAACAGAGCAACAATGTTCACTACTTTGATCATGGGGTTTATCGCGGGTCCCGCGGTGTCTTTGTAGGGGTCGCCCACCGTATCCCCAATTACCGCGGCCGCGTGCGCGGGAGAACCCTTGCCTCCATAGTTTCCTTCTTCAATAAACTTTTTGGTGTTGTCCCACGCCGCCCCCCCTGACGTCATGGAAAGCGCCACAAAGAGACCTGATGTAATAACGCCTACCAGAAGCCCTGCGAGACTTGCCGGACCAAAAACAAACGCGACAACAATTGTTACCAAAATAGGTAACAACGCGGGCGCTATCATTTCTCGGAGAGCGGCACGCGTAACAATATCAACCGCGCGCGCGTAATCGGGTTTTGCGGTGCGTTCCATAATACCCGGGATTTCACGAAATTGCCGGCGCACTTCTTCCACAATACTGCCTGCCGCCTTTCCCACCGCGCGCATCGCAAGTGAACCGAATAGATACGGAAGCGCCGCACCCAGAAAGATACCTACAATAACAAAGGGGTCTGAAAGTTGAAACACCACATCTGCGCCTGCGGCCCGAAGCGCCTCTGTGTATGCCGCAAATAATACCAATGCCGCAAGCCCCGCGGACGCAATGGCATATCCTTTAGTAACTGCTTTTGTAGTGTTGCCCACCGCGTCCAAGGCATCTGTAACCTCGCGCACATCCGGTGGAAGCCCCGCCATCTCGGCGATTCCCCCCGCATTATCGGTAATAGGACCAAACGCGTCAATCGCCACCACAATGCCCGTGAGTGAAAGCATGGCAACACTCGCGATTGCCACGCCATAAAGCCCAAATAATCCATAGGCAAATAGCATACCAAGCGCAATAACAACAACGGGTAAAACTGTTGCCTCCATACCCACCGCAAGACCCATAATAACATTCGTGCCCGCTCCCCCCTGACTGGAAGCGTCCGCGATGGAACGCACCGGCCGAAAACGTTTTGATGTGTAATATTCCGTAATAAGAACCATAAGCACGGTTACCGCAAGCCCCACCAGAGTGGCATAGTACATATTGCCCCATACCGCGGGAATTCTGTCTTCGATGTTAAAATAGTTGGAAGAAGCCGCTTCCCCCGGAATAATTGCCAATGAGTATGTTACGGGAATAAACAAAATTGCCGAAAGGATAACGGCAACCGCGAGCGCTTTGTAGAGCGCGCCCATGATAGACCCATTCGGGGACATGCGCGCCGCAAACGCGCCCGCAAGCGAAGTAAGAATAGAAACAGACCCCAACAAGAGTGGGTACATCATAGCGGCCTCAATGCCTCCAAAAATGGCAGACCCTAAAATCATGGCCGCCACCAATGTTACTACGTACGTTTCGAAAAGATCGGCCGCCATGCCCGCATCATCACCCACATTGTCACCCACATTATCAGCGATAACAGCGGGGTTACGCGCATCATCTTCCGGAATGCCTGCTTCCACTTTACCCACCAAGTCCGCGCCCACATCCGCGCCTTTGGTAAAAATGCCTCCGCCCAGACGGGCAAACACGGAAATAAGCGAGCCGCCAAATCCCAAGCCAATAAGCGCGGGAATACTTCCGGTAAGTTTCCAAAGCCCTGCCACACAAAGGAGACCAAGTCCCACTACTAAAAATCCGGTAACAGCGCCTCCCTTAAACGCCAACCGAAACGCAGTTGAAACTCCCGCGCGAGCGGCTTCGGCCGTACGAACATTCGCTCGAACGGCTGTCATCATGCCAAGATATCCCACAAGCGCGGAAGCTGATGCGCCCAACAAAAAACCACCCGCTACCATTCGGCTCAAAAACACAGCGAGTAACACAGCTATCACAATAGCAACAACAAACACCACCTTATTTTGACGCTTCAAGTACGCGCGTGAACCTTCTTCTATGGCGCGCGCGATTTCTTGCATCTCATGAGAGCCGGCGGAAGATGCCCGAATAGACCGCATAAGAAAAAACGCGTAGAAAATGGCAATAAGAGATATGATTATGGCAAGTGATTCTATCATAACAAGTAGAAATTAATTACTAATATCTATCTGTCATCCCGTGCTCGACACGGGATCCAGTACCCTTAAAAATATATATTTCTTTATGGAATTGGATCCCGCATCAAGTGCGGGATGACAAAATTTAACTATCCAGTATCTCCATCTTTTTTATTTTTTTTCTCTTCTTCACTTGTTGCTGATTGTTCCCCTCCCCGACCTCGCACATCAATCCGCCAGCCGGACAATTTTGCGGCAAGCCGCACGTTTTGCCCGCCCTTGCCAATGGCAAGAGAAAGTTGATCCTCCGCCACGGTCGCGCGCGCTTCTTTGCGCTCCGCGTCTATCTCCACATCAAGCACGCGGGCGGGCGAGAGCGCGTTCGCGATAAAACGCGCCGGGTCTTGGTCCCATTCGATAATATCAATTTTCTCTCCGCCCAGCTCTCCAATCACCGTGCTTACGCGCATCCCTTTCTGCCCCACGCACGAACCCACCGGATCCACTCCTTCTTCATGCGATACAACGGCAATCTTGGAACGAGACCCCGCCTCCCGCGCCAGCGAACGCACTTCAACCACTCCCGTTGCAATTTCAGGAACTTCAAGCTCAAACAATTTTGCCACAAAACGCGGATGAGAACGTGATAAATGCAGACCCAAACCGCGCGGGTTCTTCTCAACCGAAAGTAAAAGCGCTTTGACGCGTTCCCCTATGCGATAACGCTCAAACGCAATTTGCTCGTCGGGCGGCAAAAGAGCTGTGGATCGGCCCACATCCACAAACACATTTCGGCCTTCTACTCGCTGTACTATACCTGAGACAATCTCGCCTTCGCGATCTTTAAATTCATCAAACGCCGCCTCGCGCTCCGCTTCGCGGATACGTTGAATAATTACTTGCTTTGCGGTCTGCGCCGCGATACGCCCAAAGTCCTCGCGCGTTTCCAAAGAAAACGAAAGTTCATCTCCCGTCACGGCGTCTTTTTTGATTTCGCGCGCCTCTTCGAGTATGATGTGCCGCTCCGAGTTAAATCGAACTTTCCGCGGCTCGCCTTCCATGCCTGCGACTTGTTCTTCTTCGTCTTCCTCTTTTTTTCTCCGTCTTTTAGGAAATTCTTTTTCGTCTTCCGCCGGCTCCTCGCGGGTTTGTCGGAGGGCTTCTTCCGCCGCTATCTCTTCCTCCGTTTTTATCATTGTTTCATCCACAACAATCTTTATCTGGGAAAAGGAAATTTCACCCGTTTCCGGATTGAATAGCGCTTTTACCATTTGACCCCGTTTCCCATACTCTTTTTTGTACGCGGCGGCTAATGCCATTTCTATGGTTTCCATAATCTTTTCGCGCGCAATGCCTTTTTCTTCGGCAAGTTGTTCAAGAGCGGAATGAATTGTTTTGAGATCCATATGTGTTTTAGTGGATAGTTTATAGGTAGTGGGTCTATGTAGTGAAAAGGTTCGCCCATGCGGCGAACCTTACTGACAAAACCATCTAAACACTGACAGTGCCACCATAGCAAAACAAACGCCCGGATGTCAACTGCCTGTCCTTAACCACATCACAGTGACTTAGCGCCCTTTGCAACACGCGCCAACTGCTTATCGAATGTTGCAAGTTCTGCGCCCAGTTTTTGAGATAACAGTAAAAGCGCTATTATGTTCTACATATGTTAAAAAATTGTCTGCCTGTTGTTTTGAGTGCTTATATGCGAGAATAGTCGTCGTTTCATTGACAACGCAATAGGGTATGTAAATATTTCCGCTTTCTTGTGCTGTGTATCAAAATCGAGGAATAACGCTATCCAAACTGAACTATCAACGAGATGCGCCATAGAGTATTTCATCAACCATCCCGCTCACATGCTCCTTTTTCTTCTTCGTGGGAATAATAAATTTTCGCCAATCATCTTTGCGCGCGGCATCTCGATGTGGCGGTACGCCCACGATCATAATGCGGTCCCGCTCCTCTCGCACCGCAACACTGCTTCCTTCATGGAGATCGAGCTTCCGCGCCACATCCTTCGGAAGGCGCACAGCCAAACTATTGCCCCATTTTTGTATTTTGGTGGTCATATATTTTTATGTTACCACAGTATATACAGCAAAATCCTATTGGTTACAGAGATGTAGTGGGTGTGGTAGCCGCTTTGGCATGCATATGGTTTACCAATACTCCTCCCGCGATCACTATTAAAGCAACAATAACACCAACGCCGAATTTAACTGTGTCGTCTGCTCCGTTCCATCCCCAAACATATCCAAAAGATATGCCGAATGCTCCCGCGAGAATGATGCCAGCCCCCACATTCGTGCCCAATCCCATTGCAAAACAAGTAATACCGACGAGAAGAATAATGAGTCCTGCAATATTCGCGGCAATAAATATCTTGCCTCCGTATACATCACTATCCTTCTCATATTTTTCCTGTTGCATGCTATATTCTCTCTGTTGACGCTCATAGCAGGTCTGCTCGTCCGTCGCACAAGGAATGTTATTATAAGAATATGAAGGATATTCCGGCGGCGGAACAAAGATTCGCAACCCCAGCACAAGAAGCACGGAAAGAATCACTGCTATTGCCCCTCCAATAATGAAATTTATTATCGTATATTTCGACATATAT
>Ga0209542_10009486_pt1 | contig 17843 bp, 16 predicted proteins | sample RifCSPhighO2_01_FD_184028 | JGI IMG/M metagenome (GOLD analysis project Ga0209542, IMG submission 184028) | Soil microbial communities from Rifle, Colorado - Rifle CSP2_plank highO2_0.1 (SPAdes) (version 2) | ecosystem: Environmental > Terrestrial > Deep subsurface > Rock core/Sediment ...
CTTTAAAAGGCGACGAGGTGATGGGCGGACGCGTTCGTGTGAAAGTGGTCAAAAATAAAATTGCGGCTCCATTTAAAGCGACTGAGTTTGACCTTATGTATAACGAAGGCATCTCCCACGAAGGAGAGCTCATAGCTCTTGGAGAAAAAATGGGGATTATACAAAAAAGCGGTTCTTCCTACGCCTACGGCGATGTGAAGCTGGGGCGCGGTTACGACGCGACCCGCACGTTCTTGCGCGAGAATAAAAAAGTCTCAAACGATATCCTGAAAGAAATCCTGAAGGGATTCAAAGAAGACCGTCTAAGCAAGGAGGGAGCGGGAGGAATCCCTGACGAGGTCGCGGGTGAATAGAACACCGAAAACGAGCGCGAGCGCGAGCGCGAGCTGAACCGTTATTTCTGTCTGGACAACCGCGGCGGAAAAAAATGTCGCAAATCCATCTACCCCAACGTGGGAGAGATTCCGAAGCACGTTCGGAAGAGACACAAGGTAGGCAATAGTGCCGAGAGATACCCCCGCAACATACGCCTTGAACGCGGTGAAAGAAAGCGCGCGACGAGCGGTATGAATAAGGAGGACACTGGCCATCACTTTGTTTTCTATTCTACTCATAGTGCTTTTATAACTAGGCTCCGTTGCTAATGGTTTCATAGACCTTGCGGAACTCTTTTTTGGCCCTATGCACCCGTGTTTTAACAGCACCAATTGAAAGACCCTCCTCCTTGGCAATTTCTCCCTGCGACTTACCTTCTATAAAATGCGCCGTTAAAGCTCGCGCAAATCCCTCGGGCATTCGGGAAAGAATGGATGCAAGCTCGTCCGCTACTTCTTTCTTCTCAAATTGCCGTAAATTCTTGTCCGGAAGCATTTCATAGATTTCAGGGTCAAGGTCCGCAACATGTTCCCCTTTTCTTTTGCGCTTCGCATAGTGCGTCAGCGATGTGTTGATGAGAATGCGGTACGCCCACGATGAGAAGGATGCCCCCTCCTGCTTCACGAACTTTTTCCCATAGAGATATATCTTCGTGAAGGTCTCCTGAACGATATCCTCCGCCTCTTCCCTGCTCTTGATAATCCCCTCCGCCTTCCTCAAAAACGGCGCCTCGTACTTACGTACAAGAAGAGCAAAAAGGTGAGGGTGCACAAGCGATGCCGAAAGAAGCTCCTCGTCGGAACGTTCCTTTTCTTCCGCTTCAATATTCAGATACTCACTCATGATGGCACTATAGTGCAGCTTCTCTCTTTCTACAACGCCCTTCATTCTTAAAGGTTTCTAGACAATCGGAGAATTCTGGGATACATTCTCCCGCATGCTTGAATATAACGATGTTACTCCGGGGAAAGTTATTTTGATGGACGGGGCTCCTTATGAAGTCCTGAACTCTCACGTATTCCGCAAACAGCAGCGAAAACCCGTCAATCAGACGAAATTGCGTAATTTGATTACGGGCAAAGTTGTGGACACGTCATTCCACCACACGGACAAGCTTGAGGAAGCAGAGATAAAAACCCGCGAAATCAAATATCTCTATACAAACCGCGGCGAATACTGGTTTTGTGAAATAGATACCCCCTCAGAACGTTTTAACCTTGCCGCAGAGCTTTTAGGGACGCAAACATCCTTTTTGAAGGTAAACTCTGTCGTGGAAGCGCGAGAATTTGACGAAAAAATCATCGGAATCAAAATCCCCATCAAAATGGAGCTCAAAGTAACCGAAGCCGCTCCCGCGGTCCGCGGCAATACGGTACAGGGAGGCTCCAAAATCGTGGTGTTGGAAACTGGGGCGACCCTCCAGGTCCCTATGTTTATAAATGAGGGCGATATTCTCCGCGTCAATACGCAGACGGGCGAATATGTTGAAAGAGTTGATAAGGCGTAATTTTCTTAAAATGAAACATTGGAAATGCCCGCGACTTGTGCGGGCATTTTTACTAGGGCGTCTCGGTAATGAGCCCGAGGATAAACATTGTCACCCCGAACATGGTGGAGATTAGCCCACACGCGAACACGAGTAGCATCAGGTACTGAGACTTGATCGCCCCTGGAGTAAAATCTAGCTTATCGCCATAGATGATAAGCATTGCCGATGCAAATACTGCGGTTAGACCTCCGAGAAAAGCATGCTGCATTGGCAATTCTGCGTACCTTCCCCAGACAAATGCGAAGAAAAACGCGCTGGTAAGAAGAAGGATCGCTAAGAACACATCGGTCACCGTCGTCTGTACCTGGCGTCTTTCCCACGTCCTAAGAAATTGCGTGAGCTGCCATCGGGGATGTGCTGGCCGGATGATCTTTTCCTGAGTGGTATCTTCCATGAAGAACTCCTCGACAAGAAAACCCTCAGCACCGTAACAGAATATGGGATTATCAGCAACTAAAAACCCCGCGTCAGGCGGGGTTTTCTTTTCTGTTACTTAGCGAACAATAAACGGGAGGAGTGCCATATAACGAGCGCGTTTAACCGCGTTCGCAAGCGCCTTCTGATGCGCGACCGAGAGTCCTATGCGGCGGCGCTTCATAATGCGACCGTGCGGGTCAAGAAAACGTTTCAGGAGTTCCACGTCCTTGTAGTCTATATGCTTTATGTTGTGTTTAGAAAAGAAATCTTCTGACATAGTTTTATTTAGAATGGTATATCTTCGGGGTTTATATCGTCTTCCGGATACTCAATGGTGTCTTCCTTCTTCTCTTTTGCAGGGCCTGCCTTGGAGGTCGGGGCTGCTCCTCCACCTGTTCCACCGCCGCCCCCTGCTCCGCCACCTCGGGGTCCGAATTGAATGCGCTCCGCGACTATTTCCGTGCGGTATTGTTTCCCCTTCTCTCCTTCCCAGCTACGTGTCTGGATTCTCCCTTCAACAAGGAGAGAACTCCCCTTCTTAAGGTACTGCGCGGCAAGTTCTGCCTGTTTTCCAAATACAACGATATTGTGGAACTCGGCCATCTCTTCGCGCTTTCCGTCTTTTTTGTAGACGCGGTTTGTGGCAAGACCAAAAGATGCGACTTGGACGCCCGAGGGGAGAGAGCGCACCTCTGGGTCGCGGGTCAAATTGCCGAACACGAATGCTTTATTGAGATACATAAGGATTTATGCTTTGTCGCCAACAAGCTGTTCAATGGACTTATCAAGCTCTTCTTCAGAGACGGGCCCAGCAGAGCCTTTCTCAACAACCTCGCGCTTGCGGATAGTCTCACCCTCCAGTCGGTCGGAAGAAAGGAAACGGGGGGCAGGGCCCGAATCGCGCACCGTTGAAATCAGAATGAAGCGGAGAATGTCTACATCTTTTTTCAAAAACACCTCCAGCGCGGGGGCATTGTCTGGGGTGAACTCAAACTTTACCCACCCAAAGAACCCTTCGTTATGACGCTCACGCTTCCCAGAAGCGGAGCGGGAAACTTCGCTCGCAAAAGGCATTTGTTTCGGTGTCCCCTCTGCAATAAACGTGCCTTCCATTGAAGAAACGGCTGTTTTAACGCGTTCAAGGGTAGCGAGAGCCCCCTCCTCTCCACCCTTCGCGGGGGTAAGGAAAGAAACCTCGTATACTTTTGTTTCGAGGTCCCCCTTTGCGGTTTCTGTGGCGCTTGCCATATGTAGCGGGAATGCTAGCACAGCCCCTTTTCTCACGCAAAGGGTATTCCGAACAAAGTCTTGGCATTCTCCCCTATGTGGGCACGCATATCCTCTGGGGGTACTGACTTTAATTGAGCGAGATGCTCTAAGGTAAACCGCACATAAGATGGTTCGTTGCGCTTTCCGCGATAGGGCATGGGAGCCGCATAAGGGGCATCCGTTTCAGAAAAAATGCGATTGAGGGGTGCCGTGCGTACCGATTCGTCATACATCTCCGTAAATGTGACAACGCCGGGGAAAGAGAGGTAGAACCCAAGGCCAAGATAACGGGTGGCAATATTGGGGCCAGCGGTAAAAAAATGGATGACGCCACGGATTTTTTCGCCGTGTTTTTCTTTCTCCCGCGCAAGGATAGCGAGAGTGTCTTCGTGCGCGTCCGTGCCCTCCCCGTGGGTGGAGGGACGACAGTGAATCATCAGAGGTTTGTCGTGCGCGACCGCAAAGGCAATCTGAGCCTCAAATGTGTTTTTTTGCCGTTTTTTGCCATCTTCTCCACCCCGATAGTAATCCAGTCCACATTCACCTATCGCGACAACTTTTGAATCCTCCGCAAGTTCAGCGTATGCGTGCGGGTTAAATTCTTCCTCTTTATTGTCGTTGGGGTGAAGACCGATAGCCGCCCATAATTCTTCGTGTTCCCGCGCGAGAGAGAGGGCCTTTCTACTTGTTTCAAGATCGGTCCCCACAGTAATCGCCCGAACTCCACATTCTTTCATACGGCCCCAAACTTCAGCTCGGTCAGAGTCAAAGGCTTTGTCGTGTAAATGCGTATGAGCGTCAAAAAACTTTGGATTCATAATGATTCTTATTCTAATGTTCTTGAGAACATTAGAATATTCATTCCTTGCGTGGAAAAAGTGTTTCGGGCTTTTTATTTTCCTTTATGGCTTCTTTAATTTTTTTGCTCGTCTCGGGCATAAAAGGCTCTAGCATTGTGGCTATACGCCAAAGCCTTTGGACAAGATTCAAAATTTCCTCTTTTCCCTTCTGTGAATCTGTTTTGATTATTTCAAACGGTTTATTTTCTTGTATTAACTTGTCCAAAACAGTAATTTCTTTCCAGATAGTGTCAATCGCAGAATTAAATTCATATTTCTCTACATGACTCCTCATAATCTCCAGAGAGCCCCCTTGTGTGGTGTTGTTGGCAAGATCATAAAAACCAATATCTAGAGGTTTGGAAAGGTGTTCTGACGACATTTTCATAACTCTAGAAACAAAATTTCCAAGGCCGTTCGCAAGGTTTGCGTTATAGGCTTCCTTAAAGCGCTCCACCGTAAAATCACTGTCCTCAAATGGATGAACGTGACGAAGAAGGAAATACCGCACCGCGTCGGTGCCGTATTCACGTATAAGCTCCTCCGGGTCTGCGACATTGCCAAGAGACTTAGACATCTTCTGTCCCCCACTCGTAATGTACCCGTGTACGACTACTTCAGTGGGGAGGGACAGCCCAGCGGAGAGAAGCATCGCGGGCCAGTAGAGGGTATGAAAACGATTTATTCCCTTTCCTATGAAATGTTTTTTGTTGGAAGTGTTATCTGCCCACCATTTTTTAAAGAGGTTGCCGTCATCCGCGTAATCTAATGCCGTTATGTAGTTTCCAAGAGCGTCAAACCAGACATACATAACTTGGGTCTCATCTCCAGGCACGGGGACACCCCACCCATGCGCCCTTTGGAAAGAACGAGAGATGCTGAAATCTTCCAATCCACCGCGCACAAAAGCGAGCATTTCATTTTTTCTTGAAGTGGGAGTTATCCTCAGGGTGTCATTTTCTATGAGTTCCAGAAGCTTTCCCTGGTAGTGTGAGAGCTTGAAAAAGTAATTTTCTTCTTCTACTTCTTCCAATTTTTTGCCTGGGTGCTCAGGGCATTCTCCCTGCACTAATTCTTTCTCCGTTTTAAATTCCTCGCATCCCACGCAGTAAAAACCATGGTATTTTTTCCTATCTATATCTTCAGGACGAATGCGCGTCCACAATTTTTGCGCGCCACGGCGATGTCTTTCTTCCGCGGAGGTGCTTACAAAATGGTCAAAAGACACATTCAGGTTTTCATTGAGTTTTTTGAATAGAGCCGAGTGTTCCGTTACGTAACGCGCGACTGGCATGTGCGCGGCCTCTGCCGCTTGAACATTTTTAAGTGCGTTGTCATCGCTTCCCGTCAGAAGGAAAACCTCATTCCCAAGTAGTTTCTGAAAACGCGCGTATGTATCAGCTTGTACGAATTCCAAAGCGTGCCCGAGATGAGGTCGGGCATTGACGTACGGTATGGAGGTTGTCAGAAAAAAACGCTTTGCAGGCATTGATACCGAGATTACGCTCCCTTATCCTCCCCCGCAAGGACTGCCTCTTTCCTCTTCTCCACGTCCCCGATAAATTCCTGTATCGCCGCGGCAATGGGAACGGAGAGGAGAACTCCCAAAAAGCCCGCGAGTTTTGCCCCAATAATGAGGGCCAAGATGACAAGGAGGGGTGGTACGCCAACGACTTTTTTAACGACTAGGGGGTAGATAAGACTGCTCTCAAACTGCTGGACAATAACGTAAAGGCCAATCACAAGAGAGGCTGTCCCTACCCCTCCCGAGCCGTACGCAACTGCTATCGCTGGTATGGCCGCGAGTATCTGCCCGAAAACAGGTATAAGCTCAAAAACAGCGGCAAGAACCGCGAGCAAAAAAGCGTAGGGGACCCCAAGTATCACAAGACCGAGGTACAAAAGAACGCCGACAATAAGACCGAGGACGAGTTGTCCTTGCATCCACTTCCCTATTTTCTCTTGCGAACGTTTCCAGAGACCGAGTACGTAGCCCTGATGCCGAACAGGGGTCACAACGCGAAGAAAATCATCCACGCCCGTTTCCTGTACCGCAAAATAAAAAGAGAAAACAATGATAAGGACAAAAGAGGCGAGCCCGCCGAACACTGAGGCAAGGGTCGTGAACGCGCCGCCTGTCGCGGTGGAGAGGGCGTCGCGGACACTGTCTACGAACCCCGGCGAGATGTGAGAGAGAACCCCTCCCCCCTGTAAAAGGCCCGTGGCAAAAGTTCCCGAAGAATTAAAAGACGCGATTGTCTGTGGAAGTGTAGAGAGGAAAAGAGACAACTCATCAAGGAGAGGGGGTAGGAAAAAGAAGACAACGCCCATCAAGGACAGAACGATGATGGCGTATACAAGAAGGACAGAGATGACGCGCGGTAGACGATAACGCATACAAAAACGCACAGCTGGCTCTATGGAGGAGGCAATCACGATGCCCGCGACAACCACAAGCACGATATCACGCAAGAAAAAGAGGAGGGCGACGAGAAGGACGACGAGAACAGCGGTAAAAATACTCGCCGGATTAATGGTGATATTCATATTCCCATTGCGCATACCGCAATGATACTACACCTCTAGAGTGCCGCACTAAAGCGGGCGACGAGGTCCCCGACAGAGATTCTTTCTTGCGCACCGCTGTCGCGGTCGCGCACAGTGACCGTGTCATTTTCAAGCGTTTCAAAATCAATGGTGACACACCACGGCGTACCAATTTCATCCTGCCGGCGATATCTCTTCCCAATATTCCCGTTATCGTCAAACAGGACCTGCGGGATAGACACTTTGAGGGCGCGGTAAATCTCTTTCGCTTTTACAACCAATTCTGGCTTATTCCGCAGAAGCGGGAAGACGGCAACCTTTACAGGCGCCACTGCAGGCTTAAACGCGAGATAGGAACGCGTGTCATCTCCCATCGTATCTTCTCGATACGCGGACAGAAGAACCGCAAGAATTGTTCTATCAACTCCAAGTGAAGGCTCGATGACGTGCGGAACAAAACGTTCGCCAGTTAGTTCGTCATGATAAGAGAGGTCTACCCCACTTGCCGCCGCATGAGCAGAAAGATCAAAATCAGTACGATACGCAAGTCCATAGAGTTCCTTCTGCCCAAAGGGATATTCAAATTCAAAATCTATCGTCCGTCTGCTGTAATGGGCACGTTCTCCATCTGGGATTTCAACTTCATGCAGTTTGCTACTATCAATACCAATAATTTTTGTCCATTCACTCATAAGGGCCCGCCATTCCTCAAAATATTGAGACCACGAACCTGGGTGCACAAAATATTCCACTTCCATTTGTTCTAATTCACGCACGCGAAAAATGAAATCGCGGGGGGCTATTTCATTGCGAAAAGCTTTTCCTATTTGTGCGATACCGAACGGGAGTTTAGGATGAAACGCGTCCACAACATTTTTAAAGTTCACGAATATGCCGCCAGCAGTCTCTGGACGTAAATACGTACGAGAATTATCTAATCCTTCCATCAGAGATCCGGCTTTCGCTACATCCAATTTTTCGTTCCTTAAGATAAGTCCAGAAAAAGCAGCGTAGACATCGGCAAGAGGATTCACGGGTCCAGCATATGTTTCAAACATCATATTAAACTGACGTGCTTCCGAGATTCCATTCTCTTTTCCACAATTTTCACAAACCCAAATTTCTTGGCCTTCTAAAATTTTTCCCTCTGTATTCTTTATAAACTTTTTATTCACATGATCCTCACGAAACCGTCGTCTGCATTGATTGCACTCGACGAGCGGGTCGGAAAAGCCTGCGACATGACCACTTGCCTCCCATGCCTTGGGGTTCATAAGAATAGCGGCATCAATGCCGTACATATCGTCTCGGCTTTCGACGAACATCCTCCACCAGAGCTTTTTTATATTGTTTTTGAGTGCGACGCCTAACGGCCCGTAGTCCCACGTCCCCGCGAGGCCTCCATAGATATCGGAGCCTTGGAAGATAAAGCCGCGACGTTTTGCGAGCGAGACGATTGTTTCAAGACTAGTATCTGCCATAGGAATATCCTTGCATAGTACGGGAGGTACGGACAGTGTCAAAGTTATTCCGTAACGCCCTCCATAGCGGCCGTAAAACCAGCCTCGCCGCTGACTCTTGTTGAAACGCTCCACGCTTTCGCTGTTACCTTCGTCTGGGCAAAACGATCATCTCCTGTGAGGGTCGCCTCACCGACAAGCATCGGGGACTCCCCTATTTGAGAAATGCTTGGGGTAAGTCCCACTTGGAAAGACATGGTGCGCCCGACGCTTCCTGTTCGTATTTCACCAAGATTCCATGTAACCAGTTTGTTTGAGGTGTTCAAGGACACGTCTTCCGAGCCCGGAGACACATTGTTTAGAAAACGCACCGAGGGAGGAAGCGCGGCGGTCACGCGGGCGTTGGCGACCGTGTTTGAGGGATTTTTGACACTCCACTCAATCGTATAGGTTGTCTCTTGGTTTACCTTGGGAGGTAGGGGGCCGCCGTTTACAAAAGGACCGCTAAAACGGCGTGCCACCGCTCCAAGAGTAAGGGGTGAAGCCACGAGAACCCTTCGCACCCCAAGCGGGGTTGGCTCATTTGGTACGGCATCTTCAGTGAGGCGCTTGGCGCTGACATCCATCGTTATAGAAAACTCAGGATTCTTGAGCAGTCCACCCGCGGCATTCGTGTTGCGGGGCGTCAATGAAAAGCTCAGAGAATTCGTTTCTTGGGAGGGCACCGCGGCAAGAGATTCATCCGTTTCGCGATTCCATACAATGGATGAATCCGCCGATCGGTAAAAACCATCGGGCGCCGAAATACTGCTTCTATCAAAAGCCTCGCCTTGGAGAATGGCTCGAATTTCAACGTCGTACACTTCCGCGTCAAAATTATTTTTCCACGCAAGGTCCACGTTCACCGACTTGCCACTTTCAACAGAAACCGTCTTCGCATTATTGTTATTAACAGAAATATCTCCTGTTATAAATCCCCTCTTCACGGTGAGGGCGTGAGGAATGGTAACAAAGGGTACGGCAAGGCTCACGTCAGTCGGACTTTTTTGCGAGCCGACGGAAAAGCGGAAAATTCTTTCTTCGTTGTCTTGAGCTTCAAGGGTTCCTGACACATGTATTGTTTGTGTCTCACGCGGAGATAAATCGCCCAATTGCCATAAGGCATCACCCACGACAGTTTCGGGGCTGGTGTTCGTCACTTCAAAACCGAAAGGATACTCCGCCTCTACCACTACCCCGCGTACAGGCTCGGGAGAGTTGGATGAAACGGTAAGGGTAAACTCTGTCTCCTTGCCTGCATTCACCTCGTCTGCCCCTTCAACGAGGAGAGTGACGGGGGACGAGCCTATCGTCAGGTCTATACCTCCCTCTTTCACAAACACGGCATTGGAACCCTGCACGCGGTATTCAAGCGAAGCGCCGATAGAACGACGCGCGCCTTCCTCGCCGAAAAGAATTGCCGAAACGACAGTTTTTACTTGCTCTCCAGGGCCGATTGTCCCGAGAGATTCCCGCAGCTCGGGGAGTGCGTCGCGGACATCTTCAGCGCTTCGCGTTCCTTCGGGATAGCGAACAATGAGGTCCGCGAGTTCCAGAGGGACTTGGTTATCATTCTTCACAATAACGTGAAGGGTTACCTGTTTTCCGCCATCCACAAGGGAAGGCCCTATGATTTCAAAACTTATGTTGTCGGAAGATACAATATTTCCTCCTCGCAGAAACACAAAACCTGCGATAGCTAAAGAACCGACGAAGAAAATAACGGACCCCCACAAAAAAATACGCAGGGACGCGTTCCAATCATGCCGAGGCTCGGCTCCTTCGGAAGGCGTCTCTTCTTTTTTCCATCCGCGCGTGATATCCGACGCCTGCGGAGAAAGTTCCGCCCGTTTTGGTATGCCAGCTGTTTCCTCTCGCGAATAGAGGCGCCTCTCGAGGCGTTTAATCCCTTGCGGTTCTTCCATTCCCTCTTAGTCTACCGCATGTCACAGAGGCATCCCACGCCCCATTGCACACGCTTTAGAGCCCCGTCGCGGCAAGCGATGTGTTGATAAGGATGACCGCTTCTTTACGCAGAGGCTTCATTGTCTCAATGAGGCTCTCTGTGAGCGATTCCTGCTCTATAAACGGAGCGAATCCTTCGGTCGTCGGGACATACCCCAAGTGCGAGAGTATGTGCAGTACTGTGATACATTCCCCGTTGCGAAGTACGTCTCCATCAGAGGTTGCCCCAAGAAAAAATAAATCTTTGCGTACTAGGTCAAAAAGAGCGGGAACGGCTTCATGAGGAGGGGCGAGACGAGAGAGGAGTGCTGTAATATTCCCGAGCGTCTTCACTCCAGCGGGCGATGAAATGAGCGATTCCGCGCGCTCAACGCCGACAATTTTCCAACCAGCGACGCCTTTGACCAGAGAAAACAATCCCGTGTGGAGCGGCTCAAGTCCGAAACGTAGCTTGGAGCCAGCGTTGCGCGCGCCTTGGGCGCGCGCCTCAATCCGTCCGTACTCCCGCGTCAAAAGAGAGAGGAGGAGGCTTGATTCTCCCACCCCTCCCCGCGTGAGCACGATGCCCGGCGTCGTAAAAATTGCGCGTGCCATTATTTTTCAATGCGGATGTCAAAATCTCCAGACATCATCCCCTCTCTACTTTCAATAACCAGTTTCCCTAATTGAGCCGCGCTCTTAATCTCATCCTCAAAGGACCGCAACGACACTGCGTCCACATCATTCCCCGCAATGAAAACCGCGGGCCTATCGGAAATGTGAAGTTTCCCCTCTTTACGTTTTTCTTGGATGGCGCGCACGACATCGCGAACCATTCCCTCCGCGCGAAGCGCGGGTGTTAGCAGCGTATCAAGTACCATGCCTTCCGAGGATTCGCGCACGAGGCGCACATCTTTCACGTTTATTTCATCGCGAATAAGTGCGAGATGTTCATCGTGTATAGGCTCCCCCTTCACCGTGAGCGATGCGAGAGGCTGGCGCACCTTCATCCCCGATGCATTTCGCAGCTCGAGCGCCCGCGAGACAATGGAACGGGTGCGCTTCATATCTGTAAGCAGGGTTTTATGGGGGGCGGCAAAAGAAGGCCAGTGCGACAGATGAACGCTTTCGGGGTCTGCGTTTTCCCGCACCGAGAGAAAAAGATGCTCGGCGAGGAAAGGCATCACAGGGGCGATGAGGTGCGACAGGTTGTATAAGACGAAACGCAGTGTCGCGGCAGCCTCTTCTTTTCCTTCTTTTTTAAAACGGTCCCGCGAGCGACGAACATACCACGTTGAGAGGTCGTCAATAAACTCGCCGACGGGACGCGTTGCGGCATCAAGCTCGTATTTTTCAAACCCTTCCGTTACTTCGCGAGAGAGTTCTCGCAAACGGGCAATCATCCACCTATCAAGGACGTGCCCGCTTGTCTCTTTGCGCGGCGTCGTTGTCCCCTGAAGCGCGTAGAAAGAGAGGACATTGGTGAGTCGCATCGTAATTTTTTTTGCCACCTCATCAACACCGCGCTCAGAAAACGCCACGTCTTCTCCGCGGATAACAGGTGAAGACAAAAGATAGTACCGTAGCGCATCCGCCCCATAGCGTGAAATCACGCCAAGAAGGTCTGGGTAATTCTTTAGACGCTTGCTCATCTTTCGGCCATCTGCCCCAAGGACAAGGCCGTTTGTGATAACTGTTTTATAGGGCGCCTTTCCAAACAAAGCCGTCCCTAACACAATGAGCGAGTAGAACCAGCCGCGCGTTTGGTCAAGACTCTCGGAAATGAAATGGGCAGGATAACCCTTGGGGAAAAGACCGCCCAAGCGTTTTGGATTAAAGTCTCCACGTCGAAAAGGATAGTGGTGCGAGGCAAACGGCATAGACCCCGATTCAAACCAGCAATCAAAGACATCGGGGATACGTTCGTAGACATCGCCATTTTCCGTAAGAGTCACGGAGTCTATGTACGGGCGGTGCAGGTCTACGTCGTAGTCGTCGTTGTGGGGGTAAGGAGTAAAATCTATTTCATTCCACTCTGCGGTTGTTGGATATCCTTCCCTCTCTCCCATTTCAATGAGTTCCTGATACGGGGTGCGCCGCGCAATCTGCCGTATAAACCAAAGAGGGGTACCGTGGCTCACAATGAGGATCGTTTTCCCTGTGTAACGTCTCTCTATCTCAAAAAGAAAATCGCCGACTCTTCGTCGTACGTCTTGGTACGTTTCCCCGCCGTGAGCCGTGTATGTAAATCGGTCGGCAAATGTTCCGAAAAGGGCGTCCCATTCTCGCGCGGGCTTTCCATTCAGTGAACCGAAATCCAACTCTCGCAAGCGTTCGTCCGTCATGAGCGCGGTATCAGGAAGTCCCATTTCTTTCTGTACGATGCGCGCCGTCTGCTGCGCGCGCCTCAAAGGAGACGAGACAATAATATCTATTTTCTCTTTCTTCAGGCGTAGCGCGGCGGCGGCCACCTGCTCTTTCCCCACATCCGTAAGGTGGTTTTCTGGATCTCCCCTGCCGTCTAAATATCCTCCGCTATTAGATACCGAATCTCCGTGTCGCATTGCAAAGTAGCGGTTACCCGATTTTTTCTGCAGAGCGAGGAGCTCTTCAATAGACCCTACAATTTTTATTTTTTTCTTATCCTTCGTTCTCCAGACAGGAAGGGGAGCGCCCCAGTAACGACTGCGCGATATTGCCCAGTCGGGGGCGCTCTCAAGACCGTGGTGGAAACGTCCTTTTCCTACGTGCTCAGGAATCCAAGTTATTTTCGCGTTTTCTGACAGAAGCTTCTTTTTGAGAGAAGCAACCTGCACAAACCACGACGATGAAGCATAATTGAGGAGAGGCGTATCACAGCGCCAACAATGAGGGTAGGAGTGGGAGATGGTTTCGTTTTTAAAAACCAATCCTTTTTCGTGAAGATGGTCAAGGATAAGCTTGTCGGTTGCGCGGTGATCTCCTTTCGGTTTTGCCCGTAACCCCGCAAAGTCAGTCACAGCCGCGACAAATGTGCCATCTGTACTGACGTGATGCACAATCGGAATTTTTTCTTTCTGCGCGAGTGCCAGATCTTCCTCTCCAAAAGCGGGAGCGATGTGGACAATTCCCGTACCGTCTTCAACGGTCACATGCGGAGAGTGGTATACGCGCCATGCTTTCTCTTTCCCCTTGAGAGAATCCTTAAAATAGGAAAAGGGTGGCTCATAGCGAAGTCCGAGCAATTCTTCCCCCCGTATCCCCTCTTGAACAACTTCGCTTTCTATTCCCCCAAACACCGCGTCCACGCGACCACTCGCGAGTATGTATATGTTCCCATCACTCTTACGCCGTAGCGCCGAATAGGAGAGATTTTTTTCAACCGCAAGCGCCATATTGCCGGGGAGGGTCCACGGTGTAGTCGTCCACGCAAGCATATAGGTAGATTCTTGCGTGAGGTGTTTCCCTACTTTTTGTCCCTGCGTAAGAGGAAACGCCAGAGTCACGGCATAATCCTCGATATCTTTATATCCTTGGGCAACTTCAAAATTGGAAAGAGTGGTGCCACAACGCGGACATAACTGCATCGCCTTGAATCCTTCGTATACGAGTCCGCGTCCGTGCAGATTTTTGAATGCCCACCACACCGATTCGGTATAAGACGTGTCCATCGTCTTATAGTCGTCCTCCATATCCACCCACCGTCCCAGTCTCGGAATAATGCGTTTCCAGTCTTCCGCGTAACGCAACACCGCCTTGCGCGCGGCTTCATTAAACGTCTTGACTCCCAGTTCTTCTATATCGCGCTTGGATTTGAGTCCCAGTTCCTGCTCTATTTGATTTTCAAGCGGCAGACCGTGGCAATCCCACCCCCAACGGCGGCGCACGCTAAAACCTTGCATCGTCCTGTAACGCGGAATCGCGTCTTTAATAGTACTCGGCACAATGTGGCCGTAATGGGGAAGACCTGTTGCAAAAGGAGGGCCGTCATAAAAGACGTATTCCCCTTTGGGGGCCTTCTTTTCAAGAGCTTTTTCAAAAACGTGCTCCTTGCGCCAAAAGGCAAGAATCTCTTCCTCCCGCCTTGCTATATCGCTTTTAGTCTCTCCATCCATGCCGAAAAGTCCTTGCATTCTAACACTTGAAGGAAGCGTCTGAAACCTCAGCGCGCTTCAGAAACAAGTTGGGGTGATTCACGCACTTCAATCCCCCGAAAAGAGGTTCTCCCGATAAGAAGACCTCTTTCGGTTTCAACTGAACATCTCCACAGCCCTTCTTGGTCAATTTTTTTGATAGTAAAACCGCGATATCCCTCTCCCCTACCCCCGCGTATAGGAAAAGAGATGAGTCCTTCGGTTACCCATTCATGCGTATCTTCGTCAAAATGCTGCCACCTGTGTCGCACCGGAGTTGAAAGTCCTGTCGGGGCAAAGACTGAGCTGAAGCAGTATACGTTTTGCCCAGACACGTAACGAAAAAAGGGACTGTAAAACGGGAAATATTTTCTCCATGAGTCGCGCGGCCCTGGTTCATAGAGAACCTCGTAGTTGTCTGCTCCTATACGCGAAACATGGTGATACATATCTATAGAGCGAAGGGCTAGAGGTACGGGCGGAATGAGATTGAACACATACAACGCATTCATAGTACAAAAAACAATAAGGATGGACCAAAGCAGCGAGGAGAGATTGGCGCGTGTTTGTTTTGGCACCATCACATACAAAAACCCTAAGAAGCAGGCGATGGCAATCAAACTGACCACCCCACTCCAGAGAAAAACTCCCGTGCCTATACTATCCAGAGCTATGGGGATAACGAGTGCGAAATACGCGAACAAAAGAAGATAAAAAATAGTGACGTGAAAAAGCGCCAGAGCGTAACGGCTGTGTGCCCGCTCGTTGCCGATAAGTAGCGCGATGAGGAGAGTGAGGAAGGGCCAGTTGCCAGAGAGGGTTCCGCTTTGCCCATAGAATAGAAGGAGAGCGCTCGCAAGACTGCCGAACGAAAATTGCATAATCGTTGTCAAAGGAAGAATCATGCTGTCCTCCCCTCGTGCCTTGCGGATATTGAGCAAGATAATACTCCCTCCCGACAGAACGAAGTGCGCGGCAATGATGACATTGCCATATATCTGATCAGGGCGTCCGAGCGTAATAAAATCAAAAATAAATCCGAAAAAAAGAGCGGCTGTGGGGATATGCCAGCGGTATTTTTCGGGAATTTTCAAAAAGAGAGTTCCTCCTTTCGTGACAAATTTCGTCAGAATATTCCGCATAGCTACATTTCTTGGGGCGCTGCTATCCCCAAGAGCCAGAGACCACGCTCCATGGTGATACGAAATGCTTCCGTCACGGCAAGTTTGTGTCTTCCCGCTTCAGAGTCTTCCACAATACGCTCCTTGGCGTACCAGCTATTAAACGCGCCCGCGAGGGTGGTGAGATAAGTTGTAAGTAAGTGTGGCTGATATTCCAAAGCCGCGCGCTCTACGACTTCGGGGAAATAGATAAGGAGTTTTTCCACGGAGGAAATGGGCATATCAGCAGATACTTCAGGAACAAGATTTTCGACTTGGGCTTTTTTCTTTATAGAACACGCGCGTACGTATGAATACTGTAAATAGGGTCCTGAATCTCCCTCAAACGAGAGGGATTTTTCTGGGTCAAAGACAATATCCCCACCTGCCGCCTGTCTCAAGATTGAATATTTTATTCCAGCTATCGCAACAGATGTTGCCACCTTTTCCATATCGGAAATAGGATGATTTTTCATTTTCTCTTTGACCATTGCCTTGATGTCCTCTATGAGAGACTCCCCCGTGATGACATTTCCCTTCCGAGAAGACATCTTGCCCGTTGAAAGACGGAGAAAACCATTTGCAATATGGTGCAGATTCTTATTTTTGAGACGATCATGAAAAACGCGCCGTATCGCCGCAAACACTACCTTGAAGTAATCGGTTTGTTCAGCGCCCGTTACGGTAAGTGAGGTGTCAAACTGAGGATACGCGCGACTTTTGAGGTCAAAAAGACCAATATCTTTAGCTTCGTATGTCGGCAATCCCTGGGAATTAAGGAAAACGCGTGTATGTAAACCGTCCTGTTCTCCACGGTAGACAATCGCTCCGTCGCTTTTTTCAAAGACATCATTAATGTGCGCGAGGACAATGTCGCGTCCAAGGGGACCCGATTCACTTTCAAAAAACTCTGTGTCAAACTGAGTTCCCAGTACTGCACAAAGCGCGGAAAGATGCGCGCGTGATGTACGAATACCCTCTTCACGCAAAACATTCAGCGTGGCGTTTGAACCCTCGTAGAGAGCCTTGTTGATATCATCAATCTCCCCCTTTGCTGTGACGTCATCCTCGTAGGCAGTGTTCCCAACCTGATATGCCTTGCCGAGAGCTTTTATGTCTCTGGGGTCTCCCCCCGTTGAAATGAGCCCCCACACTCCTTTCGCAACAGTGAGCCCAATATCTGAAGGATAATTAATGCGCCTCACGTGAGCCCCTTCATATTCAAGAAGTCGCGAGAGTGATTCGCCGAGTATATTTCCGACCAAGTTTCCGATGTGCAGCGGTTTAAATAAATTTGGGCTCGTATATTCAATGAGTATTTCTTTCCCAGCCAAAACAGCGCCTTCCTTCCACCCCTCGCTTAAAATAGATTTGAGACTGTCGCAGAGATACGATCGGGATAAATAAAAATTGAGGAAGCCGGGACCAGCAATTTCAATTTTCTCAACAAAAGGGAGTCCATCTGCAATGTTCTCCAAAAGTGCCTGCGCGACTTCCCGTGGCGTTAAAGAAAGCTCTTTAGCCGCAACTAGAGGGGCGTTTGTTGAATAATCGCCGAACCCCTTCTCAGGGACTGAGACAGCAAAAGGAGCGTCGGGGACACCAAGACGCCCGAGTCCCTTCTTCAGTTCCTCCTCAATTGTATTGCGTGTCACGCCTTTAAGAGTAGCGGAAAGGAACCGAAGCCGCTAGCTATCCAAGGTTTTCCGTACAGTAGCGAGCACCTCCTTATGGACATCCCCAATGCCTTTGTTCGCATCAATAATGACAACGTCCGTATAGTCTTTGACCGCAGCGTGGTACCCCTCGCGCACGCGTTCGTGAAATGCGAGCTCTTCCCGCTCAAACCGAGATTCTTTTTCCTTTCCTTCTTCGTGGCGTTTTTTCGTGCGTGAAAGCCCCACCTCAGGAGTCACATCAAGAAGAACGACAAGGTCTGGCTTCGTATCAATGTTTGCGTATGCGGAAACCGCTCGCACAAGATTTTCAAGGTGCCTGCGTTTTCGTCCGTAGATTTGATAGGCAGTCGTGGAGGGGTCAAACCGATTTGATATCACGTGTGTGCCGCTCTCAACTGCGGGGCGGACAACCTCCGCCACCAATTGCGCACGTGATGCAAGGAAAAGGAGGAG
>Ga0209542_10009489_pt1 | contig 17840 bp, 17 predicted proteins | sample RifCSPhighO2_01_FD_184028 | JGI IMG/M metagenome (GOLD analysis project Ga0209542, IMG submission 184028) | Soil microbial communities from Rifle, Colorado - Rifle CSP2_plank highO2_0.1 (SPAdes) (version 2) | ecosystem: Environmental > Terrestrial > Deep subsurface > Rock core/Sediment ...
CTTTTTTGTAAGCCTTCTTCAGAATATTTGTCTCTTTTTTATTCATGGTTCACCTCCATGAATATGTAAACATTTTACTATTTAAATCTTGAGGAAATATTAATGTCCCTTACTATAGTTCCAAAGTGTTTTCATCTGCGATTTTCTTTCGAATAATGTTTATCAAGGTAAGATGGTTAACATTCTCAAAATATTTTTTAACGTCTGCCTTTAGACAGTATGCTTCGCGTGTTCTATTTAGTGTGACTTTCCTTAGATAATAGTAGAACCGCCACAAAGCGAATAGCGTTCCTTTTCCTTTTCGATTAGCACATGAGTCGTAAATAAACATGCGCTCGAAAATAGGTCCTATTATATTTATGAGCGCGTGATGCACGATGCGGTCGCGGATATCTGATTTGGCGATTTTGCGCGTTTTGGGGTCACGGACGACGAAAGCCACCAATGGGCGAGGCATGTATGTTTTGCTTGTTAATTCTGTGTGCAGAGCGAGCAGATTTTTTTCAAGGTTCCTCTCGAATTCAACAACATCTTTTTTGCGCGATTTGCCTTTGCGCGCATTGCGCCATGCAAGCGTCAAATTTCCCATAGAACAGAGAAAAGAGTATAAATCTTGATGGGTCTTCATGCGAACATGTCTTGGGAGCCAATGCCATTTCGAAAGCGTAACTGTTCCTGTTGAGCTCGTCGTTGTTGCCATTGACGTTAAACCTGCCGTTGTTGTTGGAATTCAACGCGGCGAAGTTACGTAGCCCTCTACTCAATTACCACCACAGCTTCAAGGTTCGTTATTAAGATAACTTACTATTTGTCGCTGTTGTATTTCATAACTCTTACGAGCCGTAAGTACAGGGCGTGTGGCCTTGGCACATTTTAGCACCAAGACAAAAAAACGAACTTTTGAACAATAAAAATCTATCTATTTTTTCGGTGCGTCCGCTTCGCGGGAATTCAGCACCCCGAAAGCGTAACCGCCCCTGCCGAGCCCGCCGCCGTCGCCAAAGACGTAAAACCCGCCGTAGCCGCCGGAACCCAACGCGGCGATTCTTACAACTGGCAATTCCCCAACTTCGGGTATCCAAACATGTGCTTCTTTCTTTGGATGTCGGTCTGCCAAACGCGCAACTTTTTCTGCACCTTCCGCTCCTGAGAGTGCACAAACAAAAGGATTCTTGGCTAACTCCGTTGGTTTTTGATAGCCGGTTTGTATCTTGCTTATAGGCACGGTTCTGATGCCTGCTTCGCCTTTTGCAACACGAGCAAGTAGATTACTTCGGTCAAGCGAACCATCGGCATTGAATTCTGGGAAATCGAGGCATGAAATTAAATCATTTGCATCATCTCGAACAATGCCTGTAAATCCTCTGAAATAGTTAGGATACATCAGAGCCATTGCTTCTTGGCTGATGGCGTGCTCTCCGCCATAGAGCGCATCCAAGAAAGAAATTGCTTCTGGAGCGGTTGGTTCACGTTGCCCCGCGTTAGCACGAATAATATCACGAAGAACTTTTGCTGTTTTTGGACCGTAAAATGGATGAACAGCTGTCAGAGTTTTGCCTTCGTGGAGAAAGTCTATTTCAGTTCTTACACGAATGACTGGATACCTTGTTTGTGCTGTTTCTGTCATATCACGTTTGAAGTAAACAGGTATTTAAGTCTTTCTATTACTGTAACTTAATAAGAGTATCAAATTGCATTATTGCGTAAGCGATTCGCCCTTCTGCAACATTTATATATTCATAAGACCATTATAGAGAATGTTAGGTGATGAGTTGTTCTTATTATTAGTATGAATATTCATAGTAAGAAGATAATGGACCTTGTAACTAAAGAGAAAGTGGTTACTAGTTCGGAAATGGCAAAGTTCCTTGGGGTTTCATGGAATACGGCAGATAAATATCTGCTTGAGCTTCTTGTTGAAGGCAAACTTGAGCGAATAAAGAAAGCGGGGGTGACATTATGGATGCGCAAATGAACTCGCGGGGACAGATAGCTGTCTTCGTGATTGCGGCAGTGATTATTGTGGCGATGATTGTGCTTGTGCTTATTGCCCGAGGGGGTCCGTCGTTTACCATTCCTGAGAGCTTTAGCCCTGAGCAATACGTTTCTGCGTGCGTGCGCGAGGCGGTAAGCGAAGAGACAGCTCTTATGATTAAACAGGGCGGGTTTGTTGAGCCGCGCGATTATATGCTGCGCGGAACAACACGCATCGCTTACTTGTGCAAGAATATTAACTATTACGAGCCGTGCATCAATCAATATCCGCGTTATGTTGAGGCGGTGCGCGCTGAGTTGGAGAGGCAGGTAAAGAGTCGGGTGAGTGAATGCCTTACGACACTAGATGCTGAACTGGAAAGACGACAGTATATGGTGAATCGGGCGCTTGAGCCTAAAATACGCGTTGAGCTTGAGCCTGATAGCATTGTGGTTGAGAGTTCCGTAATGATGACGCTCAGCAAGGGAGACAAGACCGAAAAATTTGATAAGCTTACCACAAGAGTGCGTGAACCTCTTTACAATTTGGCAACGGTTGCAAGTGAGATTGTCAGGCAAGAAGCAGAGTTTTGCTACTTCTCTAACGATGGATTTAGCCTGATTTATCCTGAGTTTGACATACGCAGAGAACTATTACAAGAAGGAACAAAGTTATATACAATAAAGCATGTTTCAAGTGATATGAGTCTTGTGATTGCGGTGCGCGGGTGTGTGATACCGCAGGGAGTAGGATAATGAAACGAACTATAGAGAATTCTGAAGGAGATAGAGTAATTTGCACAGAATTCTCTAATAGACCAATTTTGAATAAAAATCGTGTAAGCCACAAAATTGCTCATATTGCTTATGCTGAAATGATTATTTTGATTTGTGCCAGCTTAGCTTTCGCGTATATTGTGCATGAAAGCGATGGCGCGTTTGCGGGCGCACCTGCGGATGAGAGTTCTTTCATTGAATTTATACGCGCAGGGGTGCTTGATTTCTTTTCCTATGGGCTTGTATCTGCTGAAGAGACTGGTTTGTGGACGTGCCAGCAAAATCTAAACGGAAGTTTATGCCAGGAATATCCCGCGCAGACGTGCAATGGTCTGTGCAACGGAACTTGCTTCCCAGGATTGCGGCGTGATTTTGCAGAGTGTGCTCTTGGCACATGTATTGACCCATCTCAAGGCACGTGTGCGGGCAATACGCCTCGAGCTGCATGCGCTGCTTCGGGTGCGCGATGGGACGCGCGGGCAGTATCTGAAATACCTGCCTGTCGTCAGGGATGCTGCCTTGGCGGAGATCAGGCGCTCTTTAGAACAGAGAAACAATGTGATGTGCTTCGTCAGAGCCAGCCAGGGGTTGCATTTGAGTTTAGACCAGTAACGAGCGAGTTGGCTTGCCTTGCGCTCGCCAGACCAAGAGAGGAAGGCGCGTGCGTTTTAAGCGCGGTTGATGAAGAAGAAAAGCATGCGTGCACATTTACTACACGCGATAGTTGTAATAGCCGAGGTGGAACTCTCTATTCTGGATTGCTGTGTTCAAACGCGGCATTGAACACGAGTTGTGAAAAACAGGCGCGCACATCTTGTGCAACTGGAAAAGATGAAGTTTATTGGTTTGATTCGTGCGGGAATAAAGAAAATATCTATGATATTAATCGTGTGAAAAGCTGGAACGCAGGCAGACTTCTTGCTAAAAATGAGAGTTGTGCGCTTGGCTCAAGCGCGAACCCTCTGGCGCATCAAGCGGGCTGCGGAAATTGCAATTATCTTGGAGGAAGTGTGTGCGGCACACAAACAAACAAAGATGTGAAACCATCTATCGGAAATTATGTCTGCCGTGACTTATCGTGCGTGGACGATAATGGTCAGAAACGCAAAAATGGAGAAAGCTGGTGTGCGTTTGAGAGCAAGATTGGCGCAGAAGGGACAGGCAATGCTCTGCGGAGTGTGGATGTGCCTGGGAGCGAGAGTTCTCGCAGGGTGTGCCTGAATGGGGAGATTCGCACTGAACGATGCGGCAATGCGCGCAGTGAAGTTTGTGTAGAAAATCGTGACGAGCAAGCCAAGTTCTCTTCGGCTGCATGCAGAGCGAATCAATGGCAGCTTTGCGTCGCGGCTAATCAGGCGGCAGATGGTGAAGAAAATCCTGAACAAGCTGCTCAGAAAGTTAAGGACGAATGCGAGAAATATACTGATTGTGTTTTGAAGAGTGTTGATTTAAAGGGCGGGCGAGGAACGTTTGCGTTTAATGTGTGCGTGCCGCACTATCCTCCTGGATTTGATGCACAGACTTCAAGTGGAACTGAAAATGCGCGAGAGCTTTGCGGGCTGGCAACTGCTGAATGCAAATATGTGAAAGTTAAGGGTCTTGGAAGTTCCAAACAATACAATAAACTCTGTTTAGCGGCTGCGGGCGCTGAAACTATGAATAATTTGTGCATGAGTTTGGGTGATTGCGGTGCAAGTGCGAATGTTGTTGGCGATGTTAGTGATGCAGGATTTAAAGTTAAGTCTAGTCGTGGAGAGCCTCCTAAGCTAAGCGACGCGTATAAAGCAGCGTTGAGAGCACTTGCCACGCCTGCGAGAAATCAGAAAGTTGCTCCGCTTAGCGAGCGCGAGCTGACAGAACTTTTCGGCTTGCAAAATCAAGTTGGACAGCCGAATAGCAACTCGGGTAGCGGGGCGGCATTACAACAACTAAGTATGGTGAGTGGTGCACTCGGAACTTTGCTAGCGTATGGAGTTTATAGCGGTGTTTTTGGTCCCGGAGGATTCTTGGGTAGTGCTACAGTTGCGATAGATTTTGTTGGTCCACTTACAGAGTTTCAGGCAATAGGCTATAGCGCCTATGCAGGCGCAGCCGCTGGAGCATTAATTGGCGCGGCAGGTGTTGCCTATTTGCTGAAAGCACTTGGAATTTCTGAAGGTCTGCCTCCTGCAATAACGTATGCGCTAATTGCCACCGGCGCTTATGGGGGAGGTGTTGTCGGATTTAATCTTGCAGGAGGCACGAGCAGTTATATTGCATTCGGAGCAACTACTGGATGGATTGTTCTTCTCGTTGTTGTTGTTCTCATCGCGATATTCGCTATTCTTGGAATTGGCAAGAAGAAAGAAACGAAAGTGAATTTCCAATGCCTGCCATGGCAGGCGCCGCTTGGAGGAGTTAAATGTGCGGAGTGCGGCACTAATGGATTGAGGTGCACGCAATATCAATGCCATAGTCTTGGGCAAGCGTGTAAGTATGTTGAGAACAGCGTAGAAGGTGCGTGTGTTAATGTTGCACCAAATGATGTGTCTGCTCCAGCTATATCTACAGATGCGAGTGTTCTGCTTTCTGGTTATCGCTACGAGCAAGTTTCTGAAAGAGGGTTTGTGTTGAAGAGCAGCGAGAGCGATGGGTGCGTGCCGCGCTATACTGCGATACGCATGGGGATTGTCGCGAATGAGCTTGCACAGTGCAAGATTGCAAAGGCGCATACAAGCAGTTATGACGAGATGCCTGCTTATTTCCATGCAATGAATGGACGAGAGGAAAACGCGTTTAGAAAGAATCATACGCGAAGCTTTAGCATTCTTGGGGCAGAGTTGATTGAATCTGAAAGACAAATAGACCGGGAGTTTGATGATGAAAGCGAAGAACAAACGCAGCACTTTAACGAGCTTTTCACGCCTGACCAAAGCGGGAATGTGAATTTGTATGTTCGTTGCCTTGATGTGAATGGAAATGGAAAAACGAGTGCTGAGTATGCAATCAACTTCTGCGCTTCACAAGGTCCTGACAGAACAGCGCCTTCTATTGGTTCGTTTGCTCCTGCATCTCCAGCATACACCGCGTTTAATGCGACGCAACATCGCGTGAGTTTCTTTACAAACGAGCCTTCGGAATGCCGATGGGGCACAACAGACAGCGCGTATCAAAGCATGACGCAGAACGCGAGTTGTGCTACTGGCGCGGCAGATGCTATGGCACAAGGATGGTACTGCAACGCAACATTGCCTCTTTCGTTTAGCAGTGCAGAACAAGAACAGATGTTCTACTTCAGATGCGCAGACCAGCCAATGAAGAACGAGAGTGAACGAAATATAAATCAGCAGAGCATCAGCTATGTTGTGAAAAAGACGCTGACGCCACTGCATATCGCGAGCGTTGAACCGAATAATGCAAGCATTGTTACTAACGGACTGCCTGTATCTGTTGAGCTGAAAGCAAGCACGAGCGGCGGTGCTCCGAACACGATACGGCGCTGCGAGTTCAAGTTCGGAGATAGATTCATTCAGTTCTTGGAAACTGGAAGTGACCAGCACCGGCAGCCCAACTTACGATTCTTCAACACTGGAGATTATGCGATTCCGATTCGATGCAATGATGATGCCGGAAATAGTGCAGAAGGAATTTCGCAGTTTAATGTGAGCGTTGACAGCCAAGGACCGCGTATTACCCGCGTATACAATCAAAATGGGCTTGTAGTTGTGACAAATGAAGCTGCGCGCTGCGCGTTTTCCCTTTCAAGCTGCAGCTTCTCGTTTGTAAATGGCACCTCAATGCAAGGGGATGTGCGCGTGCACACATCTTCTTTCAACAGTGATGTGGCGCATTACGTTATCTGCAAAGACCGATTTGAAAATCCGAGTGCGTGTATCGCTGTGCGAAAGGGAGGACTTTGATGTCCTGGATGCGAAAACGTTATAAAGAAATAAACGCTCTTAGCATTATGGAAAAGAGAGGGCAGGTTGCATTTTTCGTTATTCTTGCTGTGGTGATTGTTGGCATCTTTGCATTGCTTGTAGTTTATCCGCGCGTGCGCGTTTCTGTAAGCGAAGCCAATCCTTCACAATATCTGCGTGATTGCCTTGAACCTTCGATTGATGAAGTTCTGCCGCAACTAAGCATGCATGGAGGGTATTTACAGCCTGCACCCTTTGTGCTTTTTGAAGGGGAGCGCATTCAGTATCTGTGCTATACAGCAGAGAATTATAAGCCGTGCATAGTACAACAACCGCTTCTGGTGAATCATGTACAGACTGAAATACAGAATTACATTGAACCGCGCGCACGCGAATGCATGCAGAATATCGTTGATATCTATGAGCAAAAAGGATATCAGGTATCCAAAGGAAATGCTGAAGTAAATGTCACGCTCGGGTTAAAGAAAATGGATGTTGAGTTTATTACACCATTGACACTCACAAAAGAAGGTTCGCAAACGTTCCGCCGCGTTTCATTTACACGCGCGAGCGAGCTTTATGACTTGCTGATGATTGCGACAAGCATTGTTGACTTTTCTTCAACTCTTGGAGACTCTGAAACACTTAGTTATGTGCAGTTTTATCCTGACTTGAAGATAGAAAAACTCAAAAAGGAAGGCGACACCATATACACTGTGACGAACGTGGTGACTAAAGAACAATTTAGATTTGCCACGCGCAGTCTCGTCTGGCCTGCTGGATATGGGGGAGCGACGAACGCATGAAGACGTATGTGATTATGTGCATGGCATTTGTTCTATTATTATCTGTTATATCAGTTATGGCATTTGCGCTTCCTAAGGTGTCTGGATTAGAAGCGACTGTGTGCTGCGAACGCACGACAGCAGGAGCGTTATGCCAGAACGTGCCAGCAGCTTCGTGTGATGCATCGTCGAGACAAGTGCCGACCAGCTGCGAATCAACATCATATTGCAGTCTCGGCACGTGCTATGATTCTAATGAAGGAACGTGTTTAGATAACACGCCGCAAGTCGTGTGCCAAGCAAACGGCGGCGTGTGGAGTGCGGAGCGGCCTGCGCAATGCAATCTTGGGTGCTGCGTTCTTGGAGACCAGGCGGCGTTTGTTTCTCTTGTGAGATGCAAAAAACTTTCGGCTTCCTTGGGATTGAAGACGAATTACGACAAGAGCATAGGTTCTGAGATTGCGTGTGTTGCACGAGTACAGCAACAGGACAGGGGCGCGTGCGTGTATGAATTCGAGTTTCAAAAGACGTGCAAATTTGGCACGCGGGCTGAGTGCGAAGGAACAACTTCAGGATTAAACGGCAGCAGCGCTCAGGGAGTGTTCTATAAAGATAAGCTATGCTCTGCAGAAGAATTAGGGACGAATTGCGGACCGTCGCTTAAAACTAGCTGTTTGCCTGGCAAAGATGAAGCGTACTTTTTAGACACCTGCGGCAATACGGCTAATATTTATGACGCTTCCAAAATACGCGATAAAGAGTACTGGACGAATTCAAAAACGAAAAGTGAAAGCTGCAATCCGCTTAATGCAAACGCGCGTAGTGCAAATTGCGGCAATTGCAATTATCTTCTCGGAAGCATTTGCCGCGGCAGCACTTTAGGGACGCGGGCGACGTACGGAAATTCAATTTGCGCAGATTTGAGCTGCACCGACGAGGGTGGTCAGAAACGAAAGCACGGAGAAAGCTGGTGCCTGACGGATGCAAACAGCAAGAAAGCAGGGAATAGTGTCGGCTCGCGCTTTTTCAGACGCATATGCATGAATGGGGACGTGGTTACTGAACCGTGCTCTGATTTTAGAAATGAAGAATGCATTCAGGACAGCATTGAGACAACTGCGGGCAGCTTTTCACAGGCAGCCTGCCGCGTGAACCGATGGCAGGATTGCCTTGCGCAAACCGATAAGCAAGATTGCGAAAATTCAGATAGGCGCGATTGCTTCTGGAAAGAAGGCGTGACCCTCGGAAATGCGACGATAAATGGAGTATGTTTGCCTAAGAATGCGCCTGGGTTGAATTTCTGGGGCGGAGAAGAGACAAGAACTATTTGCGGTGCAGGGAATAAAGTGTGCGTTGTAAGGTTTGAGAAAGGACTGTTCGGGGGAGAGCAATGCGTGGAAAACTGCGAATGCCTTGAGCCTGGCTGGGAAAAAGACTATGGAGAAGTATGCTCTGCTCTTGGAGACTGTGGAGCAAAAGTTAACTATGCAGGCAAGAAAGGGTTTAAGCAGGGAATACGTGTGACAATTGATGGCAAGAATGCCAGTGCTGGTTAAAGTTATAGAGAATTTCATTGGAAGCGCATATAACCTTAAAGTTGAAGCCGATGCTCTTAGTCCAGATATGAATATAGATGGAATTTGCTTAGTGAAGACCGAGCTCGCAACCTTGGTGCCACAGGAAATGGAAAGATTACTGTCTTGCCCAGACGTTAGCAAGGCGAGAATATTTATAAACAAGTTTCCTCTCGTTAATGAATGTCAAAGAGGGCGGGAAGTTTTATTCTAAAGTTCATAAGTGTGCATGAGATATTCTTACTTGTGCTTGCTACTGCAGCGTTTGGGTTTATTCTCGGATAGATATGATGCGCCCGTTTGCAAGCGCTTCCCTCACAATAGAAATACGCGACTTGAGGGCGATAAATTCGCTGGAGGTGTAACAGATAAAATCTACGGCAAAATCGCTCGGCCAATAATCATACATGGCAGATACGCGTTCAAAAAAATTCATTTTTCCAAAATCATCTGAAACAATCATTAAATCTATATCGCTGTCTTTGCGCGCGGTTTCTGTTGCTCTGCTGCCAAACAAAATAACTTTTTTGATTGTGAAGTCACGCGAGACGCGAGTAATAAATTTTTTGATTGCAGTTATATCTCTTTTTGCACCCATGCAAGCACCTCCCGTGCATCAGTTAAAAATGTTTCTGCTTCTTTCTCGAGGTCTTCCGCTTTCACCACATCGGGATACCGCGTGTATTGATAAGTTGGTGTAAGGTGCTTACATCGCTCGATAATCTCTTTCGGTGCTCTGACTTTCCTCGCGAGAAGCACCAAGTCGTGCGTTTTGATTAGTTCTTTTTGTTTCTTAATGTGCAGGGATTTTAGCGCTTTCTCGGCGGCTTGATGTAAAAAGAAAATTCCCGCTTCCCACTTGCTGCCTTGAAGATTGTACTTTGCCGTTTCAAAATCTTCTTTAGCCTTGGCTAACCATTGCTCGTATTCTTTCATATGGGGTTTGAGAGTTTAAAACTTATAAACGTTTGTTAGAGGTGCACTAACAATAAGCAGTTGGTAGATGAAACGGATTCGTTTGAAGTTGACCCTTAGATTAGTTGCCTCTTTAAAGTAACAGAAAAGTATAAATTACTTTCTTAGAAGCCAGTTATTTATTTAACGATAGCTGTAGGTAATCTCTTCTAACTTGCTCTTCGCTTGTAAGAGACCTATTTTTTTCTATATTTCTTAACTCATTTAAAATTGAGACATATCTTCGTGCTATCTCGCTTCCTTCAGGAATCTCTTCAAATGGCACAGAAGAATCAATTCTGTGCATGAGTAATGTCCTGTAACGGCTTTCTATAGATGTTAAATCTCTGGTTTTTTCAATCTCATCTAATTCTTTTATTTTAGGAAGGTATTTGTCTTCGAGATAGTTTTGCATAGCTTCGCTTCGCACTTGTGGCTGAGAAGAGGCTGGTCGATTAATCACGACAACATCTCCCCTGTCTTTCTTTTCATTTGAAATTAAGGCGGCTTCTAGCGGTCCTAATGCTCCGCCAATATTTGCAAAGGAAGTTGCCCTTGCAGGATCTTTTTGAAAGGGGGCTGCGCCTGAATAAAGCGCGCTACATCCAGACATACCAAGCAATCCTGCTAAACTTAACCCTTTACCTAAATTAGGAATCATGGTTTTACCACTTATAAGTCATATTTAAACTTTGTGGTGGCGCGTTCCTAATATGGCCGTAAATAAAAACCTTTCGATAATATTTATAAGGATTCTTATTATTGAATATAAATGAGAGAGAGAGAGATACTAGCTAAGAAGAGTATTGTTTCTGGTGAAATTTTTCTTCTGATTGTTTCTATTTTTGCTCTTGGGAACATTGTTGGAGATATGAATGTTGTTGATGCACGTAATGAAAATCCCTCTGCAAGTTTAATTGGAACGGGGAGCGGTTCTGCAGCTCAAGCAGTAGTTAAAGAGGTATGGACAAGTAAGAAAGGAGTTACAGGAAATTTTAATATTATAGATGAATTTACACCTGGGGGAAGCGTGTTTAAAGGTGCCAAGGTTGTTAGTGTTGCACGTGAAGGGGATAAATATACTGCAACTTTTTCAGGAAAGATTAGTTCTACTGGAGAAGAATTAACAGATACTTTGTCAATAAATAAAGAAACATACGATGCTATTTTAAAAACGACGGGGGCAGATTTTGTAGAAGAAGGAGCATATTCAAAGGAATTTCCTCTTATTGGAATAGTGAGTGGTGGATGGGCGCATTTGCTAGATGGGGTGGTGTGGGCTTCGTTTGTTGTCGGGGCTATTCAACTCCTTGGTCCTCTGCTTGGGGCAGATGAAACAACAGTCAATGCACTCAGCGCCGCGGCAGTGGCAGGAATTTTCACATACAAAGGAATTCTTGCATTTAGTGAACAGAATTTTGGAGCGGCGCTTAAAGATACGTTTGTTGCAAATAATGCTGCGCTCATTAGCATCGGTTTCGCGGTCGTCGTCTTCGCCTTAATGTACAAGAAAGAATCGAAGAAGATTGTTCAGCTTGAGTGTTTGCCGTGGGAAGCTCCGCTTGGAGGAGCGGATTGCGAGAGATGCAATCAAGACCCGCTCAAACCTTGTTCTGAATATCGATGCAAGTCTTTGGGGCAGGCGTGCGAGCTTGTGAACAAAGGCTCTGCTGAAGAAAGATGCACCTGGGTTGCAAGAGGCGATGTTAATTCACCTATAATTACGCCTGCAAAGAATGTTCTGACGCAGAATCATCGCTATACTGATATGCAGGGCAGGCCTCCTTCAAGAGGAACTAAGATTGTGCGCACAGACAAGGAATGCATACAGCCGTTTACACCGCTTCAATTTGGCGTGCAACTTAATGAGCCTGCGCAATGCAAGATTGACATTGAAGGAAATAAGACATTTGACGAAATGGGTTATTATTTCGGGGAGAGCAACCTCTATCGTTACAATCATACAGAGACCATGCGACTGCCCTCGCCAGATTCTGTGAATGCAGAAGGCATTGAAGTGCCGAATGAGGGGGCGTATAACTTCTATGTTCGATGCAGAGATGCAAATGGAAATGTGAACGAAGATGAATTTGTATTCAATTTGTGTGTTGACAAAAGCCCCGATACCACGCCGCCGATTATAGAAACTACATCTATTATTTCTGGAAGCGCAGTGCAATTCGGCGTGCAGAACATTTCTCTTACAGCTTATGTAAATGAACCTGCAGAATGCAAGTGGAGCTTCCAAGACAAAGCGTATGACTCTATGGAGAATGCGATGAGCTGCTCATCTCACGTGTATGAACAGAATGCGCGCCAGCAATATCCGTGCACGACCACGCTTAATGGGATACAGGACCGTGCGGAGAATGTGTTCTACCTTAGATGCAAAGACCAGCCGCTCAAGAGCAACAGCACACAAAATGTAAATCAAGAGAGTTATCGATTTAGTTTGAAGGGTTCGCAGCCGCTTGCCATACTTAATGTTAAACCGAATGAGACGTTGACAGGAAGCACTGATGTGGTGCGCGTAAATCTGACGCTCACAACAGACGATGGCGCAGATGAGGGCAAGGCACTATGTTACTTCAGTCCGACAGGAAAAGAAAGCGATTTTGTTGCGATGTTTAGCACTAACAGCTTCAAACATGAACAGGTCTTGAGTTTGGGAAGCGGGGCGTATAACTATTACTTCAGATGTATAGACGCTGGAGGAAATGCCGCTTCTGCAAATACGAGCTTCAATGTTTTTGTTGACCGCGCGGCTCCGCGCGTTACCAGAGCTTATAAAGAAGGACCTGATGCGCTCAAGATTATCACGAATGAAGAGGCTGTGTGCCGTTACTCTCCGACGAGCTGCAACTTTGTGTTTGGGGAAGGATTAGCTATACAGGTTTTGAATCCGAGAGACCGACGCGTGCATCTCATGCAGTGGAAGCCAAATGAAGCCAATTACATTAAGTGCCGCGACAATTATGGCAATGAGCCGAACCCGAATGCGTGCTCTATCGTTGTCAGCGCCACGAACATAGGATAAGCCAATGCTGAGACAAGGAGATATTTCACTTTCGTTTGGAATGATTCTTTCAGTCATCATAATTGCGGCGATACTCGGCGTTGCTGTGTACGTGCTGATACAATTCTTAGGCTTGAAAGAATGCACTGAACTTGGTCTTTATTCGCGGGATTTGCAGACGCGCGTGGACAGCGCATGGGGCGCAGATAGCACTGAACGCCAACGGTTTACAGGAGCAGTTCCAAGCGGTGTGGAAAAAGTCTGTTTTGGCAATCTTAGTGCGGCGAGGAACGCACCAGAATATCGCGAATTGAGAAATTACCAAGGTGAAGATGTTAACTTGTTCTTTTATCCTGCACTTGATTGCGAGCTGACTGCGATTAAGATTGAGCATGCTGCGGCGCGCGATTTCTATTGTGTGGATGCGGTGCGCGGGCAGGCAACGTTTGAATTGAACAAGGGCAGTTTCGAAGCGCTTGTCAGGGTATGTGAAGTTGGCGACGCTGCGTGCCGCACGAATATTTTCCCAGAGCCGCAGTAGGATGGCACAAGTTTTAAAGGAGCGGAAGCCTTAGAGAGACATGGAAAATCAAAGAGGTTTTGAGTTTAGTTTTACCTGGTTGTTTGTTGTTCTAATTGGTCTTGCTATTTTGTTTATTGCGCTCTATGTGTCAAGTAATCTGCTGGAAACTAGTAATGTTGAATATCAAACGCGCACTGCTGCTGAACTCGGCGCGCTGCTGCATCCGCTTGAGACGTCGCTTGCAAGCCAGGCGTCCTATACTGTGGCTCTGCCTGAGGAGACGCGCATCTATAACCGATGTTATCCTGACGGAGCTTTTGGGACTCAGGAGATACGCACAAGTGTTCGCAGCGGACTTGGGAACGAATGGCCGCGAGCAGGTGAGCCGCATAGTTTCTCTAATAAGTATCTTTTCTCGTCAGAAATTATACAGGGGGATAAACTGCACTTCTTTGTTTTGCCGCTTGCGATGCCTTACAAAGTCGGAGACATTATTGTGATGTACGATAAATCGTATTGTTTTGTTGCACCGCCGCGCGCGATGGAAGAAGATATTGAATCTCTCGGCATGGAACTTGTCAATGTTAGTGCTGTCAAAGCATCCTGCCCGCGCGGAAGTGTGACTGTCTGTTTTGATGGCTCACGGTGTGATATAAATGTGCAGATTAAAGGAGATGGCTCCAGCGGAGTTGTTAGCAAGAATAGGACAAGTGTTAGTTATTATGGCTCTCTTGTTTATGGGGCAATATTTTCTGAGCCGGAGCTATATGACTGTCAATCTACCAGATTACGCAAACGCGCGGCGCATCTGGCTGCTCTTTACGAGGGAAAGAGTTCTCTTCTTGAATCGCGCGGATGTTCTTCTGGAATGGAGAGCGACTTGCGCCTTTATGGAGCGGCACTGCTTGATAGCAGAAAGACTGTTAGCGATATAGGAACTTATTCAGATTCACTCAGGAGGACTAATGACTTGCTTAGCTGTTCGCTCTTCTAAGGGACAGATGAAGATGCAACAGATGGCTATGGTGCTAGTAGCATTTGTCATTTTCTTTGTACTAGTTGGCGTTTTTGTGTTATCTGTGAAATTGTCCTCTGTGCGTGAGTCTGCTGGTTCGGCGCGCGAGAATGAGGCGCGCGCGCTTGTGCATAAACTTGCCAGCACGCCGGAGTTTTCGTGGACATACGAGGATTGCTCTGCATGTGTTGATTTAGACAAACTGCTTTTGCTAAAAGACCAAGATGCGTATCGTGATTTTTGGGGGAATTCAATTGGTTTGATTAAGGTGCAGCGCCTCTATCCGACTGAAGGAACAGAATATCTGGAATGCACATCGAGCAATTATCCTGAATGCGACCAAATTACTATCTATGACAAACAAGAAGGATACACTGCCCAGAACGCCTTTGTGGCTCTCTGCAGGCTTGAAGGCGAGCCTCTCGAGCCACGATGCCAATTCGGACAGCTTGTGGCAGGGGTAGAAATTCCATGAGAGAAAAACGAGCACAGGAAGAAATTGTTGGATTTGTTGCAGTAGTTGTGCTTGTTAGTGTGATTGCACTTATATTCGTCACATTGTCCTTTCGAGGTCCTGGACCTGCTGTGCAGGATGATGAAAGCATGCGGGAAGCGCTCGAGAGTGCGCTGCAATACACCAGCAGCTGCCGCATCCAGGGAATGCTCGGTCAAGTTTCATTGGGAGAGTTGTTTACGCCATGTGTGGAGCAGAAAAGCTGTGAAGATGGACGTGAGAGCTGCGATGTGCTGAACGAAACGCTTAGTGAACTGCTGAGCATTGGGCTTCGCGTTGGACCTGAACGACCATTTAAGGGATATGCATTCAGTGCTTCGCGCCTGACTAATTCGTCTATTCGGGACGTTCCAGAACAAACAATAATTGAATTGCAAGAAGGAAATTGCACAGGCTACAGTAGGCAGGGAACGAATGAATTTAGACCATCCAGACAGGCAGGGATTATAAGTCTAGAGTTAAAAGTGTGCAGTTAGAGCTTGAGCTTTATCACAAGAGTATCTATAACGAGAATGGGTTTCAGGCGCGCGCGCTTTCCTGTCTTTTCAGAAACTAAATCAACTAAGCCAAAACGCTCGAGAAGTTTTACATCGTTATTTACTGATTTGAAATCGCGTGAAAGTAATTTTGCCAAGGCATAGATAGAAGCTGGACTGCGCGTTTTAATCACGTGAAGCAATTTTGCTTTTTGGTTTGACAAAACATGCCTTAAGGCAGCAAGCCCCTCGAAATCATATCCGTCGTCAGATTCTCCTGCGAGGCGTTTGAAGAATGCAGTGAATGCGCCTCGGTCGTCGACGATAGTTATTTCGCGCGTTTTTGATTTATCTGCCATGCATTTCCTTGATTACATAAGCAAGATACGATAAGAGTATATATATGTTTTTATTTTCCATATATGGTTAATAATGCCACCTATATCTTTTATTACTGTTTAGGGTGCTCTCCAAAGAAGTGTTTTATTTGTTAGTGATACCGCAAGCTTTATAAATAGTTTCGTGCCGTTCGAGGATATGAGGATGGAGAAAGAGGGTTTTAACGAAAGCTTTTTAAAGAGGCAAAGAGATATCCATCTACTCTGTAAGCAGAGTACCACGTAGCTCAAACTACGTTGTTCTAAACGTCATGTTTGGAACAGACGGGGCGCAAGCCCTCCCTCACGGGAGTCCTGCGGGACTGTCATGGGTACAAAGCTGAAAGGAGGTTGAAAAAAATGGTATTTAATTTTAAAAAAATCGCCTCTGTTGTCTCATCAGGATTAATGATGAGCGCAACTTTGGCACTCGCTGCTGCCGCAAACTATCCGGCTCCATTCGTACAGAATGGTAATGCTGATGTTGCTATTGTAGTTGGTGAGAGCGCCGCTTTCAGCGACAACTCTGCAGCCACTGCACTTAGCACAGACTTAGCAACCGTATTTGCAGCACAGGGAGGACAAAGCACAGGATCTACAACGATTACTGGTGAAAACTTTCCGCTGTTCACGAGTTCAACAGAACTCCACTTGAACGCTAGCCTGAATACTGCCCGAACAACTTTAACTGACTCAGATCTTCCGACTATATTGGCCGATGATCAGCTTTCAGGTAATGTTGATGCGGACTATACGCAGACTATTGTTATTCCAAGTAACAGCAGAGTTTTATTTGGTCAAGAACCTACCTCTAACGATGATGCCCAGGTTTTCGTTAACTTGGGAGAAAGCTCGACAAATGTTATTTACAACACAACTGTCACTTTCGATCAGGCGGTAGCTATAAACAATACTGAAACTGAAGGAGAGACTTTGATGCTTTTCGGAAAAGAGTGGACCGTTGGGACTGATACAGACACAGATACAATTGTGTTGTACGAATCATCTGAACGTTTCACACTTTCTCTCGGAGGCTCAGCACCTGTACCTTCTACAACTATAACTGTTGATGGGAGCGCGTACACAATTGAACTTCTTGCGGCGAGCGATACTGCTGCAACTGTCAGAGTTACTAACAGTGCAGGAGATTCACGAAGCAAGCAAATCAATGAGGACGACTCATCAAAAGTTAATGGTGTGGAAATTGCAGTTGCTTTTGCGGATGAATCCGATGGTCTGGGCACGACTTCAGCTGAACTTATCGTAGGCAGTAAAAAAATCAGCCTCGAAAATGGAGCACAAGTTAAAGTGGGTTCTGATGAAGACGCGCTTGACGGAACAACCGCAAGCTTTAATGGCGGAAGCACAGGAGTACTTACAAGCTTCACTATTGGATTCTTTGCTGACGACAATGATAATGACGCGCTGATTGAAGGAGGAAGAGTTGCTAACCCGGTCTGGGGGTCATTTGACTTCAGATTCACAGAGTTAAGCACACCTCTTGACGATACAGGTCGCGAGATAATCTCTGTTGAAACAGCTGGTGATGACCGAATGAAAATCAAGATGACGAACCATCAGGACAAGGAAGCTAGTGTTGAATGGCTCAACAATGAGTCACAAACAATGCGCCTTGCATATGGTGACCAAGACGAGCAAGTAATACGCAACTATGAACTGGCTCCTTTGAACCGTTCTATGTACGTTGTAGTAGGAAATCAGGATGAAGGCTATCTTCTGAAGTTGTCAACTGTAACAAACAGTTCTGGCGACACAGATGATGCTATCACTTTTACGAACGTGTTTGACACAAGTCAGACCTACAAAACATCTGTAACCTCTGAAGGTGCAGGTACTGTAACTGTTGGAGGCAAAACCTACACAGTTAGTTATGTGGGTGCTGCGTCAAACTCTGACAATATTCTTGTTAGACTTCAATACCCTGACAGCACGACA
>Ga0209542_10009490_pt1 | contig 17840 bp, 12 predicted proteins | sample RifCSPhighO2_01_FD_184028 | JGI IMG/M metagenome (GOLD analysis project Ga0209542, IMG submission 184028) | Soil microbial communities from Rifle, Colorado - Rifle CSP2_plank highO2_0.1 (SPAdes) (version 2) | ecosystem: Environmental > Terrestrial > Deep subsurface > Rock core/Sediment ...
TCGCCACCGGGTGTTGCAAGCGGATCTAGCACCAGACTTGCATCTCCATTTTCAATGTCTATTTTCCAAATCTGGTCGTAAAGAGTCACTTCTCCTTGATACCAAGAATCCGGGTAGAGGCCCGCCTCAATTGATTTAGGTACGGCGCAATACACAGCATCGCTTTGGTTCCCCCAAACACATTTTTCTGGAAGCGTGCTTACCCCTAATACATCTCCGTTTCTCGTACTTGTGTCATATACGCTAAGTGACAGAGTATTATTACTATACAAAATCAGTGTTCCATCCGGGCTGGTCTGTGTCGTTAGCCCGTTTATGCCACCTAATATTTTATTCCAATCTCTCCTGCTTGGGTCAAAGGCGTACATATAGCCCGGTACTCCGGCAGACGGCTTAGTGGTCATTGTTATCATTTTTTTGTTTGGCCATTGCGATAACCATTCTGTAAATGGGGAATCAAACACTTGAACTTTTTTATTATCTAAAAAAGAAAGGGTTGTTCCCATTACTCCATCTCCGCTATTAGATAAATAAAACAGCTGCGAGCCTCCACTTTCAATACTTACATCTTTTATGTTATCAGGCAAAAAATTTCCCTTTATTTCATTTGTACCTGCGGAATCGGCCCCCAAGTGTTCTTTTGGCAGTGTCCCAACAAAAGTTTCTATGGTTCTCTCGTCCCCTTTTAAATATCGCATTACCACCGACTCCCCGCCATTTCCGAAATATGCTTCGTAGACTTTTGGAATTATTGTTCCTGAAAATTTTCGCTCTTCTATTCTGTCTGCAAAAGATTGATAAATATTTCCGCTTGCTCTGTCTACATACCTTACAGCGGGCACAAATTCAGTTGGTGGAGTAGTCGGAGCTACTGGTTCTCCTTCCATCTCGCCTTCGGCAGGAATTACCGGAGGGACCGGCACATATTTCAGCCTCTCTTTCATAAACACACCGAATCCTGCTACGGGCATACTTGAAACTTTTACCAATTTTCCTGTTTGGGTTTCCCCCGTGGGACTCGGCTCATATCCCGAGACATCAACGGGAGGAGTAGTGTCCCCTGGCGCTACATCCTTACTGTTGCCAAATGGATTGAATTGAGAAATAAAATTTGTGCCTTCACCAGGGTCTCTTCTGGGCGCTGTATCGTCTCGGAGAAATAAAAATCCAAAAACTCCAGCCATTACCAGAATCATCAGTATTATTAAAAGTATAAAATTTCTTTGTGACATGAAATATATTACGGGCCTGCGTGCCAATGATCTCCTTCCCACAGATATGAGACATCGTCTTTCTCGTACCTTTTCATTATGACAAGAGGTTGTCCTCCCGTTATATATCTTGTCAGAGCAGTTGTTGGACGGATGTCTACAGTAGAACTGCGGGGGTTATGGCTTGTGCTTCCAGTTTTACCGCCATGTAGCCAAAACTCTGTTCCACCCGTAATTACTATTTCCCCGCATGTAGGGCAACCAGATATTATTTTATTTATAATGGTTAAGCTGAGCCCTCTCGTAGAAGTACAGTTAGGCTGGCCAACCGTTGTACACTCTGTATTGTATATTTTGACTGTTTTTCCCGCGATAGTTGTTGGTAACATCGGAGGCGCATCTACTATTCCTGCCCAACTTGCTCCCACTGCATATTCACCATATTTTCCATCTATTGGGGTCTGCGGGACGTCGGCATTTAAGTCTATGTAGATATCTACTTGTGGTAAATCAAGACAAACATTTAATAGTGCTGGATTTATCGTTTTCAAAAGAATAAAAGCTCCTAGCGCAATCACAAGACCCAAAAGCGCGTTTCTTATTCTTTCTTTTCCGTGCTCCTTTGACGAGATAAGCTCACTCATCATATATTCCATCCCACCCAGCACTATCATCACTACAGCTCCTACTATTAAGAGCCCCATGATTATATCAATCACTGCATTTATATAGTCCCCAAAAGGACACTTATTATCGGTTTCATTCTTTTGAGTATCAATACATGGGGCTGGCTGTTTCCCATCTGGACCAGGAATTATGTTTCCATTTAAATCCCTACAACCTTCCGTGCCTATCCCAGGTAGAGGCGCTAGAGGAGTATAAGTTGTCTTTGTATCGACAAACCTTGGATCATTGGGCGAAGAGACAGGAATATTTTTCCACTCAATTTCTCCCCATTCAAAAAGATTATTTTCGCAATCATCTCCACAATTATATTTTAATTCACCCCCATCTTTTCCCTTAGTAATAAATCCTGCGTCTCCCCTGAAACCCGAATAACCATCATCAATTATCATAAAAAGAGAACAATCAAATTTTCTGAACAAATTCAGCGGGTTGTACTTAAGCTCACAAGTTTCTCCTCCCAGTTTTAAATTTATAACGAGATTTTCACTTCTCATCTCGACTTGATTAGAGCCAATGACCCGACGACCGTCTATACTACTAACGATATCGATTTTGATCTCTTCCCCCACACAATCACTAGTCAGAATCTCCACAGCAACTGTTCGTCGGCTAGGGTCTTCAAACCAAGTACCTGCCAGCTCGCCGGAAGGAGAAAATTTTGCGGATTGAACTGCGCACTTTGCTTGGGCGTTTTCTGGATTTTGAAAAAAGAAAACTGAAAAAACACTTACAAACAGGACATATATGAGAATTTTAGATTTAAAATGTTGCATTGATTTCCTTCTCCGCTTCCTGGAAAAGTGTTTTTGTATTCTCTACTATGACTTTTATTATCGCATTTCCAGATTGACCAGCTTCCGGCTTGACTGACAGTATATTTTTACTATTTGATGTTTGGACCTCTGCTTCATTTACAAACCAATTAAATACAAGCTCTGGTGCAGTTATATTTTTGGGTGAAAAGAAATATGGCTCTGCAATAAAAACTTCCCCAGCTTGACTTACTGTTGAAATATTTTCCACGGCTCTCCCCCATTCTATACCGAGCGCGGGATCGTTCTCATAGAAAACAATTTTTGGGCTGGAAATAGACGGCCTGACGGTGCCAGTCGCATTTGCTTCTCCGGTGATGTCGGATATTTTTACCTCTACAACATTCTCCTTATCCAAGTAGCTATGCTGGAAGATAAAATAATTTTTACCCCATCCTGATGAATTAGACTGGACACTTCTGTCCTTTGTCCACACGTAGGACAAGTTGTCTTTATTTACCTTGCCGCTTTTGTTTATCAGGCTTGGAATTGCCACTACCTTAAAGGAGCCTTGATTGCTTGCAAGCGTCTTACCTTTATAGAAAGGAGGAACATAAGAATCATTGGCTTCCCATAGCATATCTACATCCGCTGGTGTTAGCGAAATGGTTTTTTGGACACTCTGTCCATCAATGGTATTTATGAGCACATTTAGAGACAAAGGAGAGCCCAAGTTTCCGGTATTGAAAGAAAAAACCTTCTTACCTATTCCGCTTCCCATTTCTTGATTGTTTACTGACCAAGAAATATTTGCTTTATCAAGATTCGTGGCATAACTGCTTAATGTAGCGGTTACACTTTGGTTGGGACTGGGAAATTCTGGAGACAAGCCGAGCACAATATCAGTGCTACGTACTTGCGCGTGGACAAAAGCTCCTACGAAAGAAGCGATAAGTATCAAGCCTAAAACTAAATATTTTCTAATCATTTTTCTTAATTATATATTGCCTAAAGCTTAAATCCTAATGCTCGATATATCCCTAGGCTCTACTTTCTCCGGCTTCCGCTTTTTCTAAATCCTGCTTCTCTTTTTTTATTGATAGTATCTGCGAAGGGTCAGAAGTAATAATCTGGTCTTCTGTATAAGAGGCAATGACCTTTATAGCGATATGCTTTAATCCGGCAAAAAATATGCCTTCCCCGACGCCAGACTCCAACAGAAGATATTTTTCTTCATCAGTAAGGTTAAAAGTAGACTGCAGAATATCAATAGTGGTGGGCGATTGTTTAAGAAGTAATTGGATGGAAGAGTTTGTGATTATTGGCACGCCGTATGGAGACTTCATAAAATCTCCCGCATCTTGAGTGATAGTGGCAAGACCGAGATAATACTTTCTTCCTCTTTTTGCAATAGAATATAAAAAGGAAGCAGTATCTTCAGACTTCATCATCCACCATGCCTCATCCACCACCAGGAGTCGCTTCTTTAGATTTTTCCGTATTGCATTCCAGATGTAGTGCATAACTATATACATCGCGACTGGTTTTAATTCATCTTCCATATCACGAACAGAGAATACAACAAACTTTTTATTTATATCCACATTACTTGGTCTGTTTAAGAAAGTAGACCAGGAACCTTGAGTGTACTTTACCAGACGTTGCACGACCGAATCGCTTCCATCCATACCCGAGAGCACCATTTCAAAATCAGAAAGAAGCGGAGGTTCAATGTTGGAAAAATCAGACTCGGGAGTGATATCCTTTATTGCGTAGGTTTCAGAGATAGCCCTATCAACCATGGAATCTTCTTCGGGGGTGAGTCCTCCCAACATCAGTCGGAAAAGCCCAACCAAGTTAATGATATTTGAACGCAAGACATCTTCTGTGGTTTCGTCTTCGCGCGGGATTGGCAAGTCAAAAGGATTTATATGGTGGTCAGAAGAAAGCGATATGCTGAAATATCTTCCCCCTACAGCTTCCGCCAGATATTCATATTCTTTTTCTGGGTCTATAACTATGACATCCACATCAAACATCAAAGACCTCAAAATTTCTAATTTTGTAGCATAGGATTTCCCCGAACCTGATTTCGCAAATGTTACCGAGTTATAATTTTCCAGAGAAAATCTGTCAAAAATGACTAAGCTAGAGTTATGTCTATTTACGCCATACAGTATCCCCCTATCAGAAGTCAGGTCAAAAGAAATAAAAGGAAAGACTGAGGAAAGCGGTTCAGAATTTAATTTTTGGTGAATGCTTAGTAAATCATTATTTAGAGGTATGACACTCTTAAAACCGTCTTCTTGCTGGAAAAGTGCTGGCTTGATATATATGAGCTTAGACTCCAACATTGATTTTATTTCACTTTCTAATTTAAAGAGCTCTAAATCGTTGTCTGCGTATATAGTGATGTAGATACCTACATCAAACATCTTTTCCTGCGCTTGGATTAAGTTATCACGCAGCCCTTCCAAGTCTTGATAAGCGGTATCCAGCATCGGGTCGCGCACCATTCCCTTGCTTTCTCGTACGTTTATCTGACTCTGCACTTCGGCTACCTTTTTCTGAAACTGTCGTAGCATGAGTGATGTATCGATAGGGTGGATGAAAATCGAAATATCAAAAATTTTATCCAAGTTTATTATGGGAGAAAACCAATTATCCGTTAAAAATCTCGGGTAAGAAATTATGAAAAAAGTGCGGGCGATTTTATCGCCGAGGTTTATAGACTTGGACTCTATCTTTAATGCCGACGGGGCGATGACATCCTGAAGCTCTAGATTTGCTGATTCATATATTTGTTTTGGCAAGACTGGAGATATTGAAGCTTGCATCTCATCAGAATAGGCGATTTTCCCTCCCAGATTGTCAGCTTTTTTCTTGAATAATTTTTTAAAAAATTCCATAATATTGCTAGTTGAAAGTTATAAAGTTCATAAGGTTATAAAGTTGGGTTAAATTATGCATTGATTTTTCTTTTATATTTACTTTAGGAACTTTCTACTTTAAAACTTTTTACTTGAAAATTAAGCCTCCAGCTTAATTTTCCCTTCTAATTCTCCTGGATTGAAAACTTTATAAAAGACTTCCACTATTTCTTCGGTTCCCAGCTGGGCTGATTTTATTCCACACCTGCTTAATCCTTGTTGTATTACTCCCACTCTTTCTTCCAGCTGAGACCTCTTCTCTTCAAAATCCTCCTGCTTTGCTGTCTTTAACTGCTCTTGATTTCTTCTAGTAAATAAATTTTTTAAAATTCCAGAATCTGATTTTAGAACAGTATGCGTATACGGTATTACAACGAAAAAACTTTTTGTCATTATGCTCACTGATTCGGTGAAGTTTCTGATAAATTCTATATATTCTTTTGTTTGTAATTTAAGCAGAGGTTCGTTTTGTACTTTCATTCTCTCTTCCAAAAGTAAGAGGTACGGGCGGATGTCTAGCTTTCTCGACTGTACCGATATCTGGACAGAGAAATCTAGAGTATTGAGAAAGTTTTGAAACTGGAGTATCGTAGCCTTTTGTTCATCGTCGGATTTTAAAGACAAATTTATTGAATTGGCAAGCACAATTGCCCGAAGACCGCCGTCTTTGAGCACGATTATGCCGTCGCGGACTTCCCTAATTGGGACAAAATCTTGAGTTGCTTTTGCTTTTAATGCCATATGTTTCTAGGCTCTAGGACCTAGGCGTTAGGCTTTAGCTTTTGTTTTGCTAGAGCCTAGTGCCTAAGGCCTAACTGCCTGTATTTTTATGTTTACTCAAATCCAACACATCTAAGCTCCAGGCCAAATCTCGCAATTTATTCCCATCCAATCTTGCTGCCTTAAACATTTCCTTGTTTTCTCCCGATACTTCTGCCTTTTCGGCGGATCGCCGTTGAGGCGATTTTCGTCTTTTCCAAATATATAATTTATCTTTCATAAGATAGCCTACCCCTGACTGAAGCATATAAATAAAAGGTTTATTATTTGGTCTGTAAAAAGTGAGCGCCAATGAGAATCCTGCTACTATCAGAATAGGAATTACTCCAAACACAAGACCTAGCAATTTATACAATATATAGCAAAAGCCGGCACCCCCCGCCAAGTAAACAAACTCCCTAAAGGTAAAAGGACCAAAAATCTTGTCTTCTATATCTAAAAATTGTGGGACTTTAAATTGCATGATAATTAGTTCATAAAGTTATAAAGTTCATAAAGTGAAAAGTTGGGTTCAATTCTGAGATTGGTTATGTTCATAAAGTTATAAAGAAATTTAATAAAATTTTTACTTTGTATTTTGATTGGGTTCGACTTTATAAACTTTATAACTTTCTACTTTATAACTGGCACTCCGTGCCTACTCCGGCACTTCTCGATAAGGGTCAATTTTGGGCGCGGGACTTGGTTTATTGCTGGGGGTTAGGTTGTCTAAAGTGTGTTCAGTTTCTACGACTTTAGTTTGAAAATTACCGGACAATTTTTGCGCAAGTATCGGATGAGTTCCGTTAGAGGTAGCCCCGCCGAGGTCCTGCGGACTCGCGACTTCGTTGTGAGCGAGACCTCTAACGGGATGAGCTGAGGGTTTTTGTGAGGTTTCTATTTCCAGTTTCCCTGTTTGCACTGTTTGGGCTTTTGGCATTGCAGGCGTGTCTCGTTTTGTTGGGATTTCGTGAGATTCTTGTGATTCTTGTTCGCCTAGATTTTTTTGAAATATTTTTTTTCGTTCTGTGTTTTTTATCAATTCTTCTCGTATTTTTCTAAAGACCAAGCCGTTCATTTCATTCACTAGTTCATTTGCTTGAGCTCCAGAGATACCCATCCTTTTTTCTAATTCTCCCGGATAGGCTTCCGGGCTAACAAGTCCACACAGCAGTAACTCTGTTTCAAGCTCCAGGTCGCCTAATTGCTCAAAGGTATACCCCTTTTTTTCTCTTAGCCCCAGAATAGCTGCCCTCCAGTCTACTGAAGCAATAGCATTCGCAGTTTCTACAGGCAATTCCCTTTTTGCCTTTTCAATTTTTATTTGCAATAAATCTACTGTGTTGGTCATGGCTAGTTTTAAAGGAGCGAAGCGACTATTAAAACAGACACCCTGTTAAATGTCATGTGAGATATTTGTTTCTGATTATTTTCTAATAATTTACTCATATTTCATATTATACTCTATAATTATTTTTATTTCTTTCACATGACAAATTTTGCAAGGCATAAATTTATTTAACAGGGTAAAGAAATTTATATTCATTTTATTCATTAAATTTCATTTATATCGTAAACTTACTTTTAACCCCAGAAGTAGAACCTTGCGGAGGTTGCACTACGGGGCGTATGTCGGTCATTTTTGGATTTCCAGTTGATGTATTTGTTCTTTGCGCATTGGCTTTTATGTCGGCTAGAGTTGGAGGAGTAGTGGAAAATGCAGAGGCTCTGTTCATCGGTAGGTTTTCGGGCGATTCATTCTCTCTGTTTTCCATAAAAACAGAATAATCTCCGTCTGACATTATAAAATCAATGTTTTGGTTCCAGCTAGGATTTTTCTTACTCATATTTTTCTTGATATTATCTTCCAAGGTTTTTCTTATTGGGATAAATATTTTAGTAAAACCTTCACTGGCTATTTTTTTTGCTAGTTCTGTCGTAGTATTTACGTGGTTTTCAATATTGACTGCATAAAATTCTAGGTTCACTACACCAATCAACACAAGAAGTGTCTCTAGTTGCAAATCTTCGACCTCTTCTTCATTTAATTTGTTTTCATTCCCAATTTCTTCAGCCACCTTAATCCAGCCAAAAGAATTTATTACCTCCTGCATTTCTTTGGGCAATTGCGCTATCTCTTCTTCAATTGTCTGTTTTAATTTTTCAGTCATTTTTCTATTCCTAAATTTATTATCATATACTAAATATCTTTAAGGATGATTTCCTTACTTGCCACCTCCTCCTTCTCCTGTTTGTTTGGCAGAAGGGTGGCTGTGGCTATCACCGAAAACTTTTTCTGCGACCGCGCTTGCTAGAAATTCTCTCGGGAAGCCTCCACCATGTCCCCCTCCTCGTTCTTTTTCGCGTTCAACGCGCATTCGTATGCCATGAGCAGACCTTTTGCGCTCCCCTCTGCTCCAGAAAGGTCCTTCATTTTCTACCGTATTAGCATAATTTCCAATTCGGGCGTTGTCTATCTTTCTTACCTTACGATCAGCCTCCGGTATTAACTTATCTTCATAATCATTTTGAGAATGACTTGTTCCTTTTTTAGCAGCAGTATTAGCGTAGTCAGAAAGCTTAGCTGCAGTTTCTGCTCTTGCGGTCGTTATTTTTGCCGTTTCTGCTGTCTTGGCGATGTTGTCAAAGGCATTCTTTACATTAGTTGCAGCTTTAGCTGCAGCTTCATCTGCCTTTACCTTTGCCGCACTAGCTGCCTCAATAGCAGCAATGTTTTCAGCGCTATTAGGATCGTTAGTAAGAGAGGCCGATCTTTTTACTCTTTCGACTTCAACTGCTGCTGCGGCAGCTTCTCCATCTGCTAGAACTTGTGCCTGCTTGGCTGCATCATGAAGCGCAGGGGCATCACTTTTTGCTTTCTCGGCTGCAACTCTTTGAGCTTCGGTTTCTTTTGCTTGCTCTTCTTTACGAGCTACTTCACTCTGAGATATTTTTCCATCTACTGTTCTGTATACTCCTGTTCCCACCATAGTTTTCTGTCCTGTTACAGGATCAGTTACTTCTTTCATTTTTTCTCCACCATTCTTTACATCATCTCGCTCATTCAATAGACTTCTGACCTTAGTAGTTGCGTCGTTATATGCAACCATCCTGTTTGCATATTCAGAGTCTTGATAAGTTCCATCCTCGTTTTGTTTTTTACTTCCTGTCCATGAGTCGGCGTAGTTTTTTAGGGATTCTGCCTTAGCTTTTGCTCCCTCTAATGCATTTTTTATTCTTTGGAGGTCGTGTTCATTGTCCAGCGAAACTGTCTGATGTTTCTCTTTTAGTCTATTCAATTCTTGTTTTTCTGGTTCAGCGTCTGTCACCTTGAGTCCTTCCGCCCGTTTCTTTCTCTTGTCATCACGTCTTTTTAGGTCTGCTTCATACCCACCGGCTTCTTTTAATAGTAATTTAGACTGTTGTCCGAGGTTTAGTCCAGTCACAGCGCCGACAGTCTTCAACCCTACGCCAGCCGCACCCTGTCTTAGGTCAAAACTACCAGAAGCAGCAGTTCCGCCCAAACTTCTAGCCATCCCTCCTAATCGTTTTTGTGCCCAGTTGCCCTCTGTCTCCCATTTTTTCAGTTTTGCACTTTCATTAGCCATTTTACCCCAGTGTCCCAAAGTTCCTTGTCCAAGCGCTGCCACTCCGCCTATTGTCAATCCACCCGCTACTCCACCTATTATTTGTGCTCCTTTCATAACCGCCTTGCCCATATCTCCGGCATAATCTACTGCCAATTTCTTCGCTTTCATCAGGAGGGCCATCAGAATGACAAAAGGTATCATCACACTCATTACGTGTTGCGTGACATTAGCTTTGTCGATGCTCTCTTCTGCAACATCTGGAAGAAAATTAGTAAACATAACAATGATGTATAAAAAGAACACAAACAAAGGAGCAAGAAATGCACTTTTGAGTAAGTCGTCCCACCACTTTTTATGTCCAAAGCCCGGTATGTCAAAAGGCACTGTGTAGGAGATGAAAGCAAGTGGTGCAAAAATCATAGACATCCACAGAGAGACCACTCTGCCTACAAAAAGCAATGCCACTGCGAGGAACACATAAGTAGTGTAGATTGTAATTATTAGTAACAGGATAGTTACGAATGTGAATTGTCCTGCATTATAGTCTTTTTGTACTGCGATAATCGTCGTCGGATTATATGACCTTATCAGTCCTATTGAAATAGATTTTTGTCCGCCTTTAGTGGGCCCACCATCTGGTCCGACGGGTGTTATGCTGTTATAAAATACTTTTGCCAATATATTTGTGGCATCTATTACCACCTTGGTCGTGAAGAGGCTGAAGTTTATTATGAGTGCAATAATAATAATATTCGCTATCATTTTCTTACTATGCGAGCCCTCTAGGCTGAGCACAGTCTTGACGGCGATATATAATAGGGCAATGATGAAGAATATATTTGCTACATCTCGTACAATGCCCCACCCTTTTTCTACGAAAACATTACTGTAAGAGGAGCTATTGGTGGAATAATAGACAAAAAAATCAAGAAACCTACCAGCCAGTTCTGCCATGAATGCGGAGATTGTCCATAAAATATAGCTGAACCCTGCCAGACAACCCATTCTAGTAACAAAAGGAAAAACGCAACCAAAATCATTACCTGAATCTCCGTTTTGCGTGCTAGCTGTTACTATTGTACTTGGTGATCCATCATCTGGGGTAAATACACCTCTTCCTCCTGTAGCTACTCGTGCGTATTCTTGACAAGCAACATCATTTTCAACTTTTATTCTCTGTGTATATGCAGGTGAATCAGCCTCGCGTGGGTAAGTAATGGCACAAGTCCCAGCTTGGGCATTTACTTCTTTCGTTGGACTAAAAAGTCCAGCCAGTATAACAAGTATTAGAATGAATGGAATAATCTTTCTCATTTATTTCTTGAAATAATATTCATAACCGGAAGCGCTTTTGAAAACCGAAGTTATGTTTCGGATATCTACTATCTTTCCATTGTAATATTCATACACAGTCAATTTATTTCCAACCACTTGTAGCTGATAAGCCGCAATGTCTGGCAAACTCACGCGTATCTCTCTCCCTGATTCGTCTACATAGCCGAACATCTGCGCAAGCAGGTGGGCGAATTCTCCAGCAAATGTCTGCATATCTGCTCCTTCCTGGTATCCATATTTTTTTGCAAATTCTATATCTCTAGATATTTGACGGGCAAAAACTGTTTCAATCCCCTCATGATAGCGAACGATAGCATCCGATGGAGGAGTAGCAGTCTGTCCCAAAGTCAGACTTCCGCTACAGCTTCCTCCGGTCCACACCCCATTACTCCATACTCCTCCACTCCAAATACAGCCAGAGTTTCCAGTCCATGTTCCCCCGCTCCATCTTCCATTATTCCAGCTTCCTCCACTCCAAGTGCCCCCGTTCCAATTTCCTCCATTCCAAGTATTTGTATCTGGATTATAGCTCCAGCCTGGTCCGGGCAAACATGAAGCATCGGTAGGATTCGCTTCACAGAAACTCTCCACGGGCGGGGTGACGCATACATTAGTAGATTGATTTAAGACTTGCGGAGATGTGCAGACAGGCGGAGTTACACAGCCATTTGTTGGCGTGAAGTAAACTTGCGGAGGCGTACATACGGTTCTAGTTACACAAGTGTTAGTTTGCGGGTTATAAATATGAGTAGGTAGACAAGTTGGCGGCGGGGTGATGCATGTGTTTGTCGCAGTATCTAAGACTCTTGGAGATGTGCAGGTAGGAGGCGGTGGATTGACACAGGCGTTTGCAGATGCGCTATAAATCTTCGGGTACACACAGCTTGAGGGGACAGCCGGAGTAGTTGTGAAATTTTTAGTAATTCCCACCGGATTTTCGGTGCTTGTTTCCGCCACAGCCCTGAATTGATATTCTGTGTTTGATTTCAATCCAGACAGATTAAAACTAAAATTTCCATATACATTACTCTTGTCTGTTTCACGAACGCGATTTGTTTCCCCTACTTTTATCCACGGAGTTGGAGTCGTCTGTCCTGACACAGTTTTCTCTTTATGTTCAAATGATGTTTTAACTGATGATTGAGTAGAGCAATATGAGCCGTTTAGTCTGACTGAATTTGACCGGATGTTTGTAGCATTTTTTGTTTCTACATCGGTTTCAATACAATTGGTGCGAAATTCTTTTACTACCTCTCTCCCACCATAGGCGATATTTTCGGCATTCGAAACAATAGCGCAATAGTAGTAGGTCGTATTCGGCTGTAAGCCGGATATTGACTTAGCAAAGTTTTCTCTATTTATAACTCCGCTTATAGTGTTTAATCTTATGTCAGTCGTTGCAGTCATCCTTGAGCCATAGATGTCATTGCAGAATACGGGCGAAATGGGTAGCGTGGAATATCTGAAGTATGCGGTAATGGGGAGAGTTGGAGGAGGAAGCTGGGGGGTTCCAATTTCATACCCCCCTGTGCCGTGCAGGGTCGCCGAATTTTGAGTGATATTGTCGGCAGTAATAGTAGAAACATAAAGTTGAGACTTCAAAGAAGGGTTGCTACTTCCGGGTGCGATACAAGCTGGATAAACCCCAACCCAATTAGGCGGACAGTCTCCACCACTACTGTTGTAGCATGGCATACTGGTTATTGTGTTGAATATATTATTCCCCTCGCAACCTGGTATCTCATCGGCAGCAAATATTAACGTGACAGATGAAACCAAGAGTATGAGTAGAGAGAGAAGTATTAAGATTTTTTTTAAATTTTTCATTTGATTTTTTCTAAAAACCGGTATTCAAGATAAAATACATGCCTAGTATACCAATATCGAATTTTCAAACGCACTGCTTGTATTTTGATTAGGCGTAATCCCTAAACTGCGTCGTATGCCCGTGCTTCCCCACACAGGGAGAATATCCCACAATTCTAAGAAGCAATAAGGAACAGCACCATTTTCACCTACTACGACCTTGTCGCACAGAAGATCTTCGGGCAATCTTTGAAATGCATAGAAGCTCAAGAAACCAGGGCCTAAGATTCCGGTTGCCTGTGTGTTTGTTTTGTTGGGTATAGTGAGCTCGCTAATTGATGAAAATGGGTCTGGAATTTCCGCGCCAGCTCCCATGTCGTAGGTGTAGAGAATCGGGAATGGATAGTTCATTCTCTTCGTTTGATACAACTGAGTTGGCATATTTTGTTTTCCTTCTTGCAAATCTTTTTCACAGCCAAGGGGTCCCTTCAGAAGGTCTTTGTATATATAATTTCTCTCATCAACAATCTGCTTTAATAAATTATCCGCGCTAGCTATGTCGTCTCCGTTTACCATACTTGCTGATAGTCTGCCGAAAGCGTTTATTTGCGCTTTTAATTCATTTTCGTATTCATCTCCTCCTTCAGGAAACCTCGCATTTAATTCCTCAACTTTACTTTTTATTTCTCCCAGCGTGTTTATAACATTTTTTGTGTCAGAAATCGCTTCCGTGTTGTTTTCTATTATTTGCGCATAACCTTGCAATTTACTGAATTCTCTAGTTGCTTCTCTGTATATAGAAGGCAAAATTTTAGGGCTATATACTTTATGTATAATTTTTATATATCTCTCCAATACTTCATTCATAGCCTGTACCGATGCCTGCTTGCTCATCAACGCATTTGCATTATGGTGCTCTCGCTCATTGTAGCGAGTTTGTATGCCAGTTATAGCTCGTATTTGAAAGGAATAATACATCCTAAGCTTTTCGTCATTACCAGGCCCACCTAATGCATCAACAAGAAAGCCTGCAACAAAACCGACAGCTGCGCCGACTATTGCACCGACAGCTGTGCCGACTATCGGGACTGCCGACCCCAGTGTTCCACCAATATAAGCTCCAGCTGCTGTGGCACCCATTGAAACTACAACTTTTGCAGCTCCCTTAATCTGTTCTTCTGTTTGATTTTTAATACTTTCCTCTGTCTCCGGGACAATTTGATTTGTTACTGCATCCAGTACCCTCCTGGAATCTTCTTCCCACCCCGGATGCGGTCCAGGGATACAATAATCTAATTGATTAACTGCTGGAATGAGCCCGTAAGCATTTGATAACCCATTAGTTCCCATTTTGTAATCTTTTCCGTCAGTTGTGGAGTTAAGTTCCTTGTTTTGAAGCGTAAGCTTGTCAGAATAAGTCCGCTGTTCATCTATTAATGCCTGAGTAAGGCCTGTGCGGATATTAAAATTCGGATTTGAAGCGAGCCATGAGTTTGTCAGATGTACAGGCGCAAAATCTTTCTCTGTTTGGCTTGAGTAGTCGGCGCGTATGACATCCGGATTATATATAAAGGTTCCGTCGGCTCCCTCCTCTCCTCCCAATTTGGCGAACCCCTCTGTCATCCATTTGTTAGTGTAGTGCTGTAGCAGAGCATCTGCGACAGCGGCAAAGGCATCATTCAAATCTTCTGCTTTTAGTAAATTATTTTCAGGGTACTTAATTGTGCTTGTTGCCGCCTGAGCTATCAATTGACCCGGAGTGACATATTCCCAACTACTACACAACCTTCTTGGTGGCTTTTCTCTTAGAGCGGCGTCATATTGAGACCTAGTAATGTTTAAGTTTACTTTGCCAGTCTCTGCTTCTATACAGCGTTGGTCGCCCAAAAATCCGTCTGCCTCCTGTAGCGCATCTCGTACATTTTGCGCTACTGATTGCTGTGTTCCCTCAAGCCTTCTCTGTAATTCATCTGAAGCCATCAGTTGGAATCCCAGAGGATTGTTTTGCGGATATTGGGTCATTGCTGACCAGGCTCCCCATCCACCTTGACTGAAATCTTCCTGGAAACTTATAGCAGAAAATTGCGGAGTAGTACTGCGTATCATTTCATCCAAGGAATATCTTGCATTATCGGTAAATTTATTATTAAAAGCTCTGGCTTGATTTTGCATCCAAATCTTGCCAAACGGAAACAATTCTGGATTATCTATTTCCAGTCCAAATTGTAAAATTTCATTTTTCGCTATGTCTTCAAAGAATCTTCCTGGGTCTTGGACATAAGCAGGTTGGCCGTCAAATCCACTATTTATCCAATTCACGGTGCTGAGAGTCAATTTCTGCAAAAGCATTTTAATAACCAAACGCCCGATGTTTTTTAAACAAGTATCATTTGCATCTAGCGAAGCTGTGCTTCTTTTAACCTCTGCTAATTGTGCTTTTAATTCATCTATTTTTTTATTCGCTTCTTCATCATAGACACCTATTTTATCAAATTTAGCTGCTGCCTCAGCTTGTGCCGACGCCAATTTTTTTTTAGCTATACTTTCCTCTCCAAATGCTTTCATCCTTGCCTCTATCTGGTCCAATCCTGCATCCAAAGCTGCTCCTTCAGATGCTTGACCGAACAAGTATTTTGTCGCACCCGTTAGTTTACCTCTGCAGAGGGGTAGTTGAGCAATGGCTGGGATAAGTCCCTGCGTGTAGGCTCCCAGACCTTGACCTTGAGCTTTTTTGGGAACAGCGCTCAAGGGCATTAGACTAAAGCTAATGATTAGTGTTGAAGTAATTAAATTTTTATAATATTTTTTTTCCATTTATCCTCCTAAATTTTTTTGATTAATATATTATGACTTTAAACTTATTTTCTGCCACCTACTTTGTTTTATGATAATGCAACTTTATGTGAAAAATTTTGGCGGATGAACTCCACAACTTTTCCTAAGGTGTTAGGACTTTTTCCAAGCCTGCTACTGCATTTACTAAATCTTCGCTATACTTTTGATATTGGGAAATTCCTTCTAGCCCAACTAGCGGATCTTTTATAATTTGCGCCATATTCTGCACGCTGATGCCTGTGTTGCTGGAACTGTTGGCTATCTGTAAATGATACATCGCGAGTTCGCTTGGCACTTCTATTTCCATTATTTTACTTGCAAAATCTTGATAAGCTTGAGCTATTACGGGTAATTTACTATATGGGTCTGTACTGCTCGTCGCCCCTTGTTGCACAAGTCCCATATTTACGATATCTAATTCATCTCCTATGCCGACTTCCTTATAAACATTAAATAAACCCCCTATGTTCTCATAGTATTTCGCTTTTTCAGCAAATGAATTACTGTTTTCTCGGATGTCTATTTTTATATCAGTTTCTGTGTACTGATCAATTAGACTTGGATTCACTATTTTCTGCCCGAGTGCGTTTGAAAAGCTGTTTATTGTATCTTGGTCTATCTCGCCAGAGGCGTTCATTGCGGTAAAACTGGTAAAAAATTCTCTGGCGAATTTTTCTGTTTCTGTTAGCTTCCCTACATTCACGCTTTCTTCTATTTTCAACCCTTTCTTTTTATTTTCTATATAAATAGCATCGGGAGTATCGTTGAATGTTCTGGTATTTTTTTTATCTGTCCCCCACAAGGCTTCTTCCCAGTCATAGACTCCATCGAAATCAGAATCATTTTGAACCAGTTCAGCTACGGTTTGGTTTTCAATTTTAAGGGGAGTATCGTCTGTATTGTTTGACGAAGTAAAGCTTTCGCTTCCAGAAAAGGCATAGAAAAGTCCAAAAAAAATTATTATAACGATTAAAACACCAGACATCGTTATTGTAAAATTTTTGCTCGGTAGATATTTCTTATACTTTTTTTCTTTTTGCATTTATCCTCCTAAATTTTTATGATTAATATAATATGACTTTAAACTTATTTTCTGCCGCCTATTTTGTTTCATGTTAATGTAACTTTATGTGAAAAATTTTGGCGGATGAATTATTTTCTGCTAAAGCCTAGAGCCTAACGCCTACCTATTACCTCGAATTTCCAAAAAGAGGTACCGTGTTTAAGCTTACGGGCACAGTCATAAATGGATAGTATGTTTGCATGCAACTTATTATAGTTTTGAAACTATATTTACCTATTATTAATTGTCCCGCCCTAGTGCTGTATCCAGTCTTAGAATATATACCGGCTGGTATAAAGTAGCTTATCGGTGTACTAATAGGGGAACCGATGGGGGTAATAGAAAAAGTAGAACCTGGAACAAGGCACTGGAAACCTGCCGCCTCTAGCTCTTGTATTTCTATGGCTTTGGTATGAATTATTCTTCCTCCGAATTGAGGCATAAAACCAACAACTGCGGAAACGGTTTTTGTCCCAACAAACAGCAAAAAAGCTATTGCAAAAGCAATCCAAAATAATTCTTTGCGTTTTAACCAATCTAATTTAATTATGCTTGAATTGTAACATCTTTTTGAAAAGCAAACTAGCATTTTAGGCTGTGAATTAAGAAGCTCGTACTAAGAAAGAGTTTAATTATTATTTTGCCAATTCTACCCAGTCCGAAAGAGTCAAATCTTCTGCCCTTTTGTTCCCTATTAGCTCCTTTTTTGAGTCAAAATTACCAGATTTTAGAGATTTTAAATTTCCAAAGAGCTTTTTACGCTTATGGGCAAAGCCCATTCTCACTATTTCCCAAAATTTCTCCTCATTTATCCCGTTAGAGGTAGAGGCACGCTGCGAGCCCTCGCGACCTTTAACGGGATTTATGCCATT
>Ga0209542_10009492_pt1 | contig 17836 bp, 30 predicted proteins | sample RifCSPhighO2_01_FD_184028 | JGI IMG/M metagenome (GOLD analysis project Ga0209542, IMG submission 184028) | Soil microbial communities from Rifle, Colorado - Rifle CSP2_plank highO2_0.1 (SPAdes) (version 2) | ecosystem: Environmental > Terrestrial > Deep subsurface > Rock core/Sediment ...
AGGCAGTGAAGAACATATAGTAAGATTAGTTGGAGTAGCTATAGATATGTTTAATGAAAATAGATCTAGTAAAAGGTTATGTCATGTAATAGATTCTATGGATGGTATTGAAAATTTCAGAAGAGATTTGTTTAGAAGAGCAGATTTTATTCCCTTTAAAAAAATATCTTAACTGCTATGTTTATACCTTAGATTATTATTTTATAAATATGCCTAATAGTTGAGAAAAATTTATAAACAATATTTGTATTTTCCAAGTCATGGTTATAAGAAAAATCTTTGAAAAAAGGTTAGATGAAGAGGTTCACTCCGATTTTTTAAAATTTGGAAGAGGAGAATATAAGGATAAATATTTAATTGAGGTAAAAGCACGGGGAAATAGTTGGACAATTAAAACAGGTTCAGAATTTGCAAATTTTCTAGTAAAAAAATGTTTAGAAAAAGTAAACAGTGAAGTTAGTATAAGAGGTATAATAGTAACTACTTTAGATATTATAAATGAAATAGACTTTAAAATAGTTAAAGTTGGAAATTTTCAAGGAATTAGAAAAATACAAATTGATACTAATGTAAATAAAGGTAAAATTCTTTCTTTGATGGATAAATATCCAAGGGCCTTTTTTGCACTTTCTTTTTCTAATAATGATTTCACATTAAAGATAAAAGCAAAGGCTCCAAAATCTGAAAAACCAAGTAAAGAAAATGATAATGGTCCAAAGGCAGAGTTCTGCTCTCTTAAAACTAATGATGAAAGCTTAGTAAAAGAATTATTATTTGATGTAGACAAATTCAAAGAAGTATCTGTAAACCACATAATTAGCATAAAAGATATAGTCTATCCAAGTAATGTGGCAAACTTAAAACCTGCAGAAGTAAGAGAACAATCAAAAAGAAAAGGAAAAATAATCAGAAAAGTATTAGTTGACGGAAAAGAAAAAATAAGCGAAACAGAGTTTGTTGCTTAATTTTATATATTTTAAAATATTAGCTCTAAAATGAAACCTCTTTCAAAGTCTTTTTTTAAAAAATCAACAAATGAAGTTGCAAAAAATCTTCTTGGTTGTTACTTAGTGTCTAAATCAAAAGAAGGAACAACTATTGGAAAGATTATAGAGACTGAAAGTTATTTATATAATGATCCAGCTTCCCATTCTTTTAATGGAAAAACAATAAGAAATGAAGCAATGTTTGGTTTACCTGGAAGAGCTTATATTTATTTTACTTATGGAATGTATTTTTGTTTTAATGTAACTACAAATAAAAAAGGAATTGGAGAGGCTGTTCTTATTCGTGCATTAGAACCAATCAAAGGAATTAATTTGATGAAAAAAAGAAGAAATACAGATAATCTTCATCAATTATGTTCAGGTCCAGCAAAACTAGTAATTGCTCTTGGAATAAAAAAAGAAGATTATGGTCTTGATTTAACAAAAGAAAATTCAAGAGTAAAAATTTTTTCACAAATAAAAGAAAAGAAATTTGAGATAATTGAAACAAAAAGAATAGGTATTTCAAAGGGAAAAGAGCTTCCACACAGATTTTATATTAAAGGAAGTAAATTTATCTCAAGAAAATAATTTTAAAACTTTAATCCTTTATTTTTTGCGCAATTAGAACATATAAGAGCAGTATCTTCTAAATTCATATAATATCTATTTCCAGATTCTATTATATCATTAAATTTGTCCCAACCTTCTTCTATTGTTAGTTTTCCAGAAATAACTTCTTTTGGAATCTCTTCAGCTTCCTCTAATAGCTGTGCTCTTTTCTGCCACATTTTTGTATGGTATAAGTTTGGAATCGCAGATTTAGATAATTTTCTTAAACAGACATAGCATTTATCCTGAGTTATAAGAAGCTCTTGTTCTCTTGTAGCCCATTTAAGCTGAAAGTCAGCATCTTGAATTAGATGTTTGTAGTTTCCAATTCCACCAAGTCTGACAAATTTTAGATCAATCTCTTCAACAGGAGTGTCTTTATTTTTAGTACTTATTTCTCCAATTTTTTTGCTATATCTCCATATAGGATATTTTTTTTCACCGCTTACATTAGTTTTTGGTTTTCCAATTCTATATCCCTTTGAGCCAGTTTTTATTTTTCCAATTGATAAATCTTTTTTTACTTCTAGTTTTTTCTCTTTTTCTTTTATTTTAGCAGTTTTTTCTTTTTTAGAGACATATCCTAATTCACCAGGTAAAATCTTTGGAGTTTTTATCACCATATTAAAAATAATAAAGATAGGTTTTTAAGAATTTCTAATGTAGTTTTATAATAACCTTTAAATACTCTAAAAATTGCTTAATCATAACGGTTCCATCCAAAACTTAAATGTTTGGATGAGGAGAATTTTTGCGTTTGGTTGAACGCATCTTAAGAAAAGCAAAGTGTTAATTGCTCAACTCTTAGAGAATAGCTTTAGCTATAATGGTTATAAAAAATCCAAGTAGTAAAAATGAAAAAAATAAACAAAGAAAAGTTAAAACTCAAAACCGGAGGTTTTGATTAATGACAGATAATAATAGGATTAGAAAAGGAAGTCTTCAATTCTACCCAAGAGTTAGGGCCAAAAGAGTTATTCCTAGTGTGAACTGGAAACCAATAAAGAAAGATGAAAAAGGTTTTTTAGGGTTTATAGGATATAAAGTTGGAATGACTTCTGTGTGGGCAAAAGATAATACTCCCAATTCTATTACTAAAAACAAAAGAATTGCAATTCCAGCAACTATTATTGAATGTCCAATAATGAAGATATATTCAGTTAGATTCTATAAGGAAAATAAATTAATCAAAGATATTCTAATAACAAATAATAAGGAATTAAAAAAGAAGGTGAAATTATCTAAAAAAGAATTAAAAAAAGATTTAAATTCAATAAAAAACTATGATAACATAAGAGTAATTTTGTATTCAAATGTCAAAAATACTTCTGTTGATAAAAAAAAGCCAGATTTTCTAGAGGTAGGTTTGTCAGGCTCTCTTGAAGAGAAATTAAATTTAATAAAAGATAGATTAGATAAAGAAATATCTGTAACTGATGTTTTCAAGAAAGGATTAGTAGATGTAAGGGGAGTAACTAGGGGATTTGGAACAGGTGGGCCCGTAAAGAGATTTGGAATAGCATTAAAAGATCATAAATCTGAAAAAGGTAGAAGAAGACCAGGTTCTCTTTCTCCGTGGCATCCAGCAAGAGTTACGTTTAGGTCATCTCAGGCAGGTCAAACAGGATATCATAACAGAATAGTTTACAATAATTTAATTTTAGATGTAGCAAAGATTTCTGAAAAAGATATTAACAAAGAAGAAGGTTTTGAACATTATGGAAAAATAAAAAATGACTATTTAATTCTTAAAGGATCAATTCCTGGTCCAAAAAAAAGAGGACTAGTTATTACTGCACCAATGAAGCCAAATAAGTATCAGGCAAAAAAAAGTTTTGAGGTACTAGAATTAAGATGAAAACTCAGTTATTAGATAAAATGGGCAAGGTAAAAAAGGAAATAGAACTTCCAGAGAATTTTAATTCAAAAATAAGAGAAGATATATTATTAAAAGTTTTTGAAACTCAAAAGGGTCTTTATATGCAGGAGTACGGAGCAATGAAAGGGGCAGGTGCAGGATACTCTGCTTCAGGAATATCTATTAAAGCAAGACATAGATGGAAAGGCACTTATGGAAAAGGAATCTCAAGAATTCCGAGAAAAATAATGTCAAGACATGGAAGCTCGTTTAATTGGATTGGCGCAACTGTCTCAAATACAAGGGGTGGAAGAAGGCCCCATGCTCCAAAATCAATTAAAAATTTATTCAAAAAAATAAACAAAAAAGAATTAGCAATAGCCTTTAATTCTGCGCTTGCTGGAACAGTTAATGAAGAATCATTAGAAAAAAAATATAGTAAAAAAATAAAATCAGGATTTGTATTTAGTGAAGATATTCTAAATTTAAAAACAAAAGAATTTATTCAAGCTATGAAAAATATTTTTGAAGAAAATATAAGTTCTGTTCTTAAAACAAAAAAAGTTAGGGCTGGAATTGGAAAGATGAGAGGAAGAAAGTATAAATCTAATGCAGGATTGCTTTTTGTAATTGGAAATAAAGAAGGAATGAAGAGAAAAGGAATAGAAGTTGTAAGAGTAGAAGACTTAACAATAAAAAGCTTAGCTCCGAATGGAGAGCCTGGTAGAATTACTTGTTATACGGAAAGTGCAATTAAAGATATTGAAAATAAATTTAGTGAGATTAAGAAATGATAGTACTAGATATTGAAGCAAGCGGACCAGATAATGGAAAATGTGGTATTTGGCAAATAGGAGCAGTGAATATGAAAACTAAAGAAGAATTTTTAGAAGAATCAAGAATTGATGATGAAGATGAGATTAATAAAGAGGCTTTAGAGTTAATTGAAAAAACAGAAAAGTATCTAAGAGATGAAAGTAAACAGTCTCAAAAAAAGTTAATAGAGAACTTTCTTGACTGGTTAAGCAATTTTGATGAAAGAGTTATAGGTGGACATAATATAGGATGGGATATCTCTTTTTTATCAAATAAATCTATGAGATATGGGATCAGAGAAAAATTCAGTAAGATAATGGGATATAGAGCTATAGATATTCAAACTGTTGCTCAAATAAGATTCTTAAAAGAAAATGGAAAGTTTAAAACAAAAGAGGGCAAAAACGATATGCATTTATCTGCAGTTATGGAAATGTGTAAAATTAAAGATCCAAGAAAACGAATAGCCGGTGGAAAAATTATAAAGGAAGGAACTCCTCACAATGCTTTAGAAGATGCAAAATTAACAGCTAAATGTTTTGAAAGACTTCTAGGAGAATTAAAAAATGGCAAATAAATTTATAATTTTAGAAAAAGTAAAATCAACAGAAAAAATAGTTAGGCAAATAGAAATTGATAATGTAATTGTTTTTGTTGTAGACAGAAGTATAACAAAAAAACAAATTAAAGATGAAGTTGAAAGTTTATTTAGTGTTAAAGTTGCAAAAGTTAGAACACATATATTAAAGAATAAAAAACAAGCATATGTTAAATTAAAACCAGAGTTTCAAGCTTCTGATCTTGCAACAAAATTAGGATTAATGTAAAATGGTAGAGTTAAAAAGAATTTATAAGAGAGAAGATTTAACAAATTTAGTTGAAGGAGAATTATTGTTTTCAAATAGAGGAATTCTCATATTTTCAAAAAGACATCATGGAAGAGTATTAGTTAAGGGAATTGTAGAAAATAAAGAATTAATGACTTTTTATTCTATCGATCAAGATAATTGTCTAAAAAGATATGATAATCCTCTAGACGAGATTGAGATTAATGAGGGAGAAATCAATCTTAAAGGATATTTAATGTGGGATGTTAAAGATGGATCAGAAGAGATTAAAGGTTATGTTAAGGAATTAAAGAGTTTAACAATTATGGAATAAATATGGGCAAAAGAATAATTCAACAAAGACGAGGAAAAGGAAGCCATACTTATCGGGTTAAGAAAAAAGCTTTTTTAGTTAGAACCGGTTATCCAAGCAATTTAGAAGGAGAATATGAAGTTGTTAATCTAATAGACTCATTAGGTCATACGGTGCCTATTGCTAAATTAAAAAATAGTAAGGGAGATATATTCTATAATTTTGCAGCAAATCTTCTTTATGTTGGTCAAAAGATAAAAATTGGAGGAAAAGATAATGGAGATATTTCAAAGATAGGAGATTTAAAAAATGGAACTGAAGTCTTTAATATAGAAAATAATCCTAAGGATGGCGGTAAATTTGTTAGAACCTCAGGAAATGCTGGAGAAATATTAAGTAAAGAAAAAGAAATTGTAAAGATTCTATTCCCTTCAAAAAAAGAAAAGAGATTTAATGTTAATTGCAGAGCAACTATAGGAAGACTTGCAGGTTCTGGAAGAATTGATAAACCAATATTAAAAGCAGGAAAAAAATTCTTTATAATGAAATCAAAATCAAAATTATGGCCTAGAACTTCTGCAGTTAAGATGAATGCAGTAGATCATCCATTCGGTAGTGGTAGAGGAAAGAGAATTAAGAGCAAAATTTCAAAGAGAAATGCTCCTCCAGGTAAAAAAGTTGGTTTGATTAGGCCAAGAAGAACGGGGAGGAAGAAAAGGTAATCAAAATGGTAGAAGAGAAATTACAACAAAAGGTTAAAGATAAGTTCTATAGAGGAAAGAATATAGGTGAACTAAAAAAGATGGAAACTAGGGAATTTGCTAAATTAGTAAAATCAAGAGCAAGAAGGACTATTTTTAGAAACTACGATGTAATTGAAGCCTTTGTAAAGAAATGCAGGATAAGATCAGAAAAAAATAGAGTAATAAAAACTCACAATAGGTCTTTGATTATTGTCCCATCAATGATTGGAAAAATAATCCTAATACATAATGGAAAAGAATTTGTAAAAGTTACTATAACTGAAGAAATGTTGGGGCATAGACTTGGCGAATTTGCATTGACAAGAAAAGCAACTAAACATGGAGCTGCAGGTATAGGGGCTACAAAATCTAGTGCTTCTAGGTCGGTAAAATAAAATGAGTGAAGAAAAAAATCAAATTAAGAAAAAACAAGAAATAAAGAAAGACAATCCTAGTGAAACTAATAAAACAAAAGCAGAAGAAAAAGTTCAGGAAAAATTAGTAACAGAAGAAAAAGAAGTAAAAACGGAAGAAAAGCAAAAAATTGAAATAAAAAAAGATTTGGCAAAAAAAGACATTGCTATAGCAAATGCCTCTTCTCTTAGAATTTCTCCAAAGCATGCTTTTGCAATTTGTAAGGTTATAAAAGGAAAAACTCCAGAAAATGCAGTATTAAGACTTGAAGATGTATTAAAGAAAAAAAGAGCAATTCCAATGGCTTCTCGTGAAGTTGCTCATCAAAAAGGAAAAGGTTTAGCTGGTGCAAAATATCCAAGTAATGCCTGTAAAGAAATAATTTCTGTAATAAAACAGTTACAAGCAAATGCAAGTATTGTAGGCATTGAAAATCCAGTAATCATTTTAGCTAAAGCAGACAAGGCTCCACGGCCTTATAGAAGCGGGGGAAGAAAGGGAAAAAGAACCCACCTACATTTAGAGGCAAAAGAAAAATCTAAATTAAAAAATATTAAGAGGAGATAATGGAAGAAAAAAAGTTTGTAGGAGTTAGAAAGGATGAATATAATATTAAGCAATTTGTAAAGAAGATGTTTGGAAAGGGGAGGGTTTCAAAAGTTAAAATTGAATACACTCCTGTTGGAGAGAAAATTGTAGTTTCAACTCATAAACCTGGATGGATAATAGGGAAGGGTGGAGAAAAAATAGCAGAACTAACTGAGGTTTTGAAGAAAAGATTTAAAATGGAAAATCCTCATGTTGATATTGATGAAATTTCCCATCCAGAGTTTGATGCACAATTAGTAGCTGATGATATTGCTTTAACTCTTGAGAGATTTGGCTCATCAAAATATAAGGCATCAAGTTATAAGGCTTTATCAAAGATTAAAAGTTCTGGCGCTTTAGGCGCAGAAATAAGAGTTTCTGGTAAATTACCCAGTGATAGGGCTAGAAGCTGGAGATTTTCCTTTGGTTATTTAAAGAAAACTGGTGATGCAAGCAAGATTGTAGACAGGGCAAAATCCGTAGCAGTAACAAAACAGGGTGTTATTGGAATTAAAGTTGCTATCTTATCTCCAGGAGTAAAAGTTATTGACCAGATAAATGTAGACGATAAATTAATTGAAGAAATAAAAAAGAACGTAAAATTTGAAGAAGAGGAGATAAAAAACAAAAAATCAACTAAAAAAGTAAAAAACAAATTAAAGAAATAAAATGTCAAAAGGAAAAAAAGAAAAAATGACAGATAAAGAAATAGAGAAGAGACTTGTAGATTTAAAGATAGAACTATTGAAACAAAGTCAAAAGAGAAGAGGAATTAAAAGGGAAATTGCAAGGCTTCTTACTATAAAAAATAATCAAACTAAATTAATGGAGAAAAAGAAATAAAGTGGAAATATGTCCTAAATGTGGTTTACCAATACAAGCTTGTGTTTGTGAAGAAATTGCTAAATCCTCTCAAGAAATTGAAGTAAAAATCGAAAAGAGAAGATTTGGTAAAGTTATCACTCTCATAAAAGGTTTTGATGATGGAGTTGACATTAAAGATATCGCAAAAACTCTTAAAGCAAAGAGAGCTTGTGGTGGAACAATAAAAAATAAAGTAATAGAGTTGCAAGGAAATCACAAAGGCCATATAAAACAGATTCTTGTTAATATTGGTTTTGATCCAAATCAAATAAAGGAATAAAATAAGATATAATGAAAGAAAATAAAAAAATAATAAAAAATAAAGTAAAAAAAGAGTCTCTAAAATGTGGAGATGAGATTTGTCCTATTCATGGAAATAATAAGTTAAAACTTAGAGGAAGAACTTTTTCTGGGAATGTCATTAGGAAATTCCATAATAAAGTGACTATAGAGTTTATAAGAATGATTTTTGTTTCAAAATATGAAAGGTATGAAAAAAGAAGAACAAAACTTCATGCAAGATTACCAAAATGTATGGAAGAGGAGATTAATTTAGGTGACTGGATACAAATAGCTGAAACAAGACCTATTAGCAAAACAATACATTTTGTTGTAGCAAAGAAAATTAAAAGTGAGGAAAAAGAAAAATGAAAGCAATAAGTTCTAGAATAACAAGAGGATTAAATATAGGAAGTATAGTCGAATCTAGTGATAATAGCGGAGCAAGAATTGTAAGAATAGTCTCTGTTAAACATGGTAAAACTAAGAAAGGGCGTCAAGGTTATGCAAAAGTCGCAGATTGGGTAAAAGTATCTGTTCGAAAAGGAGATCCAAAAATGAAAGGTGAAGTTTTTGATGCAGTTGTTATAAGACAGAAAAAGCCCTGGAGAAGAAATACTGGGGAAAGAGTTTGTTTTTCAGACAATGCTGTAGCATTATTAAAGGATGAAAAAGGAAATCCAAAAGGAACTCAAATTAAAGGGCCAATTGCAAGAGAAGTTCAAGAAAGATGGAAGGAGGTTGCAAGACTTGCAAGTATAATCTATTAAGATGAAGTCAAAATTTAGTAATAATTGGAAGAGAAGCATTCAGCCAAGAAAACAAGTAAAGTATAAAGCAAACGCTCCTATCCATATAAAAAGAAAATTTATTTCAGCGACTATTGATAAGAGTTTAAGAAAAAAATATGGTAGAAGAAGTATTGAAATAAGAAAAGGTGATGAAGTTAAAGTTATGAGGGGAAAATTTAAGAGAAAATCAGGAAAAGTAGGATTAGTAGATATAAAATATTCAAGAATTCAAATAGATGGACTCCAAAAAACAAAAAGGGGAGGAGAAAAACTTGAAACTTGGTTTAATACATCAAATGTAAAAATTATAGCATTAAATGAAACTGATCAAAGAAGGCTAAAATCAATCAAGAAAGTAGAAGTAAAAAAAGAAATTAAATCAAAGGAGAAAAAAAATGGTTCACTTAAAGAAAAATAAAATGCCAAGAACCTGGCCAGTACAGAGAAAGAAAGATAAATTTGTAGCAGTGCCATCTCATGCAACTTCAAAGGGAATTAGCATTTTATTCTTATTAAGAGATATATTAAATATTGCAAAAACAAGAAAAGAAGCTAAATTTATGACTCTAAATGGATTAGTAAAGGTAAATGATATTATAAGAAAAAATGAGAACTTTCCTGTTCAGGTTAATGATTCATTTAGCTTAGTAAAATCAGAGGAATATTATAGGCTAGAAATTATGAATAAGAGATATACTCTTAAAAAAATCTCTGAAAAAGACTCCCAGATTAAAATAATCAAAATATCAGGAAAGAAATCCTTTGGGAAAGACTCAACTCAAATGAGTTTAAGAGATGGGCAAAATATTATTACAAAAGAATCTTTTTCTATTGGAGATTCTGTTATTTTTAATTCAAAAGAAAGAAAAATAGTAAAGATTCTTCCTCTAAAAATAGGGGCGAAAATAGAAATTGTAGTGGGAAAACATGCTGGTAAAAAAGGAAAATTAGTGGGATTTGAAGATTTATCAAGAGGAAGGGATTACAAAGTTAAATTAGAAAATAAAGAGGTAATACTCCCTTTTAAAACAATACTAGTAATAGAATAAAATGGAAAACAAAATGCGGGAAATAAAATTGGAGAAAGTAATATTAAATATAGGCGGAACTGGAGATAAGCTGGATAAAGGGATGATTTTATTAGAAAAGATTAGTGGAAGAAAACCGGTTAAGGTTAAAGCCACAAAAAGAATTCCAGCATGGTCTGTTAGACCTGGTCTTGAAGTTGGAACAAAAGTAACTTTAAGAGGAAAAGAAGCTGTAGAAATATTAAAGAAATTTCTTCCAGCAGTAGATAATATTATAAAAGAAAAACAAATTCAGGATAATTTTCTAGCTTTTGGAATTCACGAATATATTGAAATTCCTGGAGTGGAATATATAAGGGAAGTAGGTATTATGGGGTTTGAATTAACAGCAGTATTTTCTAGATCTGGAAAATCCGTTGAAAAAAGAAAAATAAAAAGAGGAAAACCAAAAAGATTAACTATAACAAAACAAGAAATTGAAGAATATTTAACAACTAAATTTAATACAACAATTTTGCGAAAGCAAAAGAAATATTAAAATGACGGCAAGCGATTGGAGAAAAATAACAAAGCAATTAAGAACAAAACCAGCCGTGCTTAAGAAATTTTTAAAACACAACAAGCCAAAGGCAAGAAAGTTTGGAGTTGCAGCACAAAAATGTGAAGTTTGTGGGAGACATGGGGCCCATATATCTCAATATAACCTAAACCTATGCCGACATTGCTTTAGAGAATTAGCAGTTGAATTAGGCTTCAAGAAATATAGTTAGTAAAAATGAGTCAAGATATAGTTTCAGATGCATTGAATCAAATAATGAATTCAAAGAAAGTTGAAAAAAGAGAAGTTAAAATAAATAAGCATTCCAAACTCTTAATTAATTTATTTGAAATAATGAAGGAAAAAGGCCATATAGATTATGAAATAAAAAGTGATAAGAGTGTTGTAGTAAAAATAATAAAATTAAATGAATGTAAAGCTGTAAAGCCAAGATATTATGTTGGTGTTACAGAAATAAACAAGTATCTTAGAAGGTTTTTACCATCTAGAAAATTTGGAAATTTAATTATCTCAACAAATAATGGTTTATTAATCCATCAAGAAGCAATTAAACAAAATGTTGGAGGAAGCATTATCGCTTATTTCTATTAAAATGAAAAAAAATTTAGAAAGGACAATAGAAATTCCTCAAGGTTTTCAAGTAGAGGTTAAAGGAAATAAAATAGCTATGAAAGGAAAAGAAAAGGAATTGAAAAGAGAATTTAATTTAGGAAAAGTTAAACTAGTTTCAAACGAAGGAAAGATAAAAATTTCAGCAAAAAATGCTACAAGAAGAGAATCAAAGACTATTGGGACTACTTGGGCACACATTAAAAACATGATTAAAGGATTAAATGAAGATTTTGTTTATGAACTTGAAATCTGCAATGTTCATTTCCCAATGAATGTAAAAGTTGAAGAAAGTAAAGTAATAATAAAATCTTTTTTGGGTGAGAAAATGCAGAGAGAATCAAAAATACTTCCTAATGTCAAGGTTGACATTAAAGGAAATCATATTATAGTTTCTTCTCATGATAAAGAAGCAGCAGGACAAACAGCAGCTAACTTAGAAAAGGCAACAAAACTCCAGGGAAGAGATAGAAGAATTTTTCAAGATGGAATTTACATCACAAATAAATGGGGAAAGAAAATATAATGGGGAAAGAAAAAGTATCTAAGAGAAGAAAGCCCAATTTCTTGAGGAAAGATTGGCATAAAAAGATAAGATTAGGAAGTACAGTAAAGAAAAAAAGAAAATGGAAAAAAGCTTATGGGAGACATAATAAAATAAGACTTGGAAGAAAAGGACACTCAGTTAGGCCAAAAATAGGATGGGGTTCAACAAAAAAGGAAAAAGCAGTAAGGATTGAAAACTTAAGGCAGTTGGAATCTTTAGAAAAAGGCCAAGAAATAATTATTGCAAGTGTTGGAAAGAAGAAGAAAGAGTCTCTTATAAAAAAAGCAAGTGAAATGAATTTAAAAATATTAAATAACTACCGGAGAGAAAAAAATGCAACTAAGTAAGAAAAAAGAATTAGCAGCAAGAGTATTGAAAGTTGGAAAGAATAGAATAGTTTTTACTAAAGAAAATCTTCCGGAAATCAAGGAAGCAATTACAAGGGTGGATATAATTGATTTGCATAAGTCTGGAGCCATTCAGATAAAAGAAGTAAAGGGTAGAAAAAAAATTGTCAAGAGAAAACACCGAAGAAGAACAGGCAAGATAAAAAATAAAACCAATACAAAAAAAAGAGAATATGTAATAATTACAAGAAAATTAAGAAAATTTGCAAAACATCTTTTAAAAACAGGTTCTATAGATAGAGAAAAACACAAGAACTTAAGAAAGATGGTAAGAGCTAGAAAATTCAAGAGTAAAAGACATTTAAAGGAGAGTTTGTCAGAAATTTATGGGACTTAGAACAGAAAAACGCAGGAGAAGGGAAAATAAGACCGACTATAAGTTGAGAAAAGGTCTTTTAGAGTCAAAACTCCCAAGAATAGTAATAAGAGTTACTAACAAATATTTTATTGTGCAGATTGTTGAGAGTTTAGAAGGTCAAGATAAAGTTATCCAAGGAGTTACTTCAAGAGATTTGTTATCAAAAGGGTGGGACAAGAAGTATATTGGAAGTTTAAAATCTATTCCAGTAGGTTATTTGTCCGGATTATTGCTCGCAAATAAAATAAAAAACAAAAATCAGGAATATTTAGTTGACTTAGGAATGATAAGGACAATTTCAGGAAATAGAGCTTTTTCAGTGGTCAAAGGACTAATTGATGGCGGGGTAAAGATTAATGCAAAAGATTCTATTTTCCCAAAAAAAGAAAGATTGAATGGGGAACATTTAAAACCTGAAGTTAGAAAATTGATAAGTGAGGTAAAGAAAAAATTATAATGGTAAAAGAAAAACAAAAGAAAAAAGAGAAAACAGCACAAGAATATCTTAAAGAAATGACTGATGTTGTTGAAGAGAAGGAAAAAAAAGAAGAAGAAATAATTACAGAAGAAGCAATAAAAGAGTTTGAGGCAGAAGAAAGAGGAGAGTATAAGAGGGAAACAAGAGAAGAAAGGTTTGCAAGAGAAGAAGCTGAAAAGTTAGATAAATGGGTTCCAAAAACAGATCTTGGAAAGAGGGTAAGGGCAGGCAAAATAAAGAATATAGATGAAATATTTGAATCTGGAGAAAAGATTCTTGAACCAGAAATAATTGATATGTTAATTCCTTCTCTGCAAAAAGATACATTGTTTATAGGTCAAGCAAAAGGTAAATTTGGTGGAGGAAAAAGAAGAGCATTTAGGCAGACACAAAGAAAGACAAAAGAAGGAAATGTTTTAACATTTGGAGTAATGGCTGTTGTTGGAGATGGAAAAGGTCATGTTGGTATAGGCTATGGAAGATCAGCAGAGACACTCCCAGCAAAAGAAAAAGCAGTTAGAAAAGCAAAATTAAATTTGATTAAAATCAAAAGGGGATGTGCAAGTTATGATTGCTCTTGTGATGAGCTACATAGTATTCCATTTGCAACATATGGAAAATGCTCCTCTGTAAAAATAAACTTAATGCCTGCACCACAAGGAACCGGACTTGTTGTTGGAGATGAAATGAAAAAGATATTAAGGATAGCAGGAATTAAAGATATTTATTCAAAAAGTTTTGGAAGAGTTAAAACAACTTTTAATTCAGCAAAAGCATGTATGCAAGCTTTAGATAAATTAGGGAGTATGGAATAATGAGTAATATATTAGTTATAAGAATCGCAGGTCAGGTTAAGAATAAGAAAAAAGATGAGGAAACTTTAAATAGATTAAAATTGAGAAAAAAATTTTCATCTATATTGGTTGATTCAAAAGATAAGATTAGGATGGGAATGATTGAGTCAGTTAGTTATATGGTTTCCTATGGAGAAGTAAGTGATGATTTTGTAAAAGATTTAAGGCAAAAAAGAGGAAAGAAAAATTCAAACATTTTCTTTTTGCATCCGCCGGTTGGAGGATTCAAAAAAAGTTCAAAAGTAGCTTTTCCTAAGGGAATTCTTGGAAAACAAGAGGATATAACTAAATTAGCAAGCAGAATGTTATGAGAGTTCACAAAAGAAAAAAAAATTCAAGAATAAGAGGGAGCAGAACAGCCGGCTGGGGCTTCAGACAAAAACATAAGGGTCATGGAAATAAAGGAGGAGTAGGAATGGCAGGAACAGGAAAAAAAGCCGATCACAAAAAACAATGGGCCCTAATGAAAGATCCAAACAAGCAATATTTTGGAGTAAGAGGCCTAACTTCAAGACCAACTGCAAAAAAGAAATATGAGAAGATAAACTTATTTAGTATAAAAGAAAATTTCTTTAAAAAAGATGGAGATAAATTAGATTTTTCAAAACATAAAATTCTTGGTATGGGAAATGGATTTAAGGCTGAAATAAAGGCCCATGCAGCAACTATTTCGGCAATAGAAAAAATGAAAAAAGCCGGCGGAAAAATAATTTTACCAGAAAAGAAGAGTGATGTTAAACAGTACTCTAAAAAACCAGACAATAAAGAGAGTAAATAAGTAATCTTATCTTTTAGAAGTTTTCTTACTATATCTTCTTAGAATTGAAATAATTATAACAAGAACTGCAATAATTATTGTAACACCTATTATATAACTTATCCTCTCTCTTCCAATAATTTTATTTAGAATTATGTTCTCTTTTTTTTCTTCATCCAAATTAATATTTGCAGAGTTTTCTAAAACTCCATTATTTGTATTTTTTTCTTTATCAGAACTTCCACCACCTCCACCAGAACCTCCATCACTCCCACCATCTGATGGAGGATTAAAATTAGCTGTGTTAGTTCTAGAATCAGAGTTCAGATTAAATACCTTAAAATAACCTGGATGACCATCATCTTCTGCGTAAATCCATAATGCTCTATCATCTTGGTTTATTTTTGGAATAGAAAAAGAATAAAAGTCTTCTATAGTTACAACTGATGAAGAAGTCCTTACATCCCACCAATAATTATCACTTGATAATAAATATAGTGGACCAGCATTTTCATTATTAGATGAAATTATATTTGTAGCGAGGTATCTATTTCCAGATTTTATTATATTTCCAGAATAGAATACATAATCTCCCAAGTCATATGAGCTTAAGATTCCAAGTAACATCTTATCAAGTATAGAAAGTTTTATGGGTATATTGTTAATGTCAGCATCTGAAATAAAAGGACGGATTTGATTAAGGATTGAATAAATTTCATAATACCCTTCTTGGGTATTGGGGGATTGGCTTTTAGTGTAGGTTGTGAAGTCACTTAAATTAGTAAAACTTGAAGGATGATCTTCATAAAATAACTTATTTTTTGTTGGATAAAAAATAAAAGTATGAGCAAGTTCATGCAATACTATATTTTTTAAAATTGAATTGTCGTAATTGTAAAAAGTTGTTTTTGGATTGCTGTCTGAAAATCCATTTATGTATATATCACTGATAACACCATCAGTGTCTATAGTTGTTCTGGAATTAGAAGGAACAGCATTGGGAAAGTAATCTTTTATGTCTAGTATAACAAGAATCACTGGATCTTGATTATTTATTTGAGTCAGAGCTATATTTCGAGATTTTAATAGAAAATTAGAGAAAGAGTTATCATTTTTTTTATAATCAGGTATGGTAATGGGAGTCATAAAAAAAGTAAAATTCATTGGATGGTTTGAATCAGTCAGACTATCCCATGAATCAGCGAGAGTATTTTTTAGAATGTTAAGTCTTAAGCTTTGATTGGCTGTAAGAGTTTGTGTGTCATCATTTGCAACAACTGGAACTATAAATACTTGGGGCATTTTTCCATAAAAATACCTTACATTTGTAAGAGGATAATCTGAAGATATGGCTATATTATATTGTGTCTGGCCTTCTGTTATTCTTATATCTGGAATGTCTCCTTGACCTGCTATTTGAAAATCTGAAAAAGTAATCTTTCCAGGAGTTGATGAAGTTATATTAATTGTGATATCACATGGGATACTACAACTTTCTAATTTTGAATTTATTGTTTCTGCAATTCTTGGATTATTTATTGGTTCTCTTAGGGTAAAATCTGTGTCAGTAGCTTGTCTTGCAAGATGAGTAGGAGTTAATGCTTCAGAAATTGAAAGGTCACATCCAGAGGTCAAAGAAAAAGTATGGTCGGAGTTGCAGTAATATGTTGAGCCCCCATTAGCAATATATAAACCAGTCTCTCCTCCTAACGAATAGATGTATGGTACAAACGTGTGTATTGTAGTAGTATTTGTTGTTATTGATACTACTTGTTGATTCAAAGTGTCAATTGTGGTTATACCTAAACTTCCGTTCAGAATATTAGCTGTTTTTTGAAATGTATTGTTTTGAATTCTAGCTAAACTTTTTCCTGAACTCACATCACTCATACTACTCATAAAATAAATTTCTGCTGAATTAGGATTAGTTGACCATGCATTGTTGATAACAGATGTTATTGCAGTTTCATCTGAATGGTAAACTATGTAATTCCATTCAGAAAATCCATCGTTTGCAAAATCTATTGTAATGTTGGAGGGATAAGAAAAACTATATTCTAATCCAGTTATATTAAATTCAATTCTTGTAATTTGAGAATAAGGAATAGTGATATTAACCAGTTGACTTCCACCAGAATTAAATATTACATCAAAGTCATTCACCGCAGATACACTTACAGTAGACACTATAATTATAAATAAGGTTATATAGAATTTTAGTTTTGACAACACAATTTTTATGTAGGTATATAATATATAAATATTTATATGTCCTAGAAAAATATGTTTAATATGTTAGAAAGACTTTTAAGAAATAAGTTTGTTAGAACTGCTGGTTTGCTTACATTAGTTTGGGTTTTTCCTGCTAGGATGTCTAAAGCTTCAGATATAAGGTTGATATGGACAAGACCCTATACCGATGGAGCTATTAATGGCTATCCCATATATGAGAAAAAAGGAGATGATCAATGGAGACTAGTTAATTATGTGTTAGACTCTTTATGTATTCAAAGTTCATCTAATTGTTTTACTGATTTAACGGGTCGTGAACCTGGTTTTGTTTATTATTATAAAGTAAGAGCAAAGAATTCTTTAGGAGAGCTTTCTGTTGATTCTAATGTTAGAAGTTTAGTTTTAAGTAATATTAATTCTGGAAGCGTGACTCCTCAACTATTAACACCAACAAGATTAATTACACAATCTTACACTCCAACCCTTACACATATTCCAGAATCTAGACCAACATACACTCCAACCCCTACACATATTCCAGAATCTAGACCAACATACACTCCAACCCCTACACATATTCCAGAATCTATATGTTATGGTGACTGCAATTTTAATGGAAGAGTTGAAATTAATGAATTAGTTAATTCTGTAAATATTGTACTCGGTAATGAAAGTGTTGAAATATGTTTACTTGCTGACAAAAATCAGGATGAAAGAATAACCATCGATGAATTATTAGTCTCTATTAATAATTCCTTAAATGGTTGCAGATAATCTTATAAACTTTATTTTCTTGCTTACTTAATAAAAGATGATAAAGAGAGGTCAAGCGGCTATGGAGTTTTTAATGACCTATGGATGGGCTATCTTGGCAGCTATTATAGTTATTGGAGTTTTAGCAATATACTTTAGACCA
>Ga0209542_10009494_pt1 | contig 17834 bp, 30 predicted proteins | sample RifCSPhighO2_01_FD_184028 | JGI IMG/M metagenome (GOLD analysis project Ga0209542, IMG submission 184028) | Soil microbial communities from Rifle, Colorado - Rifle CSP2_plank highO2_0.1 (SPAdes) (version 2) | ecosystem: Environmental > Terrestrial > Deep subsurface > Rock core/Sediment ...
CGCGAATTGTTAGTAGGAATGCAGTTGCTGGAAGTCAAGAATTTCCATTTGACTACCAAAGAAGATCTTAGCACTAAAATGAATCTCACTATTGAACCAATTCCCCTCAAGAATGCTATCGGAGATCACAATCATCTGCGTAATGCGATCATGCCCAGTTTAATGAAAACGTTAGCAGAAAATCAGCATCATGAATATCCGCAGAATATTTTCGAAATTGGCAGAATCTTCGTTCCTTGGGATACCGAAACCGGCGTCTTAGAGCCGGAACATCTCAATGTCATGTTGTGTCACGATAAAGTTGATTTCACTGAAATTAGACAGGTATTAGAAGCATTGATTCATGCTCTGGGACTAGAATGCGCCGTCAAAGAAAGCGATCATCCACCTTTCATTCCCGGAAGATCTGGAGACATTACTATCCATGGCAAAAAAATGGGAGTCATCGGCGAACTGCATCCGCAAGTGATTGCCAACTGGCAGCTGACCATGCCTATCGTTTGTTTTGAATTAAATCTAGGAATATTATTTGAACTGGCTTGGAAGAAGTAAAATAATTATATATTCAGAAATAAAAGAAGATAAATAAAAAAAATTACGCCTCAAGCGGCGCTTCTACAGCTTCTTTCTTGACCTTTTTCGGTTTAGCTTTTTTCTCCTCAACCGGAGCTTCCTTCTTAGCCTTATGCTTCCTAGGTCGTTCAGCCGCTTTCTTAGCTTTAGTTTCCCAGACGGATAAGCCTTCTTTCTCAAATGCTTTTTTTACATCTGCAGAACTCGCTTTTGACTTGACGCTAACAGTCTTATCCATTGGTTCAAGATGCTTGATATTGACTTTCTTGCGTCGTACATCACCGTCAACAATAACATAGCCGTTACCGACCGCTTCAACTACTACGCATGTTCTTCCTGCATCTCTGCCGGCAATCTTAACACATAATCGTCCTACTTCGAAGATACTCATTGTGATGCACCCCGTGCTTGTTGTTTCAATAACAATCTGGTACAGGCAGAGCAGAACATTCCACCATAAGGTCGTTCTGGCCTCTTAGCAGACTTCGGCATATTCCTCACAACGGAAGGAATATCTTTCGGTACTCCCGCTAATTGCTTTTTACATGAGCCGCATATCGTCTTTGACGGCTTGCGCTCGCGGTAATGAACGACGACTCGAGAGCCGGGCGTTCTCACTGATATTTTTCGTAATCGTCCTGATTTGAACATTCCTCGTGGCATTGTTTTTGACCTCGCTATTTGTTATAGAGTCAACATAGAAAGAAGAACTTAACTTCAATCCGAGTTGCCTCCAGATACATCCCTGTGGGATATTTAATTGGAATGAGGGTACTTTATAAAGATTTCTCAATAAACCTTTAACAACTTCCGTAAACCTAAACTAAAAGCAATCGAACTGATAAAATAAATTGCCAGCCAGCCGGGATACCACGATAAAATATGAAAGCCGCCCAATGGTTTCAATTTGTTATAATTAACCGTCACTTTCTCGATATCTGAATTGCTAAACTGGGAAATTTGCGGCTCGTAAGCCAATTCTTTGGTGATCAGCACTTTCTTCTGCTGTTCTGTCTCGCCAGATTTTACCGTCAGTAAATGTGATCCTTCCGTACTTTTCATTCTCCAGGTGACTTCTCGATTGATTATCGGCTGTGTGGCTTCAGAAGATAATTCTGTTCCCTTGTCAGGAATAAGTTGCGCATTTCCGGTCACGCCTTTCGCAAAGGTAGCGGTCATACTATACTGTTCACCCGGATAAATTGGCTCGAATGATAGATGCCCAGCCATCCAAGAGAAAATAAGGATGATTGGCAGCATGGTAATCAAGGTCGATTTCAGGGAATGCTTCATGTAATCCATGTTGGATTTCATGGCTTCCTTCTGGATCTTCATCATCTCTTCCGGATTGTGACGAAGCTCCTTCATGCTCTTCTGGAATTCCTTCTGCTGTTCCTTCAGCCGCTTCATTTCCTTTTGATTAGTCGCAAACTTATAGACTACAGTAATGATCAGAGAAATAATCAGAGATACAAAAAGAATCAATAAAGCTGGATTCCAATTTAGAAAAGGCCCTAATACCGGGTTTAATACGGGATCTAAAAATACCATAATAATCTATCGTACTCACTCTTTTATAAAGATTGTGGACGAAAAGGATATTCCATAAACATTATAAGCTGGATAAAAATATTTATGTTTCATGGCAAGATTTATCCCTCAATATCGAGCAAGTACGCCTCAGGAGCAGGGAAGATTAGAACAAAAATTTCTGGAATTTGCTAATCATGCAACTCTCATCGCTGGAGTTGATTACAAAGTCGGTGTTTCCGAAGACAAGGATAAAAACATCTATCTCTGCATCGAAAGACCTCAATACCACGTGAGAATAATAGACGTAATCATAAATAGTGTAGGCAAAGACGGAAAGACCGCTTCTGTCTCAGTAAAAACCTTAATGAAATATAGAACTTCTTACGGCTTGGAAGCGACAATCAATGATACTAAGTATATCATACCAGAAATTAATGAATGATTATTCTTAAAAAAAATTTAACCTTTTTTTCTTAAAAGGTTATTCCATAAACTTTCGCATAGCAGGATGCATGTCCATCATGTGCTGTTTAGCGATCTCTTCATACAACTTGTAGATGATTGCAACAGTCAACACAATACTAGTTCCATGCGCTAATGCTCCAGTTAAATCTGCCAGCGCTGCCAATAAACCAATAGCAGCACCGCCAATGATCGTTAAAGGCCAGATGTATCGTGCTAAAACCATTTCTAATACTCGTTCATCCCGTCTGAATCCAGGAATCTGTAAACCTGAAGCTAGAATTTGCTTGGCTTGACTCTTGGCATCCATATTAGCCGTCTGTACCCAGAAGATGCTAAATATGACGGCACCGATCACTAAAGCGATAGTATACACTAAGGCTTGTAATAATAAGGAAGGCGTGAATGCTCCTCGGATTATGCTGCCCACTAAATCAGGGGCATGGAGCCAGTATACTAAACCGCTGGCAGGAACGCTGCCTGAAAAAGTTCCTAAAATAGGATGTCCCCATTTTTCAAAAAGCGTGGCAAATAATTGCACGTTTGCTAACAAGGCGGCCATCAAAATAACCGGAATGTTTGAGGTATAAAAAAATTGTAAGGGCCATCTGATTCCCTGTCCGCGAACTCTGCCAAAAGATAAAGGGATTTCTACTTTCATAGATTGAGCATAAACCGCGATTGCAAATACTAACACCGTAGAAATAACCCCAGCTAGCTGTAAGCTGGCAGTAGTCACATCTCCACCGATAATAGACTGGAAGAATGCCGGGATTGCTCCTGAAGAAATTTCCGGGTTAGTCGGCGAAGGAAGGAAGTTAAAGGCGCGGATAAAAATCTGCTGTGAAACTCCCGCGGCAATAAATAAGCTTATTCCTGAGCCGAAACCCCATTTGCTCACCACTTCGTCCATAAACATAATCATAATTCCGCCGAGGAAGAGCTGAAAGATAAGCAAGGCTTGCATCTGTCCATACAGAGCCGTTCCCGCTAGCGATTGGGAAGGAGCTAAGCCGCCCATCAAGACGTAAATTGCAGCTTCAAAAATGACAAAAAATAATCCTAACACTTTTTGTAATCCCTGAAATTTCTTTTTTCCTTCTGGCGTGGTTAAATCTAATTTCAATATTCCTGTACCAGAAAGTAACTGTAAGACAATAGACGAAGTTACTAAAGGGCCGATACCTAAGGAAATAATACTTCCAAAAGAAGCTCCTAAGATAATAGATAAAAATTCAAATTGCTGCAGGGCGTTTTCTCCCAGCCCATACAAAGGAATAAATCCTAATACAAAGAAAAGTACTAAAATCAATAGCGTCCACTTCAACTTCTCTTTGAAGGAAAGGCGTTGCTTTGGCCCTTTTACTTCAGGAAGAATGGAATTTATTTTGTCAAGGAAAGACATTTTATGCCTGCTCTTTCGTTTCTCCAGCTTTGGAATCAGATACAATTACTTCTCCGCCTGCTGCAGCAATCTTTTCTGCTGCACTGGCGCTACTTGATTCCACGGTGAGTTTTAATTTAACAGGCGTTGTTCCGGTACCCAGTAACTTATTGTACCCTAACGCTGCCAAATCGATGGCATAAACATTTCCTTCTTTATGAGCTTTTCCTTGTTTTACTAATTTTGCAACTCGGTCAGAAGTGAAATAACTGAGATTGACAGCTTTAACTACAGAAACATTTTTGGAAGTAAATCCATGTTTTCCAAGAATGTGGCCCGCTTTGACATACCTCATTCTCATATGTCCTGCACGTTTACCGGAACCGGCGTTACCGCGTCCACCGCGGGAACCTGCACCTCGGCGTTTCTTACGAGCTCCACCGCCGTGCGTACTTCCGCCCCGGTATTTGCCGACTTTTTTTCGTTTGTACGTTACCATGAGATCACATTATTAATTTACAACATCCTCTTTACTAAATCATTAATCTTTTCGCCGCGAGGACCAAGTGCACCGCCAATCTTGAAAGCTCGCTTAATTCCTTTTCTGCCGAAGCCTTTTCGTGGAGGATTTAAAGCAAAAAAGCGCTTATACTTTTTACCATTAATTTCTACTGATTTTTGTCTTTCGTCGGCTAATTGTCCGCGCTTTTGCACTAATTCTGCAAAAGTAGCATCGTCAATTTCTCCCCAGGTGACATAATCTTTAACTCTAAGTAACATTCCATGATAAGCAGGAGTATTTTCTATAACTACACAATGATTTTTACGATGAAGATTCAGCATCATCAAAGTTTCCTTGACTGGCTTGACTACTTTAACCATTCCCCTTACCAGTACTACTGCTAATCTTCCTTTTGTTTGTTTGTGTTGAGTTTGAGCCATTTTGTATTTCAGTTATTCTGTTTATGCAACAACTTTTTCTTCCGTTGCTTTCATTTTCCCTTCAACCACGGCAAGTTTTCCCAAGTGTTGAGGTTGAACTTTGACTTCTGATAATTTTTTTAATGCATCCATTAAAGCAGAAATTAAATTTGGCTTAGTACCGGTTTGACCACTGGTCTTACTCCAGATATCTTTGATTCCGGCCATAGCTAATATTTTTGCACATTCCTTTTCAATGATTAATCCTTTTCCTTGCGGGGCAGGCATTAACTTAATTCGTACTGATCCGCAACGGCCTTCTACCGCGAACGGAATGGAGTTAGGTTCAGTTGCACCAGCTTCCCAGCTTCCGCATCCTCTTCTGACTCGGATTAAATTTAATCTGGCAGTATGTTTAGCTTTGTCACGAGCAGGAACAGTTTCTTTACTCTTACCCATGCCCACTCCGACATAGCCATTTCTGTTTCCAACTACTGCACATACTTTAAAGTGAATTTTGTTTCCTTCTTTGGTTTTCTTTTGAGTTTGCTTGAATATACGTCGCTGACCGCCGCCAAACTTACCTTTAGCCTGACCGATCAACAATAAATCTTCTTCCAGATTTGGCAAAAGCTGGTTAACTATTTCTGCTTCCATGATCCGGTAGCCTTTATTGAAAATTTGATCAATATCGGTAATTACGCCATCTTGAACCATTTTACCCAGGTCCGTTATAGGTTTCCAACTTTTTTCTGGAGCTGGAACTGATTCAATCTCTTTTGCAGTCAATTCTTCTGCTCCCGGTAATTCGTGTTCTGCCATTTTTTTCACATTAATTTTTTATTTTGATTTTTAATTTTCTTCAATTATTTCGCTATTTTTTGTTTTACTTGTGCAAACGCTGAACTCATGCTTTCCGGCGCCGCATTACTTTTTAAATATTCCGCAAACTGAACCTTGCTGCCAGGACTGGCTTTTTTTAATTTTCCAGCATAATCTTGGATGTGTGCTCCTTGAATAGTTTTATCATCAGGGAATAAATCTTTTCCACTATGCGGAATAGTTGCCCCTGCATCAAGTGCTCCTTTCAGGAAAGCATAATATTTTCCTTTGTGTAAAGGTGATTTGAAACCAGTATCAAAGACCATTTCTCCCTTGTACTTTTTCTCTGCTACTTTTTTTCCGAATAGTAATCCGGTCAAATAGGCAGCAGGTAGATTTTTACAGGAATATTGCCAGCCAAACTTACGGAGATTAAATGAATCTGTGCCCACTAATACTTTATCTCCTTTAGGGGTAAATTCTACTAGTTGAGCTACAATCTTCTTGTTAGTGAAACGAACTACTAATCTGCCTTTACGAGATAATAATAACTTCAGGCGCTTCAAATAGTTAGTTTTGTTTTCGCGCTTTCTGCGGTACAATACTGTTCTTGGTTTTCGGTTGACCATGGTGTATTTTTATTTACTGTTTGCTTTCAATCAAGTGATGTTCCTTGATGAACAGCTTAATGTGACGGCGATTCCTGAAATATCCTCCCTTTGATTTTGTATATAATAAGCGGTAATTGCTGGTGGAAAGCAAATTCTTGTCGCGAAGTTCTTTCAACAACTCTCGCTGAGCGCGAATTCGGTCAATCCATTTTTCTTTCCTGGTGATGATGGAATGTTTAGAACCTTTTCGACTTCCTTTCCCTCGTTGCCTTCCTTTGCTCTTTTGCTGAGCAATCTTGCGCGCTCCGCCGCGGGAATGTTGATTGACATTAGCCTTGGATATTTTTCCAACTGCAATAAGCCCGCGCATATCTGAACGAGTGATTGCTTTCTGAATATCATCTAATGCTTCCGTTGAAAAAACTACTTTCTTCGGTGAAACATTCAGGATTTTTGCCGCAAGTTTCTTTTTATTATTCATGTTGACCTTTTATTGGAATTTTTTATGTTTTGTTTATTTCTTAGGAGTATTTATTGTTTCTTAGTTACTACTTTTTCCATCATATCGTGTTCTTTTTTACTCTTTTCTTCAGCACTTTCTTCTGCTGCCTTTTTCTTTTCTTTTTCTTTCTGAGCAAGTTCTTCCGCTTTCTTCTTCTTTTGTTCTTCTTTCTTGCTCATTTCTACGGTTCTCTTCTGGCGCCGTTCTTTTCGTTGCTCGAAATCGGAAACTAATTTTTTCGCGGCAGCGCCTGCGTCTTTGACGTTAAGTAAAGTAATTTTTTTCTGTTGGGCCAGTTCTAATAATGATAATCTTTTCCTGGCACCGACACTGGCGGAGATGACTGCTCCCTGCGTCTTTATATTTAAGGTCTGCAATTCTTCTGCGTTGCGTACCATAACTACTTCTAAACCAGATTTGTGTAGCCCTCGTACTTCTACAGGTGCCCCATATCCAGGATTAGGCATAGCCGGACGACCGCAGTGCATCTGACGTACTTTAGAGTGTCTTCCGCGTGGAAATCTCCATCTGACTTTGACTCCTGCATTAAAGTTTGATTCCTTCACTACGAAGGCAGGCTTCTTCATTTCCGCTCTCAGTTTTAGTAATTGTTCTTTGGCCATGGTATTTATACTTTCAGACTTTTATCAGCTTTATGAGTGATGTAACATCCGTCCTGGAAAATTCTGCGATCGCGGTTGGTGACTCGGCAAATACTTTCTATATTTGCTGCAGTTTGACCAGCCACTTCCACATCCGGACTGCTGACAACTATTTCTTCTCCGTTAATTTTGACTTCTGCTCCTTTTAGGATCTCAACTTTACGAGGAACTGCTTCACCTAAAAAGTTCTTGATCACGACTTCATGTCCTGCCACTGATACACTCATAGGGAAGTGACCGGAGCAAATTCTTAATTTGTAAACGTACGGTTCTACTACACCCTGAACCATATTGACAATATGAGATTCAAAAGATCCAAGCATAGTTTTTTCTCTTTTAGTAGCTTTAGGAGCAAACAACTTGATTTTATTTCCTTCCATGGATACGTTAATCTTCGGATGTAGGAAAACTCTACTGACTTCTCCTTTCGGGCCTTTAATCTTGAGCAGACTTCCTTGTAGCTGGGCAGTTACCCCGGGCTTCAGTTCAATTTCCCGTCTTAGATCGTCTTTCATGGTATTTGTTTGGATATTTTATTATAATGCCGGACTAATAACAATAGGCAATCAGTCTTCCTCCGGTTTGTTTATCTTTCGCTGAATTATGAGTTACTAATCCTTGCGGTGTGGAAACAACAATGATTCCAAAATCCTTAGCTGGCAAGTATCGTTTTTCCCACTTTTCAAACTCATGTTTAGCTGTGGAAAAGCGAGGTTTGATGACGCCGCATTTGTTGATGTTACCCAGGAGATTTACTTTTAAGACGCTGCCTTTTCCATCATCTATTTCTTCAAAAGAGCCTATGTATCCTTGCTCATTCATCAGAGTGAATACTCTCTTAATTATAGACGAGGCTGGCTTGATCAGTACTTCACGCTTCCCTACTTTCTCCGCGTTGAGGATTTTTGCCAACGCAGCCGCCAATGGATCGTTAAACATTTTTTGTTACCTCATTAACTATATTTCTTGAACCCAATTTCGGGGCCCATATCTCGGAAGCACTGTCGGCAGATGTGTAAGCCGTATTTGTTGATGTGCCCCCGGGTTCGTCCGCAATTGCGACATTTTCGCAATGCGATTCCACATGACCGTGTTTTAGGACTGTTGAATTTGATGAACTTAGCTTTCTTGACTGGCTTATGATCCAGTTGAGTGAATGCTTTTTTGTAATCGCTGGTTGTCATTGTTAATGAACCTCTACTCCCATTTGTTTAACAAAGGAGATCGCTTCATCTTTGCTGATTTGGTGAGTTTTACCGATTTGAGCTGTCTTGAGGACGCGTTTCTTAACTCTGAATCCAGGGCGTTCTAAAGTTACTGCTGCTTCTAGACCCATTATCCGTAACTCTGGGTCATATTCTAATCCTTCGATATCAATATACTCTGGAATTCCAAAGGAAAAATTTCCTTGATTGTCAAAGTTGCGCTGGTCAAGAGCATTATCTTTTGCTGCGAGTAAGCGCTTCAACAATTTGGCGCAGTCATCTCGTACCGTGACTTTGCAGCCAATTGCTAATCCCGGACGTAATCCCCAACCAGGAATACGCTTTTTGGTTTTAGTTTCAACTGGTTTAGTGGAAGTAATCTTATGCAATAATTTCAAGCCTTTCTTGAGCATGTCTTCGTTCTTTCCTACTCCTAGGTTTAAGGTAATCTTCTCGATCCTGATTCCTTTCATGACATTATTTGCCGTTTTCATTTTTTTGGGTTGATTTTGATTATGTATTTTTTTATGCTAAGGTTATTTCTGAATCTTTATCGCCGACCACGAATAGATAATCCTTCGCAGTATCGATATCTGCTCCGTCAACAGTATAAGTTGCTTCCATACCTTTAATTTCCTTCAACACGCCTACATCTCCTGCGTGTTTTCCTTTGATCAGGAATACTTTTGATCCTTTTTTGACCGGTAATATTTTAGTAACGCTTACTGCAGGTAAGCTAATCACGAAAGTGTCTCCTACTTTTGCTTTTGCGTCACTTACTAAATTGCGACCATCATGGAGATTGAATTGAATCTTTCCGCCTTTCAAAGCAGTCTTGCCGACCACCCTGGCTAACTTAAGAGCAGCTTCTTTGGCATTTATTTCTTTTAAGGAAAGCCTGCCTTTTTTATCTAAAAGCATGCGATATTGTTTCTTAAGTTTTGGAACGGAAAGGACATCAAATAATCCCACCATGAAACGATGATCAGTTCGAGCTACGCCGTCAACTAATACTTCTTTCTGAGTAACGATCTTTCGCACTTCTGCGGTAGTTGAAGCCAATTTCAACTCATCCCGCAATAGCAAGCCTAAAGGCAATCCATATTCTAAGGAATGAGCGCCAGGATTAGGACGAATAGTGAAAACATTAGTTTTCCTCGGCATAAACCAAGTGCGCGGTGCGGCGATAAGTTTTAAGTGATTTTTCATTTTTTAGATTCCCCTGATTTTGATTTAGATTCTTTGTCTTCTTTCTTCTGCAGTTTTTCTTTTCCTGCTTTACGTCGTTTATCGGCCATATCTAAGACCACGATCATTAAATTTGAAGGTCGTAAAGGTACAGGAATTTTTGTGCCGTTCTTTTTCGTGTAATCCATACCCGTCACAAAAACGCGTTCGCGTTTCAATTCTACTTTCTCAACTTTTCCTTCTTGTTTCCTGAATTTACCGCGCAAGACTTTTACTTTATCGCCTTTGCGAACTTGCATGGCGCGAGTGCCTTGCTTCTGGCGTAATTCAGGAGATAGATGAACATGAACTAATTTCTGCCGGACATGAAGAGGAGCATTGTATCTAAACTTGCGCTGTTTGCGCGCTTGAGTGCTTCTCTTCCAACTGGTTGAAAATTTTTCGTTATTCATTTTTACCTATACGATCATGCTGGCTACTTTTGCTACTGCCGGCCATCGCTCAGCAACTTCTTTAGCAATAGGGCCTTTGAAAATTGTCCCTTTAGGGTTTCCTTTTTCATCTTTCAATACCACTGCGGCATTGTCTTCGAATTTGATTCTAGTTCCGTCTGCTCGGCGGTATTCCTTGCGCTGACGTACGATGACTGCTAAGACTACAGTTTTTCTCATTTCTAATTTTCCTTTCTTGACTGAAGCCATTACTAAATCGCCCACTCCTGCGGAAGCGACTCTTGCTTTGACGGTTTTTGATCCTACCACGGAAAAAATCTTAAGTACTTTTGCGCCAGAGTTGTCACAGGTATTGACTCGTGCTTCGTGTGGAAGTGCTCGTGTTACATGACTTTTGAGTGCTTTCATTCTTCTTCACCTGCTTCTTCAGCAGCTTTCTTCTTCTTTACGATTTTTTTTCCTGGCTCTTCTGCGCCAAAGACGTGTTCAATTTTTCCTTCTGCCAGGATTTGAATAATGACATGATGCTTAGTTTTACTTAATGGTCGAGTTCTAGCCACTAATACTTGCTGGCCTACTTGTGCATCCAGGCAAGGAGGATTATGTACTCGCAAACGGGATCTTTTCAAAGCAAACCGCTCATACTTTGGGACATAGGAAGATCTGTTCCATTCAATAGTAGCTGACTTGTTAGTATCTTTCTTGATTACTTTCCCAGTCAATAGTTCTTTCTTTACCACTAAGCCGCCGGTAAAAGGGCAGTTGCTATCGTAGTACTTACTATCGTAGGCGCGCTCCGGCGCCGCGATTCCCAATACTTCTTTTCTGACTTTCATCATTTTGTTTTTCTCGTCTTTGTTATAATCTTGATACTGCTTACCCTTTCAGCCGGTCTTCCGGCCGTCTCGCGATTACTTCGCCGGAAATTATTTTTCCGCTTTTCATCAGCTTAAAGGTGATGATCTGTTTCATCAGGACAACTTCTTTGCCATTATCCTGCGCAACGGTGATCGTTTCCTTGGTCTCGTCGATAATTTTTCCTTTTATGCCAAGATTACTTGAATTCTTGGAACTTACTACTTCGATCATTTCACCGATCAATTCGTAAGGGGAAATTTCTTTTCGAGCCATGGATTGCTCCTGCCGGAATCTGCTTGATTCCGACAAGTTTAGGCAATTTCAATGGTTTCTTCCGGGAAACCCAGATCCACCAATGCTGCCTTCATTCTTGATTTATGATCGCCCTGAAGTTCGATTTGCCCGGTCTTGGCTGTTCCGCCACAGGCAAACTTTGATTTCAAAGCTTTGAATATCTCATTGATATTTGCTTCCTTCTTTATGCCGCTGATGACCGTATACTTCTTGCCAAACTTTCGCTTTTCTATGGCCACCGTGATTTTTTGTTGTTCACGGGCAATGGCTTCACAGACACATAGGTCTTCTGGAAGCCCGCACTGGTTACATACGCCAACCATGTTTATTGACGCTGCACCTCTCGTTCATTCAGTAAAGTCAGGATGCGAGCAATATTTTTCTTGGTTCTTTTTACTTTACCAGAACTGGTACTGCCGGTTCCTGCTCCTACTTCGATCTTTAATTTTAATAGTTCCTTTTTAAATTCTTTCAATCTGTTGTTAAGTTCAGGTGTTTGCAGCTCGCGCAATTCTTTTATGACCTTCATGCGTCACCTGCTTCAGTTGCAGTTTCGGTAACTGTTTCTGTTTTTTCAGTCTCTGCTGCCTTGACTTCTGTTTCATCTTTTGATTTTGCTGATTTTTTAGTACTTCTTTTTTTCTTAGCTGGAGCTGCTTTTGCTGCAGGAGCTTCTTTCTCGACGGGAGCAATGATTTGTTCAGGCTCTTCTAAGAGTTTTATTTTATCAGGAAGTACAATATCTGGAGGCATGATCGCAACTTTAACGCCGATGATACCGCTTTTCAATAATGCTGATTTTTTAGCAGCTCGGACGGAAAGAGCGACGTCTCCGCATTTCTTTAAGTAACCGGTGTAAAAACGCCAGCTCTTAGCTCGTGCACCTGGAATTTTACCAGAGATAATAATTTCAATTCCTAAGGCGCCTGCATTCATGACGTTTTCCATCATCTTGTGTCCGATACCTTTGAATCGTGCTGAGCCAAATCGTTCCAAAGAGGAAACAATTCGTTCTGCCACAATATTAGCATTCAGGAATGGATTGACAACTTCGCTGATTTCAATCTGCGGATTTTCCAGGTTGAATTTTTCTTTAAGAGTTTTAGTCAAGGAACGGATATTTGCTCCCTTTGAACCAACAATCAGGCTAGGTCTGCTGGTGTGAATGACAATCTTTTCACCTAGAGGGATTTTTTTCAAGGAGATAGTAGATATCCCGACGTTACCGAGAGATTTCTCTACAAACTTGCGAATGTAATATTCCCGAGTTCTCTGTGCTACAAATGTTCTCTCAATCATTTTCGTACACCCTCAGATCGTAATGAACCTTTCTTTTGTAATTCTTCATATAAGTTTTCAACTTGTTGAGTGTCTTTGCGAGTTTTTTCTTGCTGTTTTAATTCTGCAGCTTTTTGTTGTGCTCTTCGCAATAAATCCGCAGAGGATGGCTCTTCAGAAGCCATTTTAGCTTTGACTGCAGGTTTAGCTGCAGGTGCTGGAGCATGTTCATGCTTGTGTTCAGTATGAGTGTGACTATGTGCATGACTTGCGTGATCATGACCATGTTCATGAGCGTGATCGTGTTGAGTTGTCGTTGGTTGTTCGTGTTTCACAGTTTCTTTTGCTTTCTGCTCTTTCTTCTCAGCTACTGGTTCTGCAACTTTCTTCTTTCCTGCAACTCCACGTTCTTTTACTTCTACTTCAACGTGAGTTCGCTTAGTTCCAGTAGAATGTCTTCCGCCACCCATAGGAATAGGAGCGCGGTTGGCTACGAACTTAGTAATTTTCAAAGAACTAGTGTTTAAGCCTTTGAAATGAGCATTTGATTCTACTGACTTTAAGAGTTTTAAAATTTCAGACGCAGCTTTAACTGGAGATCTTCCGGTAGACATACCTTTCTTGTGTCCCATATTCATAACGAATCTTTTGAAAGGTACAGCTCTCTTCAACTCTACAACTTCTTGCAAAAACTGCTTAGCATAGGAAACATCCTTGAACCGCAAAGTTCTGCAGATCTCGATGCAATGCTTGGTTGAAACCGGCAAGTTCAATGCTTTCGCTGCAGCAAGATGCCCCGATTCCATTTTTGCTTTAGTTGTAGTAGCCATAGTTGTATGTTTATCTCGCGGAGACAGCCTTACTTGATCTGGTTGCTCCAATACCTGCTGCACTGTGTGTTACTCCATGTCGAGTGTGGGAAAATTCCCCTAGGTAATGACCTAACATGGAAGCAATAATCATAACTGGAACGTACTCTTTTCCATTGTAAACGCGCAAAGTCTTTCCGACCATGACTGGGACAATAATCATATCCCGGCAATGAGTCTTAACATTATTTTCGCCTGCTTCGATGCGGACCATCAATGCTTTTTGCGCTTCAGTTAATCCTCTCTTCAAAGATCTTCGTGAGCGTGAAGGAATAAGTTTCATGAACTCCGTCATGTCTAACTTAGCTGCATCGTCTTCCAATTTTCCTTTCCAAGTGAATTCTTTAGCCATGGTCGATTATCCTCTATTTCTTAGTTCTACCCGTTCTTCGCGGCGCGATCTTACCTGCTTTTCGTCCAGGTGGAGCATCTCTAGGTGCTTGAGTAGGTCGTCCTTTGACGTGGGAACACTTCCCACCAAATGGATGGTCTACTGCGTTCATAGATACTCCGCAAACGATCGGGTATAGTTTGTTTCTTGCCCGCATCTTATGATATTTGAATCCTGCTTTAAGGAAGGGCTTGTCTAATCGGCCGCTTCCTGCAAGAACACCGACTGCTGCCCGGCATTCTGGCTGAAATAATTTTTCTTTTTTGGAAGGCAGCTGTACTCGCACTGCTTCTTCTGTTTTGGAAATAACTCGTGCAGATGAACCTGAGGCACGTACTAATTTTCCGCCGTCAAGGGGCTGCAATTCGATATTGTGAATTAAAGTACCTTCAGGAATGTCCCGTAAAAGAAGGACGTTTCCTATTTTTACTTCTGGAGCGCCTACGGAAATTTCATCGCCTACTCTGATTCCGTCTGGAGCAAAAGCCAAGCCTCGCTCGCCGGTTAAGTAGGCAATTTCCATTAGTGGCGCGGAATGTCCTGCACAGTGAATAAGATCAGTGACCATGCCTGAAGTTGATAATGCGTAATGCTTGACTTCTCCCTGGTAGCGGTGGCTAGGCGCGCGATATCGCGGTGTTCCTTTTCCCCGTCGTTGTTGGATCAGTCGTTTACCCATTTTGTATTCTTAGGATTTATTTATTTTTTATACCTTATTACTTGAGGATGTACCAAAATTCCATCCCGATAAGATGCAAGATCTTTAGATAATTGCAAAGTCCCTGAATCATTTGAACTTTGGTGGTTGAACAATACTGTTCGGCCATCTGCACCTGCATATTTCATTTCTTGTGCTTTGGACATCATCTCACCATAATTATGACCAAAATATACTTTAACTACGTCTCCTTGCGTTAATGAATCTAAATCTGCTTCTCCGTTGACTTCCTTAGTCTTACCTACTTCAAATAAATCAATTGTTGCCATCTTAGATCAACCCTAAATCTGCACTCAAATCTGAGGCTAGATTTTCTGGACTTAATTTCACATAGGCTTTCTTAACCCCAGTGAATGAATTGTCAATGTTAACTTTGATTACTTTTACTTTATAGAGTTCTTCCACTGCTTTTTTTACGTCTGCTTTAGTAGCAGAAGGATAGACTGCGAAGACAATCTTGTTATCAGATTCTATTTGGCGAATATTCTTTTCCGTCGATAAAGGAGCTTTGATCACGGTATAAGGATCGAATGAACCCTGAACTGCTTCAGCTTTTACCGGTTCAGTTTCCTTTTGCGTGGTTTTTTTTGCCATAGTGTCTTATTAGAGGAATAATTTTTCATCTGCTACTGTTTGTACTGCTTTTTCTGTCCATAAGGTTACCCTGCCTGCATCTGCACCGGGAGCAAGTAGTTCTGCATTGATTGCTTTTACTTCCACTGCGTCTACTCCGGGAACGTTCTGAGCTGCTTTTAGCAAAGGACAGTCGCCGCTGGTAACTATTAATACTCCTTTCTTGCGCTTGTATTTTCTACCGCGCATAGTTCCCATACCGGCGCGAACTTTTTTCTGAGAGGAGCGTGTCAATTCTGCTGCAAATCCTAAGTCCAGCAATAATTTTTCTACTTCTTTAGTCTTGGAAAGTGATTCTACAGTGCTATTTACTACAAATGGATATTCAGCTGGTAATTTATGTCCTCGTCCTGCTACTACTTCTTTCAATAATGTAGCTGACATAGCAGAGCGGATTGCTTTGCGATTTTCTTTTTTGTTGATCTTGCGTTCTAATACTTTCCAGGCTTTAGGCGGGTGTGATCGTCGCCCACCAACTGCTTGAGGAGAAAATGCTCCTACCCAATTAAATCTGGTTCCCCGACGGGAAAGAATTTTTCTGTTGATTCTGCTGATACCAAAACCGTAACAGCCGCGGTATTTTCGTCTTCGCTTACTTAATTTTGAGGAATGTCGTAGACCTGCTTCTGGATTGGCACCATAAGCTTGTCGTGCTTTGCTCCATAACGCATGTACAGCGCGCTTGATCAGGTCTGGGCGGAATTCTTCTTTAAACTGGCTAGGCATATTCATGTCGCCAGTTTTCTTGTTTCCGCTGCTTACGATTGGTAATTTCATCTTATGGTTTCACCGATACATACTTTATTTGTGGTGCTTCTTTAGTCATGGAATGATCAGGACGGATTGATTTGGTTAATACTACTGGTCTTTTCTTGGTTCCGGAAACTGAACCTCGAATTAAAAGATAATTATTTTTCACGAGGCCGTATTTGGTAATTCCGCCATTAGGAGAAACTTCTGCGCCGTTTTTACCGACTTTAAGCAATTGTTTATTATATTCTGTTCTTAAGTGGAATCCCATTTTACCGGACTGAGGAACGCTGTAGCGTACTCTATTTGGGTGCCATGGACCAAGAGTTCCGATACCTCTCTTAGTCTTTTCTGCCTTGTGCTGTCGGATAGGAACGCCGAAACGCTTAACTGTCCCTTGGAATCCTTTTGCTTTAGTAATACCGTGAATATCTAAGGAATTGCCTGGTTCAAAGACTTCTTCAACACTAATATCTTTACCCAGAACTTGTTTTGCGTAAGCTAATTTTTCTTGATTGCTTCCGCCGAGAGCTATTTCCAATAATTTTGGTTTTTTAGTGCCGATAGCAGCTGCAGTTGGATTGGAATGAACTAGAAGTCGCACGTCTTGGAATTGAGTGAAATTGTCGAAAGTTTTGCTTGGTTTTTTCTTAGGTAATTGGATTCTTCTTCCCAAGGTTTTGGATAAATTATCTGCCCAGACACAGCCTGCTTTTCGCACGCCGGTAAGATGCTGGTCATAGAAGCACACGCCTGCCACGGTCATAGGTGGGCAGTCGATAATGGTTGAAGCCACGCTGACTTCTTCCCCTTTGTTTAAAGAACGAGGACGATTGTCGATAACTTGAAGATGAGTCATGCCAGCCTTATAGCCGATAAATCCTAAAGGCTTAGCTTTATTTTCGGGAGCCCATGATCTAAGTCTGGCTACGGAATGTTTAGCTCTTCGTCTAGGCCAAAATTGAATACTTCCATGTCTTGGTGCTTTAGGTTGTCCCATTGTAGTGTAATTGCCTATTCATGGCTCCCATCGCAGATCACAAGTGATGAATGATGGTCACCTTTTCAGGCTGGTAGTTGTAAATCATTTATTCGGCTTTACCGAGCAGTGTGATTTACACTTATTTGACTAAGTTCCCCTTGTGGTATAGGGGTTATTTATAAATATATCGGTAATGGGAGGAAATTAAGAATTATCAATAAAAGGATTTTACTCCAACTCTTTTCTTTCTAATACCTTCAATAATTTTTCTAACGGAGCACAAACTTCTTGTTCTGATTGTTTATTGATCATATCTTCATAACGCCTTTCCAACTCCCTATAAAGTTTAAGTATCGAACCATTATCACAATATTGCATTATATCACTGCCATCCTTTGAAATTTTAAGGGTGGAATTTTGGGACATGTTATGGGCAACATAATGGCTGACTTCTACCGTGAGTTCATCTAATTGAATACTATATACGCGAGAACTGTGTTGGTGGTCTACTTTCCACTGTCTGATATTGAAATCAGTATCCAACCTTCCCACAACTTCAGACAATAATTGATCTTTTCTTTCAGTCGTATAAACCATCAATTCTTTTTCACTTAATTCTATTAATAAATCTTCTGCAACAACATTTTGGAAACCACTCTAAAAATAAATACAGTTATTTTGGCTGCAACAACTTCTTAAATTCTTCAGAATCCGCCCAGGGAACCAGTTCCTCCCACAGTTTTACA
>Ga0209542_10009495_pt1 | contig 17834 bp, 18 predicted proteins | sample RifCSPhighO2_01_FD_184028 | JGI IMG/M metagenome (GOLD analysis project Ga0209542, IMG submission 184028) | Soil microbial communities from Rifle, Colorado - Rifle CSP2_plank highO2_0.1 (SPAdes) (version 2) | ecosystem: Environmental > Terrestrial > Deep subsurface > Rock core/Sediment ...
TATATTAAGTTTTATGAAGAGAGTTGAGAGTCGAGAGGGTGAAGGTCGAGTTTTTTCTACGTACACTTATGAAAATGGGGATCAGGCGCTGGAAGCCTATGCGGCATTGACTGATGAACAAAGATTGGCAATGGCCAAGGTTTATCAAGAAGCCTTTGGTGGTTATCCGTGGTTTGAGGTATTTAAGTGCAATCAGTGTGATGAATTTACCAAAACAAACGATTCTTGTTCTCATTGCGGTGGAGCCAGTTTTTCCGAGGCCTATCCGCTCGAATGGTTGGTAAACGAATATTTTCCACACATGATGGGAGCGTACACGCCTGGAGTCTTGGTCATTTTGGAAGATGGGGGTAGAATGATCGGCTTTACGACTGGTGGGGCGATCGGTCTTGGGCAACTGATCCAGGATAAATACAAGGGTAAGCCGGAGATTTTGGCATCGATTATCGGTCAAACCGGAGTTTCGCCGGAAGCGGTAGTTTTTTATGAAAATGAAACCTGTATCTCGGCGACTTCTCAGCAGAAAGGTTCGGGTGGAAAACTAAACCTTGCCAGAATCGAGGCCGCTTCGGAAATAGGTTTCCCGTTGATTTGTGGTCGAAGCGTCAACCAACCTTGGATCAGCTTGAAAGAAAGACAGCTAACGGGATTGGGGTATGACTTTATGGCGTTTGGTCCTGATGGTGATACCTATGAGGTTGACGGGATGAGGAGACAGTTCTTTATGGCGAGAAGAAGGTCTCATGGATAAAGATGAGGTGGTCGGATTGCTGGTGGAGTTGATCAGAATCCCCTCTTTTGTGACGGATGAACCAGGGGTGGATGAAAACAATTTGGTTGACTTTATCGAAGATTGGCTGGAAAAGAACACGAAACTAAAAGTCGAGAGGCAGGGATTGCCCGGAGGCAGGTTTAATTTGATTGCAAAACAGGGTGAGCCGGAGACGGTTTTTTTAGGACACACTGACACGGTCCAGCCCAGCAAGGACGCTCCAGTAAACCAGCTGACAGGTGAAATCATCAAGGACGAAATTTGGGGCCGGGGGGCGACGGATATGAAGTCGGGGGTAGCCGCCCTGATGTCGGCGGCCAATTTGGCCCGCAATGCCAATAATTATTGGATCATCTTCTACGCGGATGAAGAATATGACTTTCTGGGGATGAAGAGTTTGGTCGGTGAATTTGGGAAATTGAAGCCGAAAAGAATAATTTCCGCCGATGGGTCGGATCTGGCGGTTGGACACGGTTGCCGGGGACTGATCGAGCTAACTTGTCGGATTAAAGGCGAGACCGGCCACCCAGCCAAGGGGACCGGAAAGAATGCAATCTGGGGGGCGATGGCGGCGCTTTCGAATTTGAAAAAGTACCTGGCTCGTTTTCGTCACCCAATCATGGGCGGAACGTCCTTTAACTTGGCCTACATTCATGGCGGAACGGAATTGACGATGTCGATGGGGTCGAATAATCGATTGAAGGAGGTTGGCAAAGCGGGAAACGTAGTACCTGATATCTGTGAGTTTACGATCGACATTCGACCAGCCAAACCAGATTTGAACGCCGATGAGGTGGTTAAATTTTTGGAAAAGGAATTTAAGGACTTGGGGTTAGGCTTTGAATTGGCGGAGAGAAAACATGATCTTGGGGCTTGGTACACAGACAGAGAGGAATTACAGAGTTTTTCCAGGATCGCAAAAGAGACCGTTGGGAAAAGTAATTTCGCTGACCCAAGGTCAACCGGCTATTTGGATCTGCAGATGCTGTGGGAAGCGACTGAGAGGCCGACTGCATTTATGTTCGGAGGCGGAATTGGTTCCACGGCTCACAAGCCTGATGAAAGAATAAAGATAAGCGACCTGGTCAAAACGAGAGATTTTTTCCTGAAGGTAATGGAGGGCTTGGATTAGCGTCAGTCCCAATCGTCGTCGGTATCGAATTCGGACATGATTTGTCGCCTGACGGATTGAAAGTCGATCGGCTCGTCACCGTCTTGCTCGGCAATGCGCTGGAGCGCTAGTCGATCGACGATAGAGATGGGTTTGCCGATGGCACCAACCAAAATAAAGTGGGCCTCGACGGGCAGGAGGGGTATGGTTTGGTATTCGTCTCTGTCCCCCGTTGTCGGCGGGTACGGGTTTTCATAATAAGAAGCGGGGGGAACGGCCATGGTGATTATTTGAAAATTAATTTATGGAGTTCGTCGAGAGAGTCGTCGATTTTGTTGATGTAAGGATAGTAGATAGTATCCTTCTTGAAGAAGGGAACTATCTGGCGGACAAATTGGAAAGCCGGTTTAGTTTTGGTTGAAAGAGTTTTGGTTTTATCCTTGGTCATCCGGATGTCAAGGGCCTGACAGGCGGTCATGACTTCGATGGATAAGACCGAGCGGACGTTTTTGCCTATTTCTCTGGCCTTTCTGGCGGCAATCGTGCCCATGGAGACCAGATCTTCGATGTTGGCCGAGGTAGGAATGGAGTCAACTGAGGCGGGATGGGCGAGGATTTTGTTTTCCGAGACCAAGGCGGCGGTCGTATATTGAGGGATCATCAAGCCAGAGTTAAGACCGCCCTTGATGACCAGAAACGCCGGCAGCCCGTTATTGGTTGAGGGGTCGAGAAGAGTGGCAATCCTGCGGTCCGAAATATTGGCAATTTCTGAGAGGGCGATAGCTAATGTATCCATAGCGATAGCCACCGCTTCGCCATGGAAGTTGCCGCCGGAAATAACCACTGGTTTTTCGCCGTCAAAAATCAAGGGATTGTCGGTGACGCTATTGATCTCGGTGGTGACGACTTTTCTGACATAGCTAAGGGCTTCGCGAATGGCGCCATGGATTTGGGGAATACAGCGGAAAGAGTAAGCCTCTTGGATGCGGGTCTCGTCAACCAGTTTGCTGCCTTCCAATAGACTTCTGAGATTCTCGGCGGTCTTGATCTGACCATCGTGGGGTTTGATCTGATGGATGCGTTTGTCGTAGGCTTTGGCTGTACCCATGAGAGCTTGAAGAGAAAGGGCGCCGCACAAGTCCCCTATTTCGATGATCATTCCGGCGTCGCTAATTGCCAGGCTGGCGATTGAAGACATAGTCGAGGTGTTGTTTATGATCGCCAGACCTTCTTTGGCAGATAACACAATCGGTTTGATCCCGGCTTTGGCCAATGCTTTTTTGCCGGTCATGTTTTTGCCTTTGTATTCCGCCTCGCCCTTGCCGATTAGAACCAGGGTGATGTGAGCCGAAGGAGCCAGGTCGCCGCTGGAGCCAACGGAGCCTTTTTCAGGAACAATGGGGTGGACACCTTTATTTAACATCTCAACAAAGGTTTCGATCGTTTTCAAAGCGGCGCCGGAAAAGCCCTTCGAGAGATAGTTAACGATGAGAAACATAATGCCTCGGACAACCTCGGTAGGGAGCGGGTCCCCGACTCCGGTGGAATGCGACAGAATTAGATTTTCCTGTAATTTACTGGTTTGGGACTGGTCAATAACGGTATTTTTGAAGGCGCCAAAGCCGGTGGTAATACCGTAAATCACTTCTTTGTTGGCAACAGCTTTGTCAACAATCGAGCGCGATCTTTTGATTTTCGCTTTCACCTTGGGGGATAGGATGACCCTTTCTCTATTCCTGGCTACCCTTACAACATCTTCCGGGGAGATGAGTGATCCGTTTATGGTCATATTTTTCAATTCACAAGAATAGTACCACACTGTTTGGAAAAATCAAACGTTTCGATGACGAAGTCTTTGGGGTCCTTCCGGATGAGTTCTTGGAACCGGTTATGGTACAGGTAGAAACGTTCAGGCACTCTTTTCCTGCCTACATGAATACTTCGTAGTTGAGGTCAATTCCGTAAATATTCTTGAAATAAGTCCCAAAATTGGTCTCATCAGGGTGATTAGGAAGTAATTTCAGTAATTCAATCATTTTTCCCTTACCGTATTTTTCAACAATAGTTTTTATAGCGAACCCACTTTCCGAATAAACTTTTTCTCCTTGTTTATCGAAACTGTTTAGAAAGTTCTCGAACTTTTCAGGTTTCTGGTATTGGTTGAGTTGGCCCGAAAGATAGACCGATAACCCCTCCATCAGCCAAACCGGCTTTCGGTAACTTTTGGTCAAAATATCAATGAAACAATGACATAGCTCGTGTTTTAGGAGAGCGGCATATATTTCTTCACTGTATTTATTGTCACTTTCCTTTTCAAAGTTAGCTCGGTCGAGAAGATAGACCCCATTCATTCTCCTACCACCAAACCCAACCAACCACCTTGGTGTTTTCGTCCCCCTGATCGTATCGAAAGCTTTTCTGTCAGGAAGTATATATATTTGTGGCCTGTTTTCGATCCAGTTAATCCCAAAAAACTGGTTTAAGTCGGCCATAGCCTCCTCGTAAACTTTTTCTAACCAAGAATCTTCTTGTAAATTTAATTTAAATATCATATTCAATAAAAGTATCTCACAATTCGATTGTAGGTTGGCGTTAGTCTTCCTGTTGGCACATGCAGCCGTCGTCCCCTTTTGTCATTAAAAAACCGCCTCTGGTTTACCAGTAGGCGGTTTCGTGTGGTTAGGGGGAGATTTGGATTTCTCGAGGTCCTTCGTCAGGACCAAGTTCACCCGTGTCCAGGATTTTCTTCCAGGTTTGGGCGACCCCCTCTTTAAGATCGCTGCCAAGATAGAACTCGCGATGGTCGTTCTCGATCGGGGAGACCAACGCGTCTCCAAACCACATTTCCATGAAAGCGTTTCTGGTTTTCTCTTCGCCCTCTCCTCCCCAGATGACTTGCCAAGGTTCAGAGGACCCCTTGGGTCGATAGTAAACGTTGTGGTTCATACGACTCTCCTTCGAAGCCGAATTTGACATCTGATTTGGTGTGGTTTAGCCTTTGATTGAAAAGTACACCTGGATTTTACATCAAAGGGTAGGGAAAGTCAAGATTATAGGTCTTTTGGGGTGAGTGACGGGAGTCGAACCCGCGATCTCCTCCTCCACAGGGAGGCGCTTTGAACCAACTAAGCTACACCCACCACACAGGTTATATTTTACCCTATTCACGGCTAACTTTGCTAAAATACAGCTAGCCCTCCTTCGCCTACGGGCTACGGAAGGGTGCGACGGGGTGTAGCTCAGATGGCTAGAGTGCTGCGTTTGGGACGCAGAGGCCGTGAGTTCGAGTCTCACCACCCCGACCAATTCAGTTGATACCATGTCTTTACGAACCTCTTGATATGTTACGATGATATTAATATGGGGGTACGAAATGGTTTAACCGAGAAGAAAAGACTTGCCATTGAGCGTAGAAAAAGTGGTGATTCATATTCTGTTATTGTCGAGCATTTAAAGTTGTCCAAAAGTACCCTGAGTGGATGGTTAAAAGGCATTCCTTATACTCCCAACGAGGAAACTTTGATGAGAATTAAGAACGGTCCAAGAAAATCAGCTGAAATTAGGCATCTAAAGAAGTTATCTAGCATCGAGCAAGTTCGGAGTCTCGCAAATAGTGAAATCGGAACACTTTCAAAGCGCGATCTGTGGATGTTTGGTATAGGTCTTTATCTTGGTGAGGGGGCGAAGTCTATCGAATCCGTTAGGTTAGTAAACTCTGACCCCAATGTTATAAAGTTGGGTATTGTCTGGCTAAGGAATGTTTGTGGGGTGGGCATAAAAAATTTAACTCTCGTAGTGCATACTTACCCTGATAATAATATAGCCACAACCATTAGCTATTGGTCAAAGCTGTCTGGAGTTCCCGTTTCAGAATTCGGAAAAACACAAGTCGATATGAGGCTTAATAAATCAACTTACCATCACAATAAGTTGCCGTACGGTACGGTCCAAATAAGAGTGCGTGCGGGAAAGAACGAGAAACTTGGTGTTTTCCTTCACCGCAGAATAATGGGTTGGATTGAGGCTATAATACAACAGGTCAATACCATGCGGGATTAGTTAATCGGTATAACTTCACTTTTCCAAAGTGAAATGATGAGTTCGACTCTCATATCCCGCTCCAAGTAAGTAGCGTATCAAAAACGGTTGATAACGATTAAAAAAAGGCTTGGTAGATCAACACCTGGTTTTTTAGTCAGGTCAACCCCTCTTTTCCCGTTCAACGACCTGAACTTGCCCCGGCAGTCGGTGAAAGAGGTGAACCTTCTTTTGAGAACATAGCCGTTAAACCATAGCCTGGCGTAAGAAAGAGATTGGAACGAACATAGACCGGCCAATCTGGACTCAAGGTGGGAGTTGAGGCCTTCCATGATGTTGTTGGTGACCGGAGAACCGGGAATGCGCCGGTATCCGGTTAACTCACTCCGATATCTTTCAATGTTGGTCAGTATCGAAACAGCCACAGGATCTTTTTGGTAATCTTCGTACAAAGAAAAGAGCAGTCTGTTCATGGCCTCATCGCTCTGTTTGTCGTGGAGAACGGCTTCGATTCGTCTCATGAATGGCTTGTAAGCCTCATCCGATCTGACTTTCAGATCACGCCTGATATTCTCTTTGAAATGATTGAAGCAGGTTTGGATCTTGACCGCGGGAAAACTCTTTCTGGCCGCCATCTTCAGATTGGTATTATCATCACAGACGATTAACTCCGGGTAGTGATTAATGACACGAAGATAGAAGAAGAGTTTGCTCCATGATTGGTAACTCTCGGACGGAGCCACCAAAAAGACGGGAATATCATGACGAAAGTAATCGATTCCCCAGAGAAAAACCCAGTCGTGGTCTTTGCCGGCTAAATTGAAGTACTTACCGTCAAAGACAAAAGTGTTGGAGAAAAGACTGCAGTAATTGAAAGTAAACTGATTGTTGTTGGGAAGTTTCTTTAGTTCTTCTTCACAGATCCTCCAGGCTTTCATTGGTGACAGATGATATCTCCTAGACAGATCCCGAAACGAGAGGCCATCCAGATGGTCAGAGAGGATCGTCTTGGTATCGAGGAAACAGGGGTCAACCGAGAAATGTTTGTGACAGGCTTTACAAAAGTACCGAAGGACTTTTTTCCTTCGACCGAAACCAACCACATTGTCAGTAACAGCACAAACAGGGCAGCGATATTTCTTCATATGCCCCATCTAACCCCACTTTGAATCGATGCTTCAAGTAGATGATATGATTACATCAACCGAATTTGATACGCTGCCCATAGGATTTTTATCGAACTAATAACTTTTAGCTTCAGGAAGTTGCTGAAACTTTATAAAATCTAAACCTATAATCTTGTATCCATACGGGAATTGAACCGTTCTTAAGCCATCGATTTCTCTTCTTGGTCGGATTCTTCAAAATCTCCCATCCACTTTGACCCATAAAATTCTTACATAACAGTACAACTTAACAAATACACAACTTCCTGTATCTCTTTTAGCTCATCTTCTGATAAATTTGGATAATATTTTCTTATTATTTCAACTAGTAGCATATAAAAATCACCTCCTTATTCCTTTTCAAATTAAAAATTGCAAATATTCTCAAATTACGTATAATCAACATTAGTTACAAGCTGCTCCATGTATATAAAATATGTTAGATAGAGACATAGGTGCAACATTTGACCATGACCCTAATTTAGATAGACTCCTTGGAAAATCTACTCGCCATTTTCTACAAAAATACAGAGCAACTGATGAATTTAGGCACGGATATAATTTGTGGAATATGCAGTTTGCGGATCCAAATTCGTATAGTGATGTTGGTAGAAGACAAGCTATTTGGGTGCAATCTTTTGTTGGTAGATTATTTGATGTTCAAACTGCCAATGAAGCAGACCGCTTATTAGAACCCTGGATGCGATGGGGTAAAGTTCATTCTGATATTTGGCACCTATACTGGAACGGAGATCATGACGGAGAAGATACTAGCGCACAGTATAAAAGGACACAAGAGCAATTTAATACGGTACCTATCCCAGAAGAGATTAAGCAATACCAAGGAGATTTAACGGATGAAGAATTAAGATCATTGGCAGATGGTTTGTTGTGGATGACTAGAGAAATTAGGGAAACAGTTGATTTGTTTGAAGGTGTAGCGAGACCAGTTTCTCTGGACACCGTTTTTAAGGCTCAAAGGATAATGAATGAACCAGTTGTGCCCGCTGGAGGTTTAGAGCCAGACATAATAAACAAACCTAGCGTAAGAAGAGTTGAACACGAAGGAAAGAATTATATTGCTTTTGATTTTGAGGGAATGCCAGCAGATTCTGCTTCTCAAGACTCTTCAACAGATGCCGAATGGGAGCGATGGAATAAACTCGTATTAGGAACTCATATCAAATACCTCAAAGAAGACCCTCAAGCGAAACAGAAAACGTTAGAATCAGGAATAGTGCATGGCTTTCATCTTCTTGGAGCTGGAGATGCAATGTTGTTTGGGCCTAGTGTGGCAAATATAGGGATTATTACTGTAAATGATGAGACAAAGTTTTATCAATGTCCTCTAATATCAGAAATTAGATTGGATACGGAAGAATTTACACCAGAAGAACTAACAAAAGTAGAACAACCTAAACCCGTTGATGTTGTTGTAATGAAACCATCTACTAGAGAGGTTACTCAACAAATTTACAAATTTACGCTTCGATGGAAGAGGCTACAGAAGCGGTTAGCAGACAGATTGCTCAAGAATTTGGCATAGGTGTCAGTAAGTGAATATATAAATAGTCTCGCTTTTGTATCTAATAGCGTTAGATACTCAAAAATGGATGTGATCAACCTTGTCGCAGACCAAAGAGGAGCTCATACAGATGATGAAGCCGATGTATTTCATTACACTTCTCCTTTTATTCAACTACCTTGGGGGAACCCAGCGAAAACCAAGTCACTGTTGCCTCAGGATTTACATTGCTTACTAAGTATAAGCCAGCATAACAAATTTTGGTAGTATTTAGATATGTCAGCTCGCGAAATTGCTATCTTTCAAGGTAATCAAATTCGTCGTTTGTGGAACGATAACGAAGAGAAATGGTATTTTTCCGTTGTGGACGTGGTCAGTGTTTTGACCGGCAGTAAAAACCCAAGAAAATATTGGAATAAGCTGGCTGAACGTCTTCGTAAGGAGGGTAGTGAGTCGGTGACAAAATGTCACCAACTGAAAATGCGAGCTTCAGATGGAAAGTATTATCAAACTGATGCAGCAGACACTGAGGTAATGCTTCGAATTATTCAGTCTGTCCCTTCTCCCAAGGCGGAGCCATTTAAATTGTGGCTAGCTCGAGTGGGCTATGAACGGTTAGAAGAAACTGCTGATCCGGAATTGGCTATAAACCGTGCGCTAAAAACATATTTACAAAAGGGTTATAGCCGAGAATGGATAAATCAGCGTTTAAAGAGTATTGAAATTCGCAAAGAGTTAACTGATGAGTGGGAAACTCGAGGAGTTAAAGAGGGATTAGAATTTGCAATTTTGACCAATGAGATAACCCAAGCTTGGGTTGGATTAACAACCAAACAATATAAAAATCTCAAAGGTTTGAAAAAAGAAAATTTGAGAGATAATATGACTAACTTGGAGTTAGTTTTGAATATGCTAGCCGAAACGGCTACAACTGAAATTTCACAGAAAAAACAACCTAAAAACTTTCCCGAAAATAAAAAGGTGGCCCGGGAAGGAGGAACTGTTGCTGGAAATGCCAGAAAAGAGATTGAATCAAAAACTGGTAAAAAAGTAATCACCAGCAAGAACGCTAAGGGATTGAAATTACTGAAAGAAAAATAAGGTTATCTGTAGTCTTTAAAAGTTGGAATATCCATAAGGATTTTTAACGCATTAAGTTTTAAAATAAGATCAGGAGTAATCAAGTCCCGTAGGTTCGAGCCAATTACGGTTATCCGCTACGGAAGCGCACTAAAACTCTGCCAGTTCCTTCCCGGCACGGATAATGTCTTTTATCTGCGGCAACTCATATTCCTCATTCAGCTTTCCGGCGGCAGTTGGTAGGTCACGGGCCGATAACCGCTTTACGGGAGCGTCGAGCAACGGAAAGAAATGCTCTGCTATCCCCGCACTTAGATCTGCTCCCGCGCTTCCCGTTTTCCTTTCGGTTTCTAGGATCATTACCTTTCCAAGCTTCTCAATCCACGGCACAATTGTTGCCCAGTCAGTAGCAACACCAAGGGTGCGTAAATTGATGATCGTGGCACTGATGCCCATTTTCCCCCATTCTTCCTGGGCTTTCTCAACAAGAGGGATGTTGTTGCCATAGGTCAAGACCACAAAATCTTTGCCTTCCTGCCGCACTTGGGCCTCTCCAAGAGGAATCCGGGCGTCTTTTCCTTGGTAGTGTCCAAAGCTGGTGTTAAGCTCCATGATGGGTTCCAGGAAAATTACGGGTTCGTCGTGTTCTTGCGCCAAGCGGATGGACTCTCGTAGTAGCGGTCCGGCCTCGGAAGCGTCGGCGGGGGTGACTACACGGATACCGGGAATGGCGGCCAGCCGGCCTAAAATCACATTGCCATGTCCTATTCCCCCTACTCCACCAAGGCGGTTCATTCCCTGAATGCGGATGACTAACCCTGCTCCAAATTGGCCATTACTCCTCCAGCGCATTGTGGCCAACTGGTCTACGATCTGCTGGTATGCCGGGCTCCAGTAAGAATCAAACTGGATTTCCACGACCGGTACAAAGCCACCCAGGGCATAGCCAATAGCCGTGCCCACAATCGAGGCTTCGGCTAGACGTGAGTTCCAAACCCGTCCGCGGCCAAACAATATCTGTAAAAATTGCGTTGTTTTGAAGACGCCGCCTTTTCCCCCTAAGAGATCGACAAGAAGAGAAAATGTTTTTGCCTCAATTTCGTTGCCCTTACCTTCGGCTACCAACAAAGATGCTTGTAAAACAGCGGCGATTTCGTTTTTGGTGAATTCCGGGGCTCGGTCGTCGAGACGCTGTTCCAAGTAGTCGGTGAAATTATTCCAAGTCTCGGTCGAAAAATCCGCTACGTCCTCGCCAAAGAGAATGATGCGGTCATCACGTTTCATCTCTTCTGCAAGCACCACTGTTAGATGCTGGCGCATGTTTAGGGGCTGGGTGTCGGTGCGGATTAAGCGCAGATACTCAACGGACCGTTGGCGTGAACTTCGAAGGAGGTCGCTAAAATCAGCTGCTTGCGGATGGAATTGCTTCATGCCCACCTCACCATAGGGAAACTGAGGCGCGTGGAGATTGTGATAGAGGTCATCTGGATTTGGGTCAGCTGTAGCCAGAACAACCTTACCTGAATGGAGGACTTTCCCATGAGCAAGCGTCTTAATCCGGTCCAGGAGTGCAGCGTCGGCAATTTCATTTTCCAGAAGATAGGCTCGTAATCTTGGTAATGGGTCGGCGACTTGTTTTTTAGCTAGAGCACTGGAAGAGAGATAGCGCGCTGGGTCGTCACTACTACTATGGAAGCGCTTATACATACCGTAGACGTGGACAAGTGCCGGCTTGCCCCGCTCCCGCGCGTACTCGACTGCTTCCCGACAGGCGTCATAGACTTCTTGCACGTTTGTGCCATCGACCTCAATAATTTTGAGACCGTATTGAGCTAAGCCGCGCGCAAGCGCGATTGGGTCACCGGCAACCGAGCCTTCGCGGACATCGGTGGAGATGCCACTGCCATTGTTGTGGACGACTAAAATGAAGGGGCATCCACCGTCTTTGACCGCCTCCTGCAAGGCTTCTCCCACTTCGCCCTCGGCCATACTGGCATCGCCCACATGGCAAACGGAGATTGCATCCGGAGCATTAAATCGTTTCCACGCTTCGGCCACCTTACCTTGGGTGCGACGCAACTTGAGTCCCTGGGCAATTCCCACGGAAGTCAAGGTATGCGCCCCAACATTACTGATTACTGGCAATTCGTTTTTCCAGCCGCTGGCTGGATGCCCAGCGAGTATTCGCCCGCCTGAGTGCGGGTCAGCCTTTTTTTGCGCTGTCAAGAGTAGCAATTCTTTCACCGTGCCGCCACGCATAAGATCGTTGGCTTCCTGACGATAATATGGGTAGACCGCGTCGGACTGGCGAAGATGCCGTTCGATAGCAACACCGACTAACTCGTGGCCAAATCCGGGAATTGCGAACGGAATTTTGCCTTGCCGGTGCCAGGTGATTTCGAGTTCACAGAGCTCCCTGGTAAGCACAGCAGTGGTGTACTCCAACAAAATCTGGCCATTGGAAACACCATGAAAGCGCGGGTCAGAACTGATTTCACGCAAATAGTTTTTGGCCTCTGATGAAACTCCACCCAAGGCAGTAAAAATAAGGCGCCACTGCTCTGCTCGAAGAGGTGCCCGAGTTACGGGCATAATTTCTAGTACTTCTTCCCATGGAGCTTCCAGCCCCGGATGTTGTCCGTGACGAATTGGATTTACGTCTTCAATGCTTTCCCGGATAAAATGAGATTCGTCGCGGCGGCCGCGCAGGATATCACTGGACATCGGGCTTAATGTAACATGGGTACGGATGACTGACAAGGTTTGGAAATAAAAACCCCGCTACGGAAGCGGGGTTTACCAAGCGATTATTTTGCACTGAGGCGTAAATCGCAGACGTAGCATTTTTGGGCGGTAACCTCAACCGGAGTATTGCAATTCGGACAGCGGTGAGTCAGCTTCTTCACCCGACTGAGGTGCGGAAACGGTAACCGGAGACGCTGCTTTGAGCGCCGACGGTTAGGACGCACCGCGAGACGGAAACCCTTGTGGGTCATGGCGGCCTCCTTGATCTAAATGAGCGTGGATTTGTCGGTATGACTATTCTAGCAGATGGTTCGTAAGGGGAAATCGAGGTAAAATATAGCTGTTTGTCCTGGTAGCTCAGCTGGATAGAGCGACTGCCTTCTAAGCAGTAGGTCCCGCGTTCGAGTCGCGGCCAGGACACTTTTCCGTCAATTGTTGATTGTATTGGGTGGTGACCAGGGGTACTATGGTTTTATGATGATACGTCCGGAAGCGAGTAATGGAAGGATGTTTAGAGGAAGAGAATACGATTCACTTTCCCATTTTTTTCCTGAGGAAAAATGGGTTCGGGTTATAGACTATTGGGGAAGGCGGGGTTGGAAAATAGGTTACCGGGATTACGTGAGAGCTCCCTGTCAATACAAAGGCCAAAAAGAGCGGGGTCACGGTGGAGATATCTGGATACTTTATGATCACGATGGATCTATTGGCACGGTTCACCCCGAGATGTATCGGGTGGGAGATTAAGTGGGCCGGGAGGGCGTAGTCCCTATGACACTTTTTTTGACAATATTTTCAAAGTCTGGTAGATTTCTATTACTATGACAGAAACAACTGAAAGAGGTGTTAGGCGAAGCTTATATGCCGAGTTTATGGCTAAATTGAACTCTGGTGAAGGGTTGACCGTGGCTGAGTTTGAGGAAAAAAGGCACACTCGCGTCTTTCCCGGAAAGACTTTAGAAGCGTTTGTCACTGATTTGGTTGACTGTCTGGCGATAAAGCTAAAAGACGGAAGACTGGTTTGGAACGAGGAGTGGGAAGAAGCGAGAAAAGTATATGACCTGACTGTAGCTGAAGCCCGGGCTGGATCTGTGGTGGCGAGGCGGGAGTTGAAGCTGCCTGAGGTTCACGATTCGCATCAGTAAAAACTTTTGGTGGGCCGGGAGGGAGTCGAACCCTCACGAGTGTGAACTCACAGGTTTTTAAGACCTGAGCGTCTGCCATTTCGCCACCGGCCCAAATGTTTCTGACTGGTGACAGTTTACTCCTTCGCGTCCCGCGGGGATACGCGGGATCTACGTTTCACTACGATCTGCCATTCCGCCACCTCGTCTTACTGCTAATTATATCCCGAAAGTGGCTGTTTGAGACAGAATTTGGTAATATAGGGTGGAACATTCACACCATAGGAGGTCAAAGATGTTTGAGGTCTTCGTTTATTGGGAGAATGCCGCTGGCGACCTGAATTTTAGGAAGTTCAGTATCCGAACTCCCGACCAGTTGCTGGTGTCGGCCGTTGGTTTCAGCACCAAAGTGGAGATTTACACCTCGACGCAGGTCGACCCTGACCGCAAGCTGGTAGCCGAATACTGTGGACCAAGGGTGCAGTATACCTTGAACAGAGTGTAATCGGCCGTCTCTGGCCCGCTGCGGCGGGCCTTTTCTTTTTTTATTTGCTTTGGGAAGAACGGCTGTGGCGCCGACGGTCGATGTTGGTCAGATGTTTTTTGCGTAACCTGAGGGATTGGGGGGTGATTTCCAAAAGCTCGTCGCCCTCCAGAAAATCAAGGGATTGCTCGAGGCTCATGATAGTGGCCGGGGTTAGCTGGATGACGCCGTCGGAAGCCTGAGAGCGCATATTGGTTAGTTTCTTACCCTTGGTGACGTTAATCTCAATATCTTCTTCTTTGGCGTTGACGCCGACGATCATGCCCTCATAGACAGAAGTACCGGGATCGACAAAGGTAATGCCCCGCCCCTGGGCGTTGGCTAGACCATAGGCAAGGGCCTCGCCGGTTTCAGACGAAATAAGGACGCCGCGGCGGAGTTTTGGCAGCGGGTTCCCGACCGGCTGATAACCAATGACCTGAGACGAAAAGACGGCAGTACCTTTGGTCGCCGTCAGAAGCAAACTGCGGAGGCCAATGATGTTTCTGGTGGGCAGGTGGTAGATAAACTCAATTTCGGCGGCGGAGATGGGCTCCATTTTGATCAGCTGGCCGAGGCGCTTGCCGATTTCCTGGGTAATGGTACCGAGGTATTCACTGGGGACGATGATACTGACTTCTTCGACCGGCTCCTGTTTAACGTCAGCAATCATTTTGACGATAACTTCGGGCTTACCGACTTCCATTTCGTAGCCCTCACGGCGGATGGTCTCGAGAAGAATGGCCAGGTGGAGCTCGCCTTTGCCGGACATTTTGAACTTGCCGCTCTCCAGTTTCTCCAATTTCAGAGACAGATTGGTCTCCAGTTCCTTGATGAGGCGATCCTCAAGCTGGCGGCTGGTGGTGAATTGGCCTTCGCGGGCGGAGAAGGGCGAAGTGTTGGCGCCGATGGTCATATGGAGGGTGGGCTCGGTCAGTTTGGGCGCAGGAAGAGGGGTAGTATCAGCACTGTTAGTAATGGTGTCGCCGATCTGGGCTTGGCCAATACCGGTCAGAGCGACAATATCGCCGGCAAGCGCCTGCTCGGTTTCGTAGCGCCCCAGGCCACGGGAAAGCTGGACGGTCTCAATTGAATAGCTCTTGTTATTGCTTGAAAGGACGATTCTATCCCCGGGTTTGACGCTGCCTCTGAAAATTTTGCCAATGACAGAGCGGCCTTGGTGGGGATTGTAGTCGAGACTGGAAACGAGCATTTTGAAGCTACCAGCGTCTTTATTATTGGGGGCGGGAATATATTCGAGAATGGCCTCCAGCAGGGGGGTGATATCCCCAGGCTGGTTAAAATCAGCCGGCATATCTTTGAAGGCCTTACCTTCACGACCGAAGGCGTAGAGAATCGGGAATTCAAGCTGTTCGTCGCGGGTAGCCAGCTCGAGAAAGAGATTATTGGTTTTTTCGATCACTTCTCTGACGCGGGCGTAGGGTTTGTCGATCTTGTTGATGACGACGATGATCTTCAGGTTTAGTTCAAAGGCTTTTTTCAAGACAAAGCGGGTTTGGGAGTGTCGATGACGTTAATCTTGACGTCACGAAAGGTAATAGCGGTGTTTTTGGCCAAAATGGTAATCCCCTTCTCCCGTTCAAGGTCGGTGTTATCGAGAATGGTCGTTTGGCTCATCTCGGCCTGGTTATCCCGGAAAATATGGCTCTGTTTTAAGAGCGCATCGATGAGGGTGGTTTTGCCGTGGTCGACGTGGGCAATGACGGCAATATTTCTAATTTTTCTTTCCATAACCTTTGAGCGCGAGAAAATTATGGGTTATTTTACCCGATTTGGGGCCAAATTGCCAGTTCGGATGAGGTAAACCGAGAAGGAGGCGAAGCTGGCGCCCAGGAGCAAGCCGCCGACCACGTCGGTGGTCCAATGTTCACCCAGGGAAATGCGGGAGACGAGCATGACAAAAAGGATCAAGCCAAGAGTAAAGGTGAGTCGGGTCTTGGTTTTGGGTGAAAGCTTTTTCGAGCCGGCGATAAGATAGGCCAAAAGAAGTGTCAGAAAGGCGGTGCGGTAGCTATGGCCGGAGGGATAGGAATGACCGGTTTGGATGATGCCGGAGGGGAAATAGAAGCCGAGGTTGTAGCGGAAGAAAAGAGAAGGCGGGCCGGGGTGAAAAAGAAAGATTTTGCCTAAAAGTTCCAGGCCGATGCCGAGAAAGAAAATGGTCAAAACGACCAGGCTTTTTTTGAGACCTAGTTTGGCGAGGGCGAAGACGAGAATGAGGGTAGTCAGTTCGAAACTACCCAAGAGGCTAAAGAAGGAAAGCGGCGTATCAAAGGAAACGGCAAAAAAGTTTTGGAGGGCGACGGTGGTATTTTGATCGAGGCTAGTGAAGAGTCCGAGGGCGACAGGAATGGTGAAGAGGACAAAAGCGAGAAAAAAAATAAGCGCCCATTTAAGCGGTGACTTCACCACTCCAATATACCACCCCGCTTGGCGGGGTCAGGTCGAGGTTAGCCCAGGGCGGCGGGATTTCTGATTTCCTCTAAATAGCCGAGGAGGCGGGAGAGGGAGATGACGGCAGTGGCGCAAACCTGATCAGCGCCGCCGTAGTAGACGAAGAGAGTGTCGTCGCGCAGGACGACACCGCAGGGAAAAACGACATTGTTGACGTGACCAAAACGTTCGGACATCATTTCTGGTTCGAGGAGGGGGTAATCGGTGCGGGCGAGAACGATACTGGGGTGTTTGGGATAAAGAAGCATGGCGCCGACGCGGTACTCGTGATCGGCGGCGCTGCGGCCGTGATAAAACAAAAGCCAACCGTCCTTGGTCATGATCGGTGGAGCGGCAATGCCAATGCGATCGCTGTCCCAAAGTTTTTCCCGAATCATGATTTGGTGGGAGCCTTCGAAAAAAGTATCGCCGGTGAGGTCGAGGGTATCGGTATAGTCAAAAACGATATTTCGGCCGATACGGTGGAAGATGACGTAACGATCGTCCAGCTTTTCAGGCAGAAGACAAGCGTCTTTGTCGTCGATACCGGGTTTACTGATAAGAACGGGTTCTTTCCAGTTCCAGCGGTGATTTAAAAAATCAGCGGCTTTAATCGAGGTGAAAGCAACGCGGGGTGGATTGACGCCGTCGTAGGCGGTGTAGCACATATAGATGACGTCCCCGATCTTGGTGATCCTGGGGTCTTCGATGCCGGAGTTGGCGAAGGGTTTTTTCTTTTGTTCGGCCTCCACCCTTGGCAGGTAGATTGGTTCCGGGTCGCGGGTGCTAATGGTCAGACCATCCAAACTGTCGGCGTGACCGAGGACGGAAGTGTTGTCGAAGGACATGGCCCGGTAGACGAGGTGAATCTTGGTGCCGTCGTCAAAGGCGGCGGGATTGAAGGTGGCCTTGGCTTCCCAGGGATGATCAGGGAGTGGCTTGATGATTGGTTCGCCCGCCCGAGTGAGGCGCGGCAGGGGGTGGGCGTGATGGCGGAGGGCTTTTTTTAGGGCGGAGATTTCGGTAGAAATGAGGTTGATGGTGGAGTCGGCGGCGCCATAGTAGATTTTCAGTTGATCGTTTTCGATCAGAGCCCCGGTGGGAAAAACGACATTGGCAACTTGACCTTGTGATTCGTAGTTAACCGTGGGTTCGAGTAGGGGTTTCTCCAGACGGGCGAGGTAGCGGGTGGGATCCTGGCCCGATAGAACGACGGCTTCGATCCTGAATTCCGATTTACCGATCCAACGGTTTTTGATGTAGGAATAGATGAGAAGCCAGTCGGCGCCCAGTTTT
>Ga0209542_10009496_pt1 | contig 17833 bp, 22 predicted proteins | sample RifCSPhighO2_01_FD_184028 | JGI IMG/M metagenome (GOLD analysis project Ga0209542, IMG submission 184028) | Soil microbial communities from Rifle, Colorado - Rifle CSP2_plank highO2_0.1 (SPAdes) (version 2) | ecosystem: Environmental > Terrestrial > Deep subsurface > Rock core/Sediment ...
TTTCATTTTCGTTTCCAGGGATGTAATTTCCTCTTTGTTTAAAAGAAGTTTACGCAGACGTAAAGGATCATGTCCCTGAATTCCGCCATGCGGAGGAATATTTACACCTACCAGCCAAGCCTCACCGTCCCTAATTCGCACAAAAGAGCTTCCAAGCTCAGCCCGACCAAGCAATAAGGATTTAGCCTCGTTGCCAGTCAAAGCGATTCCGGCTTCAATACTCTCTAGCAAAAAATAGTCGTGTTTTGCTCGGCGATTAAAAATTTTCACACCTAATTGTACAACTACAAGGGAAGTTCTAACACCTTTTCGCTGGTTAAAAGGAATATTTTCGCTGATTTTTTAGAAACTACAAAGTCTACAGTCTCGGCAATTTGAGAAGCCAGATACTGTTTTTGGTAAACACCTCTTTTTGACAACTCGACGATTCTTGAATTGTTTTTGTCTAAAAGATAAAAACTGTCTAAATCTTCGACTGCGTATATTGCCAAAGCCCCTGATAGTGGTTTTTCTAATCCTGACAGCTTGATTAAACTAGGAGCACCTTTGGTATACCTTAAAATTGTTCCGTCCTGGTTTAATGTCCAGATCGACCCGTCAATTGAGATGTCAACAACGCCGGAAAAGTCAGGGGTTACTCCAGGAGCCAGCCAGCGCTGTTTAGCGCTAAAATCTCCTTCTGTCCCCGAATAACGCCAAATTTCTCCCTTTTTGTCCAAAAGATAAACATTACTGCCAAAAGCGCCAATTTTTACTGGATCCACCCACTCCTCATCCGATTTTATTTCGCGCACGACTGTTCCCTTTTTATCCAGCTCTACAATTCCATTGTCCCCCAAGGAAAAATAACGCCCGGCATAAAGTGCGATTGATTTCGGATTTTTAAGCTTTTCCGGACCGCTGAGAGCCAGCGTTTCTTTGGCAGAAGAAATTGAAATAATCCGCTGTCCGCCCCTATCTAAAATTGCCAATGTTTCCTGATGCAGGGAAAGCTCGCTGGCAGAAACTCCCGTGCGCACAAGCGATAAGTCTAAAAATACGGCAGCTTCTTGCCTTACCTCACCTAAAATGTTTGGCGTCTCGCTTTGGATCTTAACTATTAAATCACTTAATTCTTCATCTTTTATCCCGCGGCGAAGGAGCTCGTCTGCAACCTGTTTGGCTTGTAAAAAAAGCTCCCGGGACCTTTCGGAGTTAACTTCTTTTTGCATAATTGATTCTTCGTAAGCGCTTTGCGCCTGAGTAAGCTGGGTAGAGTAAGAAAGGCGGTATTCCTGTTCTTGTTTTTGCTTAATCCCAAAACCGATACTTAGAGCAAACAACGCCAAAAGGAGGAGTCCAACAGAAACAGCCGTTTTTCTTCCAGACGGCGTAAAACGGGTATTTGTCGCCACCTCCCTGTCGGGAAGTTTAAGGGCAATTTTTACCAGTAAATCTTTAAAAAACCATCCCTTGGAAACATTTTTAGCTGCAACCTGGGGCGCTGGCGATTGTTGAGAAACCATTTCTTCTCTAACTATCTCCTCGCCTACAGTTTCTGGTTCTGAAGTATAGGCAACCGGGGAAAGTATGGCTGTTGCTAAAGTTGGCAGAGAAGCGCGGTGCGCTAAAGGAACGATATTGTCGGCAAGTTCAGAAATATCGCCAAATTGACCGAGCATTTGAGTAAGCGTTTGAGTATCAATAAGTTTGTCAAAGGCGCTTGTTGTTAAAAAGAAGAGGTCTTGCGGATTTAGCTGGCCTGAGGCAATTGCCAGTTTTTGCTCTTGACCAGACAGAATGTTAACTAGTTTTTGATCGCGGTATACCCGTACTCCAGCCTGACCACAAATACAAAAATAAACATATTTACGCCATAAAACACACGTTGCAATCTCAAGTTTTACGGCGGAAAACTCAGACGCGACTGTTTCTACCGCCCGGCGGAGTAAAGAAAACGGCTGGTCGCGGCTTTCATCTCCGTAATATTCCTCATTTAATCGCGTAATAATCTCATGTCCAACATCAACTGACGGAAGAAGTGTTAAATCTAAGGAAAAAACAGCATACAACTGTCCGCGCGAGGCAATTTTTGTTTCGTCGACAACACTATACTGGTGCACTTGAGCCCATGCAGATTTTGTTGGAGTTCCAACTATACGGGCTAAACCGGTTCGGACAGACATCGTTAGACTATAGGGTGAATAAGGCGATTAAAAAGACAGAAATGGCGCCAAAGAGATAAACCCAAGCAATAATTCTCACCGGAAACTCAAATCCAACCTTGACCGTCTCAGTCATTAAATAAACTTGCCGTACCACAACCGAGGCAAAGATAAGATAAATTGCCAGAGCAAACAAAAACAAAAGCTTAACGATAAACCAAATATTAATTATGTCTAATATCATCTTACCCTTCCTTCAATCTTTTCCTGTTCTTCTTCAAGCCGCAGTTCTTGGACAACTCTCGAAACAGAAGCCGGATTTGGTACTGCCTCAAATTCAATATTTTGAGCCGTTCCTGCAGTCTGAATAATAACGTCGCCAAAATTAAAAATTGTGCGCAACACCCCGCCTACTGCGTGGTGGGTATCTTGAATGTTGTCAATTTTAGCTTCGGTAATCTCACGGTGGAGAAGATTAATAAAGTCGACGTCAACCACTCTCTCGTCTGTCACGATATAAACATTAAAAAACCAGGCGAGCGCAGATTCAACGGCATAAGCCGCAACCAGTAAATACCAAATCAAGTGAGCAATAAACTGAAAATTAGCCGGTAAAAAGGAAAGGAGTGGAAAGTTTATTAAAATTGCCGGAGCAAAGAAAAGTAAAATCGTGAGCGCAATCCAAGGAAGATTTACAATAGGATGCTGTCTTAAAAAAAGAACTATCTTTTCGCCTTGGTCCTGCGTCTCAAAAGTAACGTTGTCCGGACGGAAGCAGTAGGCGCCAAGAGGGTTGTGGGTATGGCCAGGCAAGTGATGGCGCACTTCCCCGCTGGGCGTCAATTCCTGCTTTATATTCTTATCTTTATTGCTTGTGTATACTTCTGGCATCAGATAATTTTCAATTTACAATTTACAATTTTTAATTTTTAATAACGAAAACATATATATTTTCGATATATCGAATCGTTTAATGAAATTTTACGATTCGCTATGAATATTCAATTACAAATGTGCACGAATCTCTTTTCAAGAGAGTAAAACGTTTAAAAATTATGTCATTTAGATTTCATTTCAAATTTTAAATTAAAAATTTCAAATTCCTATGGTTATTTTACAACTTCCAAGCAAGATTTTCACACTAATCGTTTTTGACGACATTAAAAAGCGAGCTTTTAACGCCTAAATAGCCCGGGGCGCGCAGGTTAAATGTTCTTTGGAATTCTTCGCCTTTAATACTTACTGAGCCTTTGTTGGTGGCAAAATTAACTTCTAAAGTCGATCCGTCATTACCATAAACAACACTAGACGCGGATACCGACTGGTATCCCCCGACACCGGCAAGTTCTGAAACCGAATATGGATTGCCGGAAAAACAACTGGTTGTAGTTGGAGAAATCCGCGAAACATCCCCACCGCCTTGGTATAAAACTTTCCAAGCATTCAAAATATCTGCCGTTTCTTCACTCGTTAGCCAAGGATGACTTCTTCCGCAAGTTCCACCACTGCGGGTTTTATACCAAGCTTTGTAAAACCACGGGGATTCGGCAACTTTTTCGTAAGCTCCGTCAGGCCAATTGCCGTTTGTGTCTTTAATACCCTGCCAGCCATATTTGGAAATCGTAAAACCGCCGGAAGTAGAAGCATAATAGGCTTTTGCCGGAGAGCCGCCGACAGTCAGCACCCAACCCCGAGTTGCGCGTACGGCTTCTGCCCATTTGCCGCTTTTAAGCTGGGGTTTATAAACTTGGCAAGCCTCGGTTGTGCAAATTGAACCTGCTCCGTTATTTGTATAAGCCAAGGCATAGCTACGCGCGGCAACAGCTTGCGCCTTTAACGCCTCAAACCCGCCCTTGTCTCCCCAGCTTTCCGGCATTTCGTAAATTCCCATTAAATAATTATCTTCAAGCGACACCGAGCCGTAACCATTAACCCCGATATTATCGGGGCTGGCGTAATCTTTTTTCAATTCTGCGCCAATATAATATGCCGAAAGAATGCTTTCTGCGTTTTGACCGCTCTTTGCGCGTCCGTATGCTCCAAACTGACTCATGCCGGCCCTGTGCGGAGCACCAAATGAAAAAACAGCAAAGCCGGAAAAGCCGGGATTGCAGTAATTACTTGAGCCTGGCGGGCCAGAACACGGTTCAAGAGAGGGTGGTGTATCGCCGATGGAAGTCGAAAACCCTCCTGCTTTCTGAGCTAAAAGCGATTGCTGTTTTGAACTTAGAGAGGAAATGTAGGATTCTGCTTGCGCAACTTCTTTTGCTAAAAATCCAGCGCGCGAATCAACTTCTTTTTGCACGCGTTGTAAACCTGCACGGGTTTTTTCTAAAGTTTGTTTATCTGTCTTTAATTGAAATAATTCGCTGGAAATTTCTTCAATTACCCTCTCGTCGTCTGAAGCCGCTCCCCCGCGCAAAATCAGTTCGCGTGTCATCTCTGTGGCGGTTGAGCTGGACAAGAAAATTAAAAGCGGCGAATATTGACGGCTTCTAATATAAAAACTGCGGACGCGCTCCTGTAGTAATTCCTCCTGTACCGCCAAATCTTCTTCCCGGGCAATAATATCTAAAGCAAGGGCGAGTGCGCGGGCTGTAATGTTTTTAATTTGTGACTGGATACCAGCTATTTGTTTTTTAAGGGCTGCGAGTTCTGTTTTGTTTTTCTCATTAGCAGGCGCAAGTAGCGCAACTTCTTTTTCTATTTCTTGGATACAGCCTTCAAGTTTGGCAAAAGGAATCGAGGATTTTGAACAGTCTTCTGACAAAGCGAGAGCTTTTGTCAGAAGATAGAACATAGAACATAGAACAAACACTCCTACTGTAAACCATTTTGCAAAAACAAGTCTATGTCCTTTGTCCTGTGTCCTGTGTTTTAGGGGCATGTGCCCTTAATTATACCAGCCATTAGATTCTCCAACCTAAATTTGCTACACTCTAATTGAAGTATGAAGAAATTACTGGTGTTTGTCTTTCCCGCTTTATTTATTTTTGGCCTGCTCTTCCCCATATCGGTTAGTGCTCAAGCTAGGTATTGCGGCGTGGACGGAGTGCCTGCCACTAAAAATCCAGTTCCGGGAGTGACGCTGTATCTAGACACCGCCATTGGCTGTATTCCAATAACAGGAGACAATAATGCTGTCACGAACGCTTTTGCCGGGTGGTTTTTGGGTTGGGCAATTGGAGTTTCAGGGGGATTGGCTTTATTGTTAATCGTCTTCTCGGGCTTTCAAATTATGACGGCTTCGGGCGACCCGCAAAAACTGCAGTCCGGCCGTGAACTCTTGACCTCTGCTATTTCTGGGCTAATATTAATCATCTTTTCTATCTTTTTGCTAAGATTAATAGGAGTGCAAATACTAAACATTCCTGGTTTAAGTTAGTTATATGTTAAATTTAACCGAAGTTGAGAATCGATCTGGAGTCCCTGGGATTTCCGCGCTGGGACAAGAAGACCTTGGAAAATTAATTAATTTTCTTCTGCCTTATTTGTTTGGCATCTCCGGATTAATACTCCTTCTTTATCTTCTCTGGGGAGGGTTTTCCTTAATGACGTCACAAGGCGACGCTAAAGGGGTAGAGGCGGCAAAGACAAAAATTACCCATGCCGTTATCGGATTTGTTATTATTTTTATAAGCTATTGGCTGGTTCAGTTTTTCGGGATGATTTTTGGCGTCAGACAATTTCAGCAAATATTGCCTTAAAACATGTTTCCGTTTATATCTGCAATAGCTCAAATAGACACGCCCGGCAAGTATGGCGCGCCTTTTCTTAACAGAGACCCCGAACAAGGAATTAAGGGTGTTGGCAGTTTGGTTTCTGTAATTCTTTCCAACGTCTATATCCTTGCTGGCGTTGTTTTGCTGGTTTTGTTTCTTTGGGCAGGGTTTAAAATGATTCAGTCGGCAGGCACGCGGGATGCGCAAAAGGCGGCTGAGGCAAAAAACACCCTAACCTATGCTGTCATCGGCTTCTTGATAATCTTTGCGTCATATTGGATAATTCAAATTATAGAAGCAATTACCGGCTTTACCATTCTATAAATGTTTAACTTACTTTCAACATATCTTGCCCAGAACCCCTTTGGAACAATACAGACACCACCAGGTATAGACAAGTACGGTAGTTTAACTGATGGCGGTTTGGTTAACCTCTTAAGTAATGTTTTGAAACTGCTCATCGTCGTTGCCGGAATTTATACACTTTTACAAATTATCTTGGCCGGGTATCAGTTTATCTCAGCGGGAGGAGATTCCAAGGCGGTTGGAGAAGCCTGGGCTAAGATTTGGCAAAGCTTGATTGGACTCTTAATTGTCGCCGGGGCATTTCTCTTCGCGGCATTGTTTGGCTGGCTGATCTTTGGAGATCCAACTGCTATTATTAAACCAGTAATTTATACCCCCCGCTAAGCGGGGTCGATAAATATGTTTACATTTTTAGCACAAGTACCAAACAGACTCGGAGGAAACGTCTCTGGGGTCGGACCTTTGGGCAACCCCACTGATGTATTTAGCGAGCTTCCAAAGTTAGTCTCGACCATTATTGGTGTTATGACCGTGTCGGCTATTCTTTGGTTTATCTTTCAGTTCATTCTCGGGGGCTATAAATGGATAAGCTCTGCCGGAGACTCTAAAACACTAGAGGCCGCCAGAACCCAATTAACCCAGGCAATTGTCGGCTTGATAATTGTTTTCGGAACCCTAGTACTGGTCTCGGTGTTGGGCAATGCTTTTGGGGTTGATGTACTTAACCTGGAAAGAATGCTTCGCCAGCTCGGACCTTTTAGCACGCCGACCGGTGGAGGAAATACAGGACCTTGATATAGAACCCATCGAATTATAGGACCCATCGAATTATAGGACCCATCGAATTATAGGACCCATCGAATTATGGAATATCTAGCACAAAGAATTACCAATCCGCTTGCGCCGGGGCTCAGCCCGACTTCGACATTTGCCGGGGCATTTCAATTTGAGAGTATACTGCAAACAATAGTAAGTTGGCTGCTTGTTATCGCCGTCCTTCTCTTTTTCTTTTATTTTCTAATCGGTGGCATAAAATGGATTACCTCGGCAGGAGATAAAAATTCAATCGAATCGGCGCGGGGTACAATCATGCATGCTTTAGTGGGAATAGTTATCGTTTTTGCCATGTTTGCCGTTATTAAAATCATTGAGGCGTCTTTTTCTGTCTGTATCTTAAATTTCACCCTGCCGGGACTGGACGTGACGGCTTCAAAGTCATGTGCCGTGTCTCCTGTCATCGATCCATATGACGATCCGACCTACAAACCCAAAGAGCCAAGATAAAGGCTTCACTTGCAATTTAAAATTGCTATACATTAAAATTAGTTGGGCTCATCCAGCAAAATGATAAATGTATTATGTTTACATTCTCATTAGCCAGAAAGATAGAATGTTATATGTTGGATACGCGACAGATTTAAAAAGAAGGTTTCAAAGACATAAAAACGGGTTTGTTGCGGCAACTAAAAATAGATTACCTGTCGAACTTATACATTACGAGGCTTATTTAACACAAAGCGACGCTAAGCGTCGCGAGGTATTTCTAAAAGGCGGTAAAGGACACGCAGAACTCAAAATCCAAATCGAAAAATGCTTAAGAAAGGTAAAATACAAATACTTGTGAATATGCTATCATTTATTTTATTAAAGCGAGGGGTCGCGCTAAGCGCGACAATACCCCCGCTGAGCGGGGAGGTGAATGATTTTGAAAAGAATTATTAAAAGTGCGTGGACAGCGGCCGCAGGTTTGGCTCTTTCAGCCATGCCGGTCTTTGCTCAAAAAGAAATAGATCTCAAACCAACAGGTCAATTTACAGACCTTGGTAAATTAGAATTTGCCGATATCGTCTCTAAATTAATCAGGTTTGCACTTATTATTGCCGCAGTAGTCTTCTTCTTTATGCTGCTTATCGGAGGAATTAAATGGATTATGTCCGGGGGCGACAAAGGAAAGACAGAAGAAGCAAGAAACCAAATTACAGCCGCCTTGGTTGGATTGGTCATTGTTTTCTCGGCTTGGGCAATAGCTCAATTAACAAAAGCTTTGTTCGGAATCGATATTCTTAACTTAAAGTTTTCTTAGTTTGACTTAACAGCGCTTGAGCGTGTAAACTTTTGTAAATGGGTAGATACGCTCTAAACAAAAGCGCTGTTAGTCTTACTTTGAAAACACTAGCGGTAATTGCGCTAGTGTTTTTGTTTTTGCCGCAAAATGTTTCTGCCCAAAGACCTTTTAGCCCAGCCCGCGGTGAGGTTGGTGGAACTTCAGGTGGTAACACCGGAGCAGGTGTTAACGATGTTGCTACAATTAAAGGTTTGGAGGCAGTTTTTGAAAATGTTATTTCTGTAGCACTCGCCTTTGCCGGAATAACTTTGTTTGTTATGTTTTTAATCGGCGGCTTCCGTTATATGACCGCAGGAGGAGATGCTAAGGCGGTTGAGGCGGCAAAAGGAACGCTCACCCATGCCGTCTTGGGGTTGGTTGTTTTAATCCTTGCCTGGATTATCATTCAATTTATCGAGGTTCTCACCGGCGTCAGACTTTCCATCTTTGAGATATACCGCCAATAATCGTGAGGAATATGTTCCGTTTTTTGCTTCTTTTTAGCTTAATCTTGTTTAGTTTTCCTTCTACCAGTAAGGCACAGGTAGCAGATCCTGCACTTTGCCCTGAAGGCTATACTTGCCCGGATACTTCTTTCAAGCCTGTTCCGGGAAAGGAGATTCCCGTTGAGAAAAAAGGCTTTTTTGGAATAAGCCTCCCCTCTTTCTCGGGAGATACAGGACCTTCTAAAGACCAACTGCGCTCGCCTGATTACAGCCGAGAGGAAGAGTTTTTCATGGATTCCGAAATTATTTCCAGATCGCTCCCGTACGAAGTGATTAAAGAAGGACTCCCTGAGTTTAAGCCAGATAATCTCAAAGGTACACTTTCCCATCCTGGTTGCGGCAAAGTCTCAGTTAAAAACAACGAGGGCAATACCACAACCAAAGGCGACACAAGAATAGAACAAGGCAGGGCAGAACTTATCCCGCTAACTTCAAGTTATAACCAACTTCTTTTGGGTTTTAGGTTTTGGGAAGCTCAGTCTTCCGGAGACAAACCCGCAAAACTCAGGTTTAAATCTATCCAGCCGTCAGGAAACCCAACACTTAGCGAAAACTCGGGCGATTGTGTCAACGAGGGTGGTGAATCGTACGGCGAAGCAACAACTTTAACAAACCCCGCGCCGGCTTCTGCGGGTCTTTTAGGAAACTTAGCCTCTGAGATTGGAAAATTTATCTCAGGTCTTTTAGATAAGGCCGGTGCAACAGCAACTGCAACTTTTAGTGTGCAGCAAACTAAAATTTTCCCCGGTGAAGAAGCGTTTGCCAAACAGTCAAATAATTTTCTCAATTCGTTTCTCCCTTTTGAAGATGCTCAAAAAATGATTGATCAGGAAGAAGCCGTCTCTTACCGCGCAATCGGCGAGGGGAAAGTCGTCGGAGTTCCCTTTGAGGGAGCCAAATCTACACAAAACAAGACTGTCGATCTTGTAAAGTCCTTGCGCCCTTATGAGGAGGCAAAGCTCATCACCACCCTTGGTCCAACCGGAGGACTGCAGGAAGTTAAGCCCCCCACTCCGGGTTTGAATTACACCATTCCCTACAACAACCCCGACGCAGTCAGGCTTACTCCTGAGATAAAAAACAAAATCATCGAAATGGTTAAAAACAGCTGGCCAAACACTAAAATTGCAGAGCAATGGGACATTGTTGCAAGCACTTCTTACGCTTCAGGAATAAACCCGGCGTTTGCTATTGCGCTTTGGATAGAAGAATCCGGAGCTTCGCACTACAACAATCATTTTTCATGCCCTCCGTCTGAGAGTGATTTTCAGAAAAGTTTTAATTGCTTTATCAACACAACCAACAATATTCAGCCTCCTGACTGGGCACGCTGGGTACGCAATTATTGCGGAACGCCCGAGAATCAGCCTATCTGCAAGAACGACAGTAATGGTAATTTTATCGACGGCCTGGAATCTTGGTACAAAAAGATTGTCCCTCCGGGGAGTCCGGGGGCGGCAACACCACTTTAACAATTTTTAATTTGAAATTTTTAATTTTTACGATGAAATCGCAAGCTCTGATTATTGAAACCTGAATGACAAAATGCTTGAAACAAACAGCATCCAGCCTAAGATATACGACCTTGAAGAAAGAACAGCTATCTTTGGGGAAAGAATTATAGACCTTTGCAAGAAGGCACCTAAAGGATCTGTAACCAATAGGATTGTAGACCAACTTATTGGAGCAGGAACTGGTACTGGAGGAAATTACCAAGAAGCCAACGGTGCTTCTAGTAAAAAGGACTTTCGCAATAAAATATTTATTTGTAAAAAGGAGGCCAAAGAGGCCCAGTATTGGCTTAGAATGCTTGCAAGGGCTTGCGAGGAGTTAAAAGTCGAATGTAAAGAATTATGGAGTGAAGCTCAAGAACTAATAATGATTTTTTCAAAAATCGCTAAGAGCTCTGGGTGAAGTTTAAAAATTAAGACCTTAAAAATTCATTTCAAATTAGAAATTAAAAATTATAAATTCACAGATTCTCTGTGTCGTTTGAAAAAACCCAAGCGTAATGAGATACTAGGAAATAAATTTAAAAATGACATTAACCAAATTCTTCAGTAAAATTAAAATCATTCTAATTTCTCTCTTGCTTTGTCTTTCTTTGGTTGCTGTATTTCCAAAACAAGCAAAGGCTGAATTTATGGATCCGTTAGGCGTCCGTACTGGTGTTTGGAATGCTTTCTTAAGCGCGGTGGCTAAAGACGCAGGGGCAAACCTTCAAAGATTTACTTTAAATACTTTTTCTTACATGATTGAGAGTGGAGTACTTATTGTTGCTGGTTGCGAAAAAGATAAGTCTAATTGTCCTAAAGATTACCAAGTAGGCGCGATTGGAACAACAAACTCTTTAGTCGCAATGATGTATAATGCCCCCCCTGCGTCAGGAGTGGAATATGTTGCCTCGACTTTGCGTGATTTTGGCTTGGTTGAAAAAGCGTATGCACAGACCGGAACAGGATTTGATGGTTTAGCGCCACTCAGAACTCTCTGGAGATCATTTAGAAACATTACTTATATGTTTTTTGTTCTTATATTTGTATCAATGGGGTTTGCCACAATGTTTAGATATAAAATAAATCCTCAGACGGTAATAACCATTCAGTCGGCTCTTCCTCGAATTGTCATCGCTCTCCTTCTTGTGACATTTTCTTATGCAATAGCCGGATTTATGATAGATATGCTCTATGTGGTTATCTCCCTTGGCGCTCTTGCGTTCGCAGGTGTTGGCGAATGTCCTTATACTCCAGCACAATTACAGAACCAATTTACAAACGGGGGTTATTTAGACACTGTAGGAGCACTGTTCGGACAGTTGCCATCACTAAATTTAGGGTGTGACACACCGGGAGGTGCATTAGCAGGAACATTCGCTGTAGCAGGAGGGGTGGGCGCCTTGGGTGGAGCACTAGGGTCGATTCTCATGGCTTGGATGGGCGGAACAGCGATTGCCGTATCCGGAGGAGCTTTAGCTGTTGGAGCGATTCTCATGGTATTAATCCTTCTGCTTATAATTTTATGGGTTTTGATAAGACTATTCTTTGCTCTACTTCAATCTTATATTGCGATTATTTTACTAGTTATTTTTGCCCCAATCCAAATAGCTCTTGGTGTAATTCCTGGTGTCGGAGGTTTTGGGTCTTGGCTTAAAAATCTGACTGCCCACCTGGCTGTTTTTGCGGGAGTAGCTTTTGTCATGATGTTGGGCTTCGTAATGGTGCATTCCGTCTCAACTTTAAACATGTGGCAACCCCCGCTTCTCTTGGGAAGTATCGTGGGAGCTCCCGTTACAAATTTAATAGGTTTTATCATTGGCTTGGGAATTTTATTCACAGTCCATCAAACACCCAACGCAATAAAGGCTGCGTTTGGTGTACGTGGACTTGGTTTCAATCCAATGGAAGCTGCCGGTGCACGCGCTCCAATTACAGATATTTCAGGAGCTGCAACTAGAACCCGAATTGGCGAAATGCTGGCCGCTGGACCAGGAACAGGACCTGGAAGACATGTTCCAACCGGTGTATGGGATGCATTAACAAACGCAGCCCGCTTAAGAAGATGGATGCCTTGAGAAACTCCGAATTATTTGAGCCATTACGATTTGCAGTTGGAGTTATGTTTGGCAAAAAAGGTATCGGTAGGGGTCTTGTGGAAGATAAACTACTTCAAACTTTGAAGCAAAGAATGGGAACAAAAGAAGACCAATCTGGCATACTTCACGCTATCAAATTAGGCCTTGAAAGGCGCATAGATTCCCAATAGGTTCATTCGATTAATCTCTTCGGGACTAAACCACTTACCTTCTAGTAAGCTTGGTTTCACGCCCATACGGCGATTTTCAACTATTTCTGTAATCAATGCCTTCTCTGCGTCGTAAAGAGATTTGCTGTTTATTGCCGTTTTACCCTCTTCGTGATCTCTTATGCTCAAAAAACCTGCCGTGGTGGCGCTGTTAACAACTCTTTGGGTATAAGTTTTTCTATTGTGTCTTATTGACCCACTTATCACATCATAAGCAACCATGGGCATGCCCATTCTCTTGACAATATCCTTAGGATCATTCGTATTTGATGTTGTGTTAGCTATTATAATTCCTGCAAGCATATTAACTTTAGCCAACTGTCTTAATTTTTTAAGAGTGTCTTTTGAAGGATCTCTCTCTATCTCCGCGTCAGATACAAGGTTTACAGCTTTCCCCCACATAATGGAAAAAGTGAGTTCATAAGCTTTGTTTAAGCCGTGTAAATAGGATGTGTCCATAATTTGCTCGCCCATTTTTGCAAAATCATCATTCATTATCGATTCATAAACCTTGCCCAACGCATACATGGCCTGCAAGCCGTAAGGAACATGGTGAAAAACCTTTGCGATACCCTTATAATATTTTCCATCTACAGGATTTTTCCAACCTATCTGTTTATCTGTATCAGCTTCCGAAGATTCGTCCCAAGGAAAATCTCCAAATCTTATTCCGTGTTTTCTCCAAAGATCCCACATGTTTGTATCTCCAAAATAGATCATCCGCATCATGTCTGTAGTTAAGTTAGGGAAACAGCCAATTGTAGCTGGAGCTGCAACTGCGCGTGGGTTGTCTTTGGTAAACTCGGCAAGTTGACGAACGGCTATATAATTAGCTTTAGCTGTATCGTTTGTTGTATCACTGGCCTCAATAGCAACATCCCCAACCGTATCAAGAGAAATGTCTGTGTCGTCTGGTGTTGCCATAGTTTCATTCAAGTCTCCTCTGTCTAAACACAACCGTTTGTAGGGAGGAGCCAGATAATCTCTTGGATCAAATTTCCCTATGGCAGACAATATCTCTTCTATTCTGCGTCCTACCGATGGTTTTTTAGGGTCAATAAGTCTTCCGCCATTCATTGCATAAGAAACATGCACATCCATGTGTCTAAGAAGCAACCATGCTGTCTGCACGGCCTGACTATCCCCTCTGGTTTTGTGTTTAGCGATCCACTTCCTCTGCCGTTCCAATTTGCTTTCGTACAAATCACCATCAAAAGGATTGCCTATTTTCCCTTGTTCGTCTTTCGGTATTCCGATCTTTGTTCCATGAAGATCCGTTTCCTTACCTTCTGCTAAATCTATCCAGCCTCGCATTGCCTCATCAACTAGTACACCGAATTTTTCTTTTCCAGGTAGGGTCTCTCCCGCCCTTCCTATATCTGCGTAATGTTTAGCTTCAGTTTTTGTCCTCCATGGGGCGATAAAAAACTGAAAGCCGTATTGTTTTACGTCACCTGCCATTTGTCCTTGCTGTTTATAGACTTCCAAAATGGTTGCTCGTGCTATAAATTCATCACGCGCTAAAACTGTTTCTTCTGCCATTTTTCTAATCTGATCCAGGCTTAGTTCTGTATGGAAAAGTCCGCGCTCAACACTTTTACCGTCGCCCGCTATCCGATCAACTAAACCCAGTTCAATAGCCACTTCCGGGGGCATATCCCTCAAAGCTTCATAACCAGCAGCTCTATCTTGTAAAATTCCTAAATAATGTAAGGCTGTATATTCAGAAAATTGTCTTGGATATTTTTCCCATGTAGCGAGAATCCCTCTGTTTAAATAACGTAAAGTTAAAGGGTTTTCTGTTTTTCTTAAACCTTCCGCAAACCAAGACCCGCGACCAGCCTCACGCGCCTGACTTTCGTACATTAACCTTTCAGCTTCTGTAAGTGATCTCCCTCCCAACCTTTCTTGGTCAGGAAACTGAACTGCTCCTCCTCCGATTGGGACGGGATATTTCTCAGGGTGTTCTTTGTAATCACGTTCTAAGTTAACCACTCTGTCGCGCGCTTCGGCTAAAGCGCGGTCAACAGTAGACTGTTCACTGTGTGTAATTGGATTTTGACCTGTTTCTAAAGGTCTTTCTGTTCTCATAGGTAAATTACTTCCATCACTTCTGGGAATAGCTGGTTTTGGTGTTGGTAAATTTTCTGATCCCGACTCGGCCATGGCAGTAACTAAGTATACCAAACTAGGGGTTGAAAACTCCAGAAAACCTGTTATTAACGTCGAAGGACAAGCAAGTAGTTAAGCTTTTAATGTTTCTTTCTTTAGCCAGTTTTTAATTTTCTTCCAATCAATCGGAACCAACATTTCCGGCAATTCATCCTGATCGGCTTCTTTAAAATAAACAAGTCCCTTTTTTATGGCAATTTCTGCCTCCTCTAAATTCCCATATTTTTCTTGATAAAAAGAAAAAAGCTCTCCTAGAGAAAACTTTTGCGCAAGAAAGTATATATCGATTAAATCCCTTTTCGTCCCCCGACCTACAACAGTACTTAACTTCATCGCAGCAAGGTCTGGAAGCGAGGCAAGTTCTAGATTGTAAATTTTTTCCTTTTTCTCAATCAGTTTGTATCTATAACCCAGTAAAGATAACTTCACTTTCCCAACCGCGCCAATTAAACTTCGCTTATCTTTTTGTATTGTCTTAAAATCTAATCGTTTTTCTAACTCCTGTTGCCATTGATCTTCTTGAAAATCATCCTGCGTAAAAAAATCCAGGTCTTCCGAACGTCTGTGCCCTAAATAGAGAGCAACAGCCGTTCCGCCGCCCAAGTATGTGCCAGTTGGAAAATTTTCTGGTTTCAGTTTATCAAGTAAATCCTTAGTCTGAGGTAATAAAATATTTTCAAACATTCGTCAAAGGGTCAGTTTCCAATAATTCTTACTCTTGGGCGAGAGTCGGGCTTTAAAAGCTATTCCCTTGATCTTATTAAGACCAAATACAGTTTTCAACCATGCAAAGGATTTTTTATCCCCATACTCTAAAATTCTCTTAATATAATATTCCGGGTGTTTTTTGGGTTGAGCTTTTTTAGGATCAATATCCCAAAAATATTTTTGAATGTGACCGGGTAATGCCATGCCTACATTCTACCACAAAACACCCCTTGCAAAACTTCCCCAGTTAACATAAATTGACTGAATAAGGTTATGCAACGTCCTTCCATAGCTATAAGCGAAGGAGGATTAAGGAACCCTGTGTAAATCGGGGGCTGTGCCGCAACCGTGAGTCCCCGTCTTAGCCAACGCTTCGACGAGACAAGCCGGAAAACTAATAACCTTCAGTTACCATCCCGAGCAGGAAACTATGAATGTAGAACTAGCGCTACCGGTTGCCAACTGGAAAAAACCGCAAGAAGTAATCGCTCAAGATTTAGCTTCTGTAATTCTTGAATTTCAAAGAAAGCCGAATATTTACTGGTCAACACTCGAGGAACTGGTTCGACTTACCGACACCAACCGTACCGACAACGCTATTTTTCAAAGTGAAAATATAGCAACCACGGAAACCGTCTCGTGGGCGGCATTTAGCGATGCTGAGTGTCTTGTCTGGATAAGTCCGCGTGTTGAGGGTTTCTATAAGTGGTCGCGGGTTGTTGTCAGTCGAAAGTATGAAGAAAATGGCATCGTGCGAGTTCAAAGTGTTGCAGTATGCCTACCTCTTTCCCCGACACAATGTACAAGAGTTTACGAAGCGTTTGCCTCTGCCCCCAACTCGCTTGACGACGAAAAGTTTAACAACAGGCCAGTTGAGTTTAATCTTCCGGAAGGGAAAACTTTTAACGATTTAGTCTTTAATTTAACCAAGAAAACTCTCGCCGAACTGACAGCAGAAAAAATGGCAGCGCTTAATGACGCCCGCGAAGTTGCAGACAATAATTATACTGCTATTCACAGAGCTCGAACGCCGTACGAAGAAGTTGTCGTAGGAACAAGGATAGAACAAGAATTAATTGCAAGGGGACATTTGATAAACCAGCTCCGCGACTGTCCGGGAATTTCCAACATGGACGCCCTGAAAATGCTCGGCGCATTTGATAGGGTCTATTATTTTGGAGATTTGTCGACCAAGTCTGGAAAATACGAATATAAATCCGGAAATTGCAGGGTTTGTAAGGCTGAAACTTTAGTCGGACCATGCAATGTGTGCGTTCCCTGCGAAAAGAAATTTGACTCCGGAGAACTCCGCTAACGGTAAGTGTGAAAAAAATTTGTTGATTTTCATGTTTCATATGCTAATCTTGCCGTAGGCGAGATTAGAACAAAGAACATAGTCACAGAACACAATGGCTGTCCCTGCCCAAAAAAGCTATAGAGACTATAAGGATCTTATCGCTTATCAAAAAGCGAAAGAGAATTCGATAAAGCTACTCCTTTATTACAAGTCTCAAAAATTAGGTTGGACAGAAAAATTTCTAATCATGCAACTTTTGAGGGCCATGTCGTCTATCGGAGCAAACATTGCCGAAGGTTACGGCAGACACCACCAAAAAGACTACAGGAGATTTTTGGGAATCGCCCGTGGTTCATGTTTTGAAGTAGAACATTGGATTAATGTAATTTCAGATGTAAGAAGACAAGATGGAATCATTTTAAAAAATTGTCTTGAGGTAAATATCGAAATAGCAAAAATACTAACTACCTTAATGAAAAAATTGCAATGATATCTATGTCCTTTGTTCTATATTCTGTGTCCTTTGTCCTTTGTTCTATGTTCTAAATCATGCAACAACATCCTGTACCGCAGCATATTTCCAGTTATGAATTTAAGCTTGTCGGCGACATGACCCTCAAGCAATTCTTCCAGTTGGCTGGAGGGATTACAGTATCACTCATCTTTTATGCTACGCCCTTGCCAGGGGTTATTAAGTGGCCTCTGGTACTATTATTTGGGTTGCTTGGCGCGGCGCTTGCTTTCTTGCCAATCGAAGAGCGCCCGCTCTCCCAATGGTTTCTTGCCTTTATCAAAGCGGTCTATTCTCCTACCCTTTACACTTGGGACGCAAACAGCGCCGAGGATGTTTTTGCTAAATCTACCTCTGTCGACACAACGCCAACTCCCCTGTCGACAACAAACCCTGATCTGACCGGGGCAGGCCAGTCAGAAGAAGTTAAAAAATTTGAACAGGGAGAGAGAAACTTTTTCTCAAAGGTTAGCGCCATGTTTGCCGTAACCCCCCAAGCAACAAACTCCGTTGTAAATACTACTTTCAACCAAAACACTGCACTCGGCACAGTAAAAAGCTC
>Ga0209542_10009497_pt1 | contig 17832 bp, 16 predicted proteins | sample RifCSPhighO2_01_FD_184028 | JGI IMG/M metagenome (GOLD analysis project Ga0209542, IMG submission 184028) | Soil microbial communities from Rifle, Colorado - Rifle CSP2_plank highO2_0.1 (SPAdes) (version 2) | ecosystem: Environmental > Terrestrial > Deep subsurface > Rock core/Sediment ...
GCGATACTAAAAAAGATAGTGTTTTCAATTTTGACACCTGGTATGCCTTGGAACTTGAAGTTAAGCTAAATTCTTCACCAACCTGCGACACCGCCGGTACTTGTGATGGTTTAGTCAGGGTGTGGGTCAATGATACTCTTCAATTAGAAAGAACAAACATAAAAATCAGGAACAATGTTGAACCTTTGGGCAATGTCAGGGTCGGCGCCCAGGCGGATGACACTGATTTTATCGTGAATGAACACCGTTATTGGGATAATGTTGTTGTTTCCCGTTCCCGGATTGGGATGTATGGCTCCACTCCTTCAACCGCTCCTGCCACTTCTCCCGCTTCTTCCGCCACGGTGGGGCAAGCGACCTCTTCATACAATCTCGGAACTATGACTTTAAGAAATGGCTCGAGGGGCGAAGCCGTAAAAGAACTCCAGAGATTCTTGAATGACACTCTCAATCTGGGACTTAAATTGGACGGCATCTTGGGGCCGAAGACTATCGCGGTAATCAAAAAATGGCAAGCGGACAATGGCTTGGTCTCGGATGGCCTGGTGGGGCCTAGGACGAAGGCGAGGATGCTCAATAATTAAAAAGGAATTTGGCGGAAGGTATGGGAGTCGAACCCATAGAGGGGTTTAAAGCCCTCACGGTTTAGCAAACCGTTGCCTTACCATTCGGCGCAACCTTCCATTTTTATACTATAGAATTTAACTACTATATCATATTTTTTGTATTTTCCCATCATTTTTTTAATGCTACAATTGGCGCATGCAACTCTCGGACCGCTTGGCAAACAAATTCCGCCTGAATGAAATCCAAAAACGGGCATTGAATAAGCTCAAGGTTTTTTCGGTGCACGACCTTCTGTTCCACTTCCCCGTCCGCTACAGCGACATAAGCCTTGTTAAAAAGATATCCGAGCTCATTCCGGGAGAGACAGCTACCATCTACGGCAAAATCTCAAATCTGAAAACCAAAAAAGGCTGGAAAACTAAAATCCCAATGGGGGAAGGTGAGATAGAAGATGTATCCGGTAAGATTAAGATAATATGGTTTCATCAGGCATATCTGGCAAAAATTCTCCGCGAGGGCGACATGGTTAAACTTACTGGAAAAGTCACCGAAGGCAAAGGAGGCCCCTATCTGGCCAATCCCGAATTTGAAAAAGTGATGGATATGCCGATAGATAGCCACGACACGCTTTTTAGACCCTCACCCCAACCCTCTCCCCAAGGGAGAGGAAGCGAATCCTCTTTCCCCTTAGGGGGAGGTCGGGAGGGGGTTGGGTTTTCCTATCCCGTTTATGCAGAAGCCCGAGGCATAACTTCCAAATGGTTTTATCATTGCGTAGAAAAAGTGTTAAAAGATAAAACTTTGGATAACATTTCGGACTATGTGCCGGCGGATATTTTGAAAAAATATAATCTGCCCAGCCTGCGGACTGCCCTGATTTGGATTCATCGGCCGAGAAGCCGGCAGAATGCGGAATCCGCCCGTAAGAGATTCGCTTTCGAGGAAGTATTCACTATACAACTCCATCGCCAGCGGGACAAACTGGCGTATCAAAAAAATAAATCCTTCCAGATAAAGCCGGACGAGAAAAGTGTAAAAGAATTTCTGCAAAGATTCCCCTTTACTGCTACTAATTCTCAAAAGAAATCAATTGAAGTGATATTGAAAGATATGTCCAGAAATTTTCCAATGTCCCGCTTGTTGGAAGGTGATGTCGGAAGTGGTAAAACCGCGGTTGCGGCCACAGCTTCGTATGTAGCCGTCAAACAAAGACCCAATGGACAAAGTTTCGGAAATCTACAAGTAGCCTATATGGCGCCGACAGAAATATTAGCTACCCAGCATTTCGAATCTTTTATCAAGTACTTTTCCGCCAAAGGCGGATTGCCCATAAACATCGGACTGATTACCGGCTCCGGTTGTCGCAAATTCCCATCCAAAACTAGTGTATACGGTCCCGCCGGTGGCGGGGTAAACTGGACCACCATCTCTCGCACGCAACTTTTGAAATGGGTAGCCAATGGAGAAATACCGATTCTTATAGGCACCCACGCTCTCATCCAAAAAACTGTTAAATTTAAAAATTTAGCGCTAGTGGTAATAGACGAACAACATAGATTCGGCACGGCACAGCGAAGAAAATTGGTAAGAAAAGACACCAAAGGAAACACAAGCGCCCCGCATTTGCTTTCCATGACCGCCACGCCCATACCCCGCACTCTGGCTCTTACAATTTACGGGGATTTGGATTTGTCGCTTCTTGATGAAATGCCTGCGGGAAGAAAGCAGATAATCACCGAGATCATCACGCCCGACAAGCGCGAAGAAACTTACGAGCAGATAAAAAAAGAGTTGAGAAGTGGTCGACAGATGTATGTAATTTGTCCGAGGATTGCGGAACCTGACGAATACCCCTACCCAGCCTCCCCCTATATAGGGGGAGGCGCCCTGAGTTTTTCGAAGGGCGGAGGGGGTATTGAAATGAAAGCGGTCACTACTGAAGCCAAGCGTCTAAAAAAAGAAATCTTCCAAGAATATGAGATAGGTGTATTGCACAGTAAAATGAGCAAAGAAAAAAAAGAGAAAATAATGCGGGAATTTACAGAAGGCAGGATAAACATACTGTGCGCCACCTCGGTGGTGGAAGTCGGCGTCAATGTGGAGAACGCCACCGTGATAATAATAGAAGGCGCGGAGCGGTTTGGACTCGCCCAATTGCACCAGCTCCGGGGGCGCGTTATACGAAGCACACATCAGGCTTATTGCTATGTATTCGCAGAAGCTAAAAGCGCAAAGACAGTAGAAAGACTAAAGGCGCTAAAAACGGCTAAAAACGGTTTTGAATTGGCAGAACTAGACTTGACCCTCCGCGGCGCCGGCGAGCTCTCTGGAATTAAACAATGGGGTATTACCGACTTGGGTATGGAAGCTATTAGGAATATAAAGATGGTAGAAGCCGCTCGAGCAGAAGCGGTGAGATTGATTGAAGAAGACCCGGAGCTAGATAATTACCCCCTGCTTAAACAAAAAGTTCACCAAAAAGCTGGCGAATTTCATTTTGAGTAAAAATTATTTATAATCCGGCTTAATTTCTTCCGCCCCGTTCATGTGGCTAGAGATTCGCGCTAAGGCATAAAGAAGGCTAGAGAGTCTATTTAAATATTGGAGAGTTTCCGCGCTTACTTTAATCTTGCTTTCTTCCTTGGCGCCGACGACTCGCCTCTCCGCTCGCCTGATTAAGGTACGGGCAAAATCAAAAGTGGCGCCTAATTCTGTCGCCCCGCTTATGAAAAAAGTTTTTATCGGTGGTAGAACTTTTTCTATTTCATCAATTATTTTTTCAATATCTTTTATCTTTTCCTCTGCAATACTCATTTCCGAGCCAGCTATTTCCGCTTGAACGATAAATAAATTTTTTTGAACTTCTAAAATAAGCTCTGAAAAATTTACCTCTTCGTCTGTAATTTTAAAATTTAAACTTTGGGTTCTTGCTCGAGCTATGCCCAAAAAAGAATTAACCTCATCCAGCGCGCCGAGAGCTTCTGCCACGATTGAGCTTTTGGAAATTCTCTGGTCACAACCAAAAGTTTTGGTGGTGCCATCGTCTCCTTTTCTGGTGTAAAGCATAATTTACTCCGCTGGACTCAGATTTTTTCTCACTTCTCGCGCATTCACCGCCTTGTCGCTCGAAAAAATCTGAGTCCGGCTTCGTATTTACCCTGTAAAATCAGCTTCGCAAACCCCGCCGACGCAGGCGAACTCTTTGGCGCCGGTAGTGTTGTCCACGGCTTCGTATTGGGAAAGTTTGGAGAAATCTATCTTGCCCAAATTACGAGTCCGCCTTTCGTATTCTTCTTTGGTGATGGCTTCATAGGGCGCCAGCTGGTAGACATGCTCCGACCGCGGCAGGAAAGAAAGTCCGCCGATAGAATCCCAATTCTCGTACAAGAAATTGCCGACCGAGAGCCATTCCTCCGGGCCGACATAAATAGTGGCGGAGGGATTATGCTCCACGAAATGCTCTTTCAGCCTTTTCCATTCTTTCAGGAGGTCCAGGGCGGAAACTTCGTCCTTAAAGATTGCTCTTTCCGGTGCCTTGACTGGAAATTCCAGGACAAAAGTGGTGGCGGACTCGACGGATTGGCCTACCTCCGGCAAGCAGGGCACGCCTTGGTCCTGGGCCATGCGGAGCAGGGGGTCAGTGTGAGAAATGCGGACTCGCCGGATAAAGTAGGGTGCGAACCACGGATGCATACCGCTTCCCACGGCGAGGAGCTGGCCGGAATTGCCGTGTGGTTTGACGCAGGTAATCGCCGTGGACTGATTGATGCCGAAACGTTTGGCATAGCGTTTGTTGGTTTCAATAGACTCTACTCGGAGAGCGTCCAGAACTTTGTCGTCTCGAACTATTGGATTGTCGTAATAGCCGGTCAAAGACACTCCCAGCAACCTTTCCTCCTCGCAATTCTCCTTCCATTTCTTGGATAGATATCCGAATTTGGTCAAAGTTGCCTGATAGGTGCCGAGGAGGGTTGCCAAACTTATTTTGCGCCTCAAGCTTTCTACTGTGTCCTCTGGACGAATGACGATAGAAGTCAGATTGCAGAATTGCTTGGAGCGCAAATAAATCTCCCCGCAGGGATTGAGGCCCACTTGCCTTTCATCTTTAATCGCCTGCCAGCGCCGGGCGGGCAATTGTTTTTCCAGACCGCCCCGATTGAAAATTCCCCTCTCGCCGGACTTGGACTTGACTAAGGCGCTCCATTCGTTCAGAAATTCTTCCGCATTCGGCTTGCCGTTATAAACCGCAGAGTTGTTGGCCATGGAACGTTGGCCTTCGGTCAGATAAAATTGGCCCTTCTTGGCGTCTCGCATTTCCGCGTCTTCCAGCTCGGATAAAGATATTAAGGCGCTCCTGCGCACGCCGCCGGCAACCACAATCATGCCGATTTGGCAGATGATGTCGTGCATATCCAAGTTGGAAAGCCGTCGGCCTTGCTTGGCTAAAATTTTCCGTTTCGCGAAATCCATGAGGTCCATCAAGGGCTGGGGGCCGGAAGCTCGGCCACCCGCGGTCTCTAGTCGCGCGCCGGCGGGGCGGATTTTGGAATAATCAAATTTTATATCCCGGCCGTCAAACCAAGCATTGAGTCCCGCCACGAAAGCGTCCGCCCAACCCTCCTTGCTGTCATCTATTACAAAAAGCTGGGGTTTTTCTTTGGTTTGCTTTTTAATCTGCGGGAACTGCTGGACATTCTCCCATTCCACCGCAAAACCAAGCCCTGCCCCGCACATGGAGATATACATAATCTCTCCCAGGTCCTGGGTAGAGGTCGGCGCGATGTAGGAGCAGTTATAGGCCCAGACATTAGACTCCCGGCAGGCTTTGCCAGCGGACCACAAGAGGCGCATCGAGGGGCAGATTTCTTGATTTAAAATGGCTTCCCGAACCGATTTATACTCCCCGGCGGAGAGTTTATCACCCATGTTTTCCTTCATAAAATCCATATAGCGGTCTATGGCCTCCGCCCAAGTTTCCCGCCGGCCCAGTTCCGGAATCCATCTGGCGTAAAACTGGTAGAATATATACTCCGCATACGGGCTGGCGAAATATTTGCGGGATTCCTCCACCGCCTGCTTCACCGCCTCCGACACCGGGCCGAAAGTTGCCCGAATTTCGGAACGTTTGTGGCGGTAAAGAATATATTTCTTGGCTGTGTCGGCGAATCCTTTCTTCATTATTTCTTTTTCCACAATATCCTGCACCATTTCCACTGTCGGCAGGAATTTGGCTCCCTGTCTTTTATTCCGGAGTTCCGTCTGAAGATGGAGAAGAGCTCGGAATACATTATTGGCAATGCTGGCAGATTCCTTCTCCCCGCCTTCACCGGAAGCTTCCAGCGCTTTAAAGACGGCGCGCTCGATGCGGGAGAGGTCAAAGGGTATTACTTCACCGCTTCTCTTGCTGATGAATTTTATTTTGGCGAATTCTTTTTTGGATATTTTTTTATCTTTCGGCATGGAAATTTAAATTATTTTGGGATTAATTAAGGAAACTGCTTGGGTGATTTTTGGGTTTTTGTCCGGGGCCAACAAACTATAAATTACCGGCGATAGAAAAACAGCAAAACTTATGTTGCCCAGAAGGTGGAGGGCGGTGAAAGATATCTGTCCGGTGAGCGCGAGGAGGAGAGGCTGATTAAAAAAAAGCGGCCCGGTCAGCATAGTGACCGCGTCAAAGAAAATAGTGCCCATAATCGCGAAACTTACATAACTCCGGATGCTTTTTTTGTTCCTTAAATAAAACGCGGCTCCCAATCCTAGCAAACCATAAGCTCCGGCCGTCAAAATAGACCAGGGACCCAGAGTCTGGGTAAAAATATCGTAAAAAAGAATGCTCAAAACTCCAAAGAGGAAGCCCGCCCGCGCGCCGTAAACCCCCGCGAGCGGCATTTGCGCGGCCAAGATGGGCTCAATGTTGGGCGGACGAAAAGGAATGAGGCGAACCAGTAAAAAAACAACCAGGCTTAGAGAAAATTTAAACCAATTTGTGGGAGATTTTTTCATGCAGAATGAAATTTATAAATACTAGAACCAGTAAAATTCATTATAGCTAAACCTACCCCCATGCGCTATGTGGATAACCCGATTTTTCGGTCAATTTTGCAAAATAAAACAAGAAAAAAGATAAGGCAAGAGCAACCCCCTATCGGCAAGCATTCCCAAGGCCTAAAAAGAGCCAGCCGTAAAATTAAATTCTCTTTTCAGTGCCGAAATACTCTCCATTGCCTTTCTGTCACCCACTGCAACACCTATCCTATAAATCCCCATACCTACAAGGCGTCCCAACAAGCTTATCTTTCTGAAATCAGCATCTCTTTTTTGCGCATTTTCCCAGCTTTCGTCTTCTTCAGTAATTAACCAATCTGTTTCTTTCATGTGTAATCTAGTGATATATCTACTTAGTTCTTCCAGGTCGTCCGGCAATTCGCGTAAAAAATTTGCAAACTCTTCGGGAGAAGAATATCTGGCGATAATCTGGTTACGGACCGTGCGAAGCATCTCGTTATAAGGCACAGCTTCAATCTCTCTTTTAAGATTGTGACGATAATCATCCGTTAGTTCTGATGTTTGCACTTGTCCATTATTGGCAACAAAAAGACTACGCGCAGAAAGATACTTTTGCGGATTTTCTATCATTTCTTGCCTTAATGATTCATTCGCAAAATAACTGTCTCTTTGGGAAACGCAAAAAATATCAAAAGGAAAATTTCTAAAGGCGGGATATTTGTCGCCCTCAAAAGTCTGTTTGCTGAATTCGCCCCATCCGACTTTTACAAGTTCGGGGGTCGCTTCGCCACTTTTATTTTTAAAAACAACAAGAACATAAATGGAAGCGGCATCGCCAGAAAATCCTTCTTCACTATTTCTGGCATAGGTTCCACCCATTGTTGCCCTAAATAAAGTATTAAAAGAGTCGTGCAACTTTTCTCGCATTTGTCCCAGTTCTTCTGCCGTTCCTTCGTTTTTAGTTTTTACATTGCCTCCAGGTGCGCTTTCACTCATAATTAAAATTTTTTACAGCTAATAATATTCAAACTAAATTATTATTAATATTCATGTCCGCCCTCTTGGATTTGAACCAAGGACCCCAGAGGTATAAGCTCTGTGCTCTAACCAACTGAGCTAAGGGCGGATATATAACACAATAAAACAATTATAGCGAGCCCGCAAGGGCTGATTTGATATCAAGCCACCAAGTTAAGCGAAGCCGGCATGTCTTTTTTCTTAGGCATTATGCCATGAGCGGTAATCAATTTTTCATATTCTTCCTGCTCTAGAGTTTCCACTTCAATCAATCTTTTGGCGATGGCCACGAAAGCCTTTTTGTGCTCCGTCAGAACTTTTTCCGCGGACTTCATCCCGCCATCTATGATTCTTCTTACTTCCGCGTCAATCTTGGCGGAAATCGTCTCCGAGTATTCCTTATCCACCGGGTCGCGCCAATCCTGCCGGCCCGGGCCGTCGGCTAAGGCCACCGGCCCTAGGGCGTCGGACATGCCAAAGCGGGTGACCATGGCCCGCGCCAAGTTGGTCGCCACCGAGAGGTCACTGGAAGGTCCAGTAGTAATGTCGCCGAAAATCATTTTCTCTGCCACATATCCGCCAAGAGACATCGCTATGTCATCTATGAATTCTTTTTTGGATTGCAGTCGCCGCTCTTCAATCGGCAATTTGAGAGTATAGCCACCGGCTGAGCCGCGGGCGATGATGGAAACTTTGTGCACTGGGTCGGCGTAAGGCAGAACCGAAGCGACCAGGGCGTGGCCGGCTTCGTGATAAGCGGTGATTTCTTTTTCTTTTTTTGATAAGAGATGACTCTTGCGCTCGGGTCCCAGCATTACTTTCTCAATCGCGCGGATGAGGTCAAACTGGAAAATCTGCTTGCGGTCTTCCCGCGCCGCCAGGATGGCACCCTCGTTCATCAGAGAATACAAATCCGCGCCGGAGAATCCGGGAGTCCGCTCGGCGATTAATTTCAGATTTATGTCTTCGGCCAACGGCTTTTTCTCCGCGTGAATTTTTAGTATTTCTTCCCGGTCGGTGCGGTCCGGCATATCCAGTAAAACTTTGCGGTCAAAACGCCCCGGCCGAACCAGAGCCGGGTCTAAGACATCCGGCCGGTTGGTTGCCGCCATGACTATGACCTTCTCATTAGGTTCAAAGCCGTCCATCTCCACCAGTATCTGATTTAAGGTCTGTTCCCGTTCGTCATTGCCGCCGCCCCAGCCGCCGCCCCGGGTGCGGCCAATGGCGTCAATTTCATCCACGAAGATTATGGCCGGCGCGGCCCGCTTGGCCATTTTGAAAAGGTCTCGCACCCGGCTCGCGCCCACGCCAACGAACATCTCCACGAATTCCGAGCCAGACAGGTGGAAAAAGGGCACTCCCGCTTCGCCGGCCACGGCGCGCGCCAAAAGCGTTTTCCCCGTTCCCGGGGCTCCGGTTAAAATCACTCCCTTGGGAATCCTCGCGCCGATGTCCAGGAATTTTTTGGGACTGCGCAGAAATTCCACAATCTCTCGGAGTTCTTCTTTGGCCTCTTTACAGCCTGCCACGTCTTTAAAGGTAACCCGGTTATGCTTGTCGGAAGGGTCGGTAATCCGGGCTTTGGATTGGCCGAAGGACAGCGCCTGAATGCCCGCTCCCCGGACCTGGCGGGAAAGATACCAAAACAAGAGCAAGATAAAAAATATCGGTAGGAGAAAGGGTAGAAAATTGAGCAGCCAATACGAGAATCCGCTCTCCCGTTCAATGACAATCTCCGTGTTGGACAATATCTCTCCGCTTAGGCCGTAATTGGACAAGGTTTCCGTCAAAGAAGTTCCGGCTTCTTTTTTCGCTTTTCGGATTTCTTCATTAGTGTAGGTGATGGTCAATTCTTCCCCCTGGACGGCAATCCTCTCAACCTCTCCCGCGACGATGCTCCCCGCCAAGTCGGAGATGGAAACATCCGGCACCTTCTCCGGAATATCCGCCACCAAGAGATACAGAGCGGTAATTATCATAAAAATGAATATTGCGCCGGCGATGTTGCCGCTGAAACCGGGCTCTTTTTTGCCCTTGCGACTGTTTTTGTTTGGAGTTTTTTTATCCAGAAAATTAAAATCCATTTGCTTATCTTAGCATGAAAATCAAATTAAGAAAACGTCCCGGAAATAAGGCGGAAAATATGCTAAAATTCAAGAATGGCTACTTACGCAGATAATCGCAAAGCCCGTTTTGATTACGAGATATTGGAAAAATACGAAGCCGGTATTGAACTTTTGGGCGTGGAAGTTAAATCCGTCCGCGGCGGTCGCATGCTCCTGGAGGGTGCCTTTGTCATTGTCCGCGGCGGGGAAGCTTTTTTAATCAATGCCTACATTCCGCCCTTCCAGCCTCAAAATGTTTTCGCGGATTACGACCCCTTGCGCAATCGCAAACTTCTGCTGACGAAAAAAGAAATAGCGGCGCTCGCCGGCAGTGAAAGAAATAAAAGTTTGACAATTGCGCCGATTGCGGTGTATAATAAAGGCAAGAAGATTAAAGTGGAAATTGCTTTAGTCCGGGGCAAGAAAAAGCGCGATAAGCGAGAAGATATCAAGAAACGAGAAGTCGGCCGGGAACTCCGAAGAATGATGAAAGATCGTTGATAAATAAATTATGGGGATGCAAGGCATAGACAGAGGGCAAAAGGCCCAAGATGCATGCCGAGAATGAACGCAAACTCGCTAAAATTCGTTCAAAGTCTAATTGCAAAATTAGCTTCCAAGGTGAAAGCGTCCGTCTCTCCATACTTCGGTATGAATGACTTTGCTTTCGCTCAAGTTTCCGCTTCGGCGTAAGCTTGTGTCTCTCCCGCGGACTTCCGATACGTGGGCGGGGGCATAAAATTATCGGGATAAGGAAATGTTCGCTCGCGCATTTTTCGAAAATAAAGAGCTCGGTTGAAAAATATTTCGCCCGCTTAAGAATTTTTCAACTTAAAAAACAAAAGCGCGCTATGTATGTAGATTTCTTAGCTGATTCCTTCTGCACGGGGGCTCAATTCCCCCCATCTCCACAATCGGGAAAGTTCCCAGAAAAAATGGTCGCGCGCTCCCGCGCAAGAGTGAGGAGTGGGTGGCTAAAATCCTCGCCCGCTTTGCGGGCGCAAGCGAATTCGGTGGGTGGGCAAAATGAGATTGAGACGGACTTTTCACGCAATACAGGGTTCGTTCCAATTTTTTTGAAATAGTCACGAATTTCAAAAAAATTGTCGCTTGAAGTTAATTGCGTGGCTTTTTTAATATCTAAAATCCATTCCCGCAAGGGTTCGACCCAATTCTTTCTCTCTGCTCGCGCAGAGCTCAATTTTTCGTTGAGCGAGACTTTTTCTTTCAAAAGCTCATTTTTCTTCGCGAGATAGTTTTCTTTCGGTATATCGCCATCCAGATACAAACTAACGAGTCCACCGAGCTTTTGTTCTGTTTCTCGCTCATATTCTTTGAGTTCTGCGAGCAGAGTTCCCGACGAAGACTTCTCGTCTTTTTCCCATTCGTCCGTTTTCTCTAACATCCAGTTTGTCCACTCGTCGGGAAGAGAGATTTTTTGAAGCTGTTCTTTGAGTTGTAAGACGAGCCTGTCTTCCCGCAAATATTCTTGTTCACATTTTCCATTCTTTTTCGTACAGCGATAATATCGGTATTTCGTTCCAAACCGATTCGTACACCATTGTGCGGTAATCATGCTCTCACATTCTCCACAGCGAAAAAGTCCTGTAAATGGAAAATGATGCCCGACTTTTGTTTTGCGGGGTCTGCCTCGCTCGGCTAATCTTTTCTGCACAGCTTCAAACAAATCTCTGGAAAGAATTGGCACAAAGCTTCCGGGAAAATATTCTTTGTAATGTTTCGTCAATCCTAAATATGATTTGTTCGACAACATACGATGCACGGAAGCTTTGCCAAGTGGCGTTCCGGACTTTGTGGTCACTCCATGCAGAGCAAAAAACTGCGCGATTGATTCCACGCCATGCGTGCCCTTCGCATATTCTTCGAATGCGCGAACAATGATTTTGGCTTTTACGGGGTCAGGATCAATATTCCTCGTTTTTGCATTGTTCACGTATCCGAAGGGCGCATGCGTGAGCCATTCTCCACGGCGCAGTTTTTGCCGAATACCACGACTAATATTTTGCGAAAGGTTATCGGAATAATATTTGCTCTGTCCGAACGCCACTTGAAGCATAAACAGCCCTTGCGGGGTGGGTTCAAACCAAAATGTCGGAAAGCGTAAAGAAACTATTTTGGTCGTGTCCACAGCGTAAATGATGCGCCCGCCGTCAATGGAATTGCGAGCGAGCCTGTCAGGATGCCAGGCTAAAATACCCGCTCCGTCCATTGACTCTATGCGGGACATCATTTCGCTGAACTTCTCACGACCAGGTTTCTTTGCGCTTTTTGACTCTTGAAATTCCTCAAGAATTTCAAGATTTTCTTTACGCGCGAACTCGCGAAGCTCAAAAAGTTGAGCTTCGATAGACATAACTTGCTTATCGTCATCCTCACTACTTTTTCGCGCATAAAGAAAGTATTTTGGTTTAATCATTTTTTGTTTTTAGATTATTTAAAAAGAGTCCGTTTTCAATCTCATTTCTGCACCCATTGCCCACCCACCGAATTCGCTTGCGCCCGCAAAGCGGGCGAGGATTTCAGCCACCCACTCCTCACTCTTGCGCGGGAGCGCGCGACCATTTTTTCTGGGAACTTTCCCGATTGTGGAGTAATGCTATCCTTTGCGCGAACTTATTTTGAAAATCAAATGAACTAATGCGCACGCTCCGCGTGCCTCAAAACTTGAAACTTATCACTACGCTCTACTAATGTGGTAACTCAATGAACTCCGCCACACGCACGCAAGCGTGCGTGTCCTGCCCTCACCCCATCGCAATCCCATTCTATTTTAGTTTGGCGGGAAGATTTTTGAATTTGGTATGGGCGATGGGGCTCGGTCAGGCGAAACCATATGCTAACTATAGTATGTAGAGCTAAAAATTGCAAATGTGTATACTAGAGTTATCAACTATGAAAAGGGAAATTTTAGTTAAATTTGGCAAAAAGGTCCGACAAGAAAGATTAAAATTAGGTTTATCTCAAGAAAAACTTGCTATTCGGGCAGGGGTACATCGCACTTATGTAGGGATGATAGAAAGGGCGGAAAAAAATATTACTCTTACAAATATTGAAAAAATCTCCAAGGCTCTTGGTATTTCAAGTGATAAGTTAATTGGATAGTATTATTATTTAAATAGAAATAAAATGGATTACAAAATAGAAAACGATAAAATTATATTAAACATACGAGCTACAAACGACGGGAAGTTCAGATTTAAAACCAGAGAAAGCAATCTTGAATTTGGAGAAACTTTTGCAACTAGAGGTAATAATTTTAGTGAAAAAGTATATTTGGAATGGCAAATAGGATATGATGCCGTTGTATCCGATGTTGAAGCTGGTAAAAAAGAGACAAAGTTAAAAGATCTATCCTTTATAGGTGCTAATAAGAAAGTAAAATATCCATATGAGTTATCCGAACTAGTCTTTGATGCTATAAAAATTGGCTTGATACCTAAAAATAAAATTAGTGGTTTATTAAAAGAAATAGCGAGCTATTCTGATTTTATTGACGAAAAAAGGATAGAAGTTGAACATAATAAAAAAATTAAAATAAATGGGATACCTTTTGAGGAAACAAGTATAAAACTACCAACTCTTTTTATGGTAGAAACAACCGATAAAACTCAAATTGAAATATCTATACAAAAACAACAATACGCCTCTGGCACACAACCTATGGTTTATTTTTGCATACCATTAACATCATTTGAAAATGGAAAAACTCTATACGGAAAACCATCCACCAATGAGGATAATTTAATTTACATTATTAGTGAGAATAATATTGATGTTTTATTTGATTTACTAAAAATATTTGCCATGTGTTCAAAAAGGCATAACTTTGATATAAAAGAGATACTAACTATATTATTAAAACAAGTTTAGATAATTTAAATATTAGACTTCTACTTTGAAATCATAAATATTTTCTTTCTTGATGGATTTACTACCTACACGGCAAGTGATATTTCTAAAATAGTCTATTTTTGAATTTATGTTTTGACAAATTTTCTCTTTAACCTCTTTATTTTCATTGTATCCATCTTTAAAATCAAACACAAAAAACATGTCATTAAGAACGTCTTTTTTAATGTTGATTAAACCACACTTACCAACACTAGAATTACCAACTCTAACAACTGCAATTTTATAATCAACAATATTATGACCTTTTGGTATTGTATTTTTTTCTAATATATTTTTTGCCGATATATTGTTATCTTTAAATGATTTTTGTGCCTTAATGTTATTAGAACTAAAATAATCCCTTAGCGGTATTCCTTTTTCATTGTTAATAAGACCATGATTTTTATTAAAAATTACTTGGGGGATAAGTTCCTCATTTATATTTGAAATATTAAAAACATCCTCATTCTTTTTCCCATTTTCGTATATCACAATGATCTTATCTTTAAATTCAGTTGTGTTGGTAAATAAAGCAAAACAACAAGGTATATTTCGATCAAACCATACTTTGTCATTTTGATATATTACTATCGTTGAAAAAATTTCCCGGAGTTTGTTTTTAACGAACATATTTCTATTTTTTATAAAAAATGATATTGGTAGAACAAATCCAATAGAAGAATTATTATCTTTAAGTTGTCTAAGTGATTTAAAAATAAAAGCATTTTCTATCTTCTGCTTGTCATTTTTAATATCTGAAAAATCTAAATAGAGTTCTGGCTTAATTTCTGACTCCTTATATTTTGAAGCATAATAATAACTATCTTTCAAATTATATTTTGTAAAAGGAGGATTACCCACAATAAGATCAAATTTGTCTTCTATGGATGTTTGAAAAAAATCTGCCGGATTAGATGTTAATTCGTTATCTATCTCATACCCTATTATATTTTTATAACCCTTATTTTTTAATTCTTTAATGAAATTACCTGTTCCAAAAGATGGTTCAAGAATAGATATTTTTTTTGAATACTTTTTATAAGAAAATAGTAAATCGAGTAATTTTTCTACGATTTCAGTTTTTGTAAAATATTGACCTAAAATTTCTTTTTTATTTTCCATATTTAGAATTTTCTAACTCTCTCATTAGCTATTTTACTATAATTAGCATCAATTTCAAAGCCTATATAATTTCTTTTTATTTGTTTGCAGGCTACAGCAACACTGCCACTTCCTATAAATGGGTCTAAAACAACATCATTTTCCTTAGAAAACATAGCCAGTATCTCTTTTATGAATGTTTTTGGTTTAGGTGTTGGATGGTTAATAAAACCCTCATCTGGCTCAATCATAGAACCCGGTGTATCCATAAATATATCTTTCCCTTTTTTAACAATACTTGCATTGCCTTTTTTGAATACGACACAAGACATGTATTTGGTAAATCCAATTGATGAAGAAACTCTACCGTTTGGACAATATAAAATAAAATTCCAATAATAAGTAAAGGGATTATTTTTAAATACATCTGGTAAAAATTTAGTGCTAAAAAATGTAATGTAAAAAGAGTCGTCTTTAAGAACTCTGTGACTTTCCGGTAAAGAGGCATAAAATAAACTTAAATCATGGTCGTTCTTTATTCCGGTCTTATTTAATCCGTAAGGAGGATCTGTTAAGATAAGGTCAACAGATTTATCGGGAAGCATTTTAAATCCATCAAAACAATCAACATTCTGAATTGTATTTAAAATATCATTTTGCATGTGATTTTTTAGTGAACTTAAAACAGAAATTTGCTTAGTTGTTTTGATAAATTTTTTGTAATATCATTTGAATTTTTTAATTTAATACTATAATTTATATTTGGATAATTCATATATTTTGCGTCTCTAAAAATAGAACCTTTTGGTTTTTCTTTAAAAGCGAAACCGACATCTAGCTGAGAATTTGATACAAATTTCCCACGAAAATAAACCACAGCGACAACATCATCCTCTAGCATATATCTAACATAGACAGTAGAAAGGCGATGTTTTATTTTTGGGTTGAGAGACATAATAAATTTATGTAATTGATTAAAAATTACCAATTTATCACCCAATTTCTTTTCTAATTCATTGTCCATAATTGTTTATCTATTATATCAAAAAAGAGTGAAATATGATAAACTTTGTGAATAATAAAGAAATGACAAGCTATAATACCGGATTTCAATATCTTTTTAATTCTTCAGGAAACTGGATAGCTTTTCGTGTAGGAATGTATATATTTAACACAAAAAGCGAATGGGTGGGTTGGATTCCATGGAATGATGGAGAAGTTATTGATACAAAGGGACAATACCTAGGAACAATATTCCCCAATGACAGATTTTATCGCAGACATTATTTTCCTTATCGTGGTTATCCCGGATACCCTGGTTATCCCGGATACCCTGGTTATCCCGGATACCCTGGGTTTGCAGGTTATTCACCTAAACCAACAGGGGTCACAGATTTAGTAAATTAAAGTTATGAAAAAGAAAAAAACAGGAAAAAAACTTAAACATCCAGGCAGTAGCGATCTAATCATTTTCAAGAAGAAAAGAAATCTGGAAAATGCTTGCACTGTATTTGAACATACATTTGAGTCTTCTGGAAATTTTCTAAGTTTATATAATAAAATTAGAAAGGGTAAAAGCGGAACAACATCGCACACGGAACAAGATCTTTTAAGAGCGATGCTACTATTTGCTTGTGCAGGACTTGATTCTACAGTAAAACATTTAATAGAGGACAATCTAAACTTAATTATTGAAAAAGATATTAATGCTCAAAAAGAGTTTGAAAAATATGTTGAGAAAAAACTTAAGAAAAGCGGAAGTCAAATTGACCTCTCTATAAATAATCATTCTATTGACTTAAAATTGATATCCCAAGTTATTGCAAGTTCTAAACCGAGAGATCTTTTAATAAAGATACTGAAAAAATCTTTGAGTGATAACAGTTTACAATCTTTAGATCAAATACTAATAGTAGCATCACATTTTGCCATAACTTCCCAAGAGTTGTTGGGTAATAAAACAACTGATGATATTAAGAAAACTTTCGATGTTAGAAATGAAATTTCACATGAAATGGATGTTGATTTAACTGGAAAGTCTCATAAGAAAAGACGAGAACGAACTTGTGACGATATGATAAAACATGTTCAAAATACACTATTAATATCTTTTAATTTTATTAAATCGATAGATACACATTTATCAACAAAAGATAAATAATTTAATCTAGGGAGTGAGCCCACGTGCACGCACGGGTGGGTGGAGTTTTTGTGTAATCACAAAAACTCTGGGGCAAGCACGATGGCATTTGCGCCTTCGGGAATTTCCGCTAGGGTGTCTGGGCTAAAGACGAGCGCCTGAGTGATATGCAATACTAAAATCTCATAGCGGAAGCGACACACTAAACACGGACATGAAAAACCTGAGAGGGGTTTGTGCGGCCGGGTGGGGTGAGCCCTGTTCCGCTCTGCGGAATGCGACTGAAAGGAGCACGAACCGAGGCAACGCACTGGGGAGAGGAGAATCATCTCCCCAACTAGAAATGGGAACGGCTCATTTCCTGGTATTTGAGCCGTTCCCATACCTAGAACTGGCGCTCGTAGCCCTAGCGGAAATTCCCGAGGCGGATGCCGAGGGTGTATTCCCTTTAGACTGGACACAATGATATGATGGACGAAGGCACCGATTGAATTTGTATTTTGAATTCCGCCGTTTCTTCTTTGAAGAAACCTGACCGAGCCCCATCGCCCATACCAAATTCAAAAATCTTCCCGCCAAACTAAAATAGAATGGAAATGCGATGGGGTGAGGGCAGGACACGCACGCTTGCGTGCGTGTGGCGGAGTTCATTGAGTTACCACATTAGTAGAGCGTAGTGATAAGTTTCAAGTTTTGAGGCACGCGGAGCGTGCGCATTAGTTCATTTGATTTTCAAAATAAGTTCGCGCAAAGGATAGCATTACTCCACATCTAATCCCATAAATGCTAAAATCATCGTATGCGACCCATAAGCCAAATTTCCAAAAAAGAGGTAGGACAGATTAAGATGGTAGTTTTTGACGTGGACGGCGTCCTGGTGCCGCGGGGCACCAAAATCAAGCAGGTCGGCCAAACTACGACTTTGCACACCAAGGTCATCGCTCAAAAGCAAATAGAACAGATTAAAGAACTTAATAA
>Ga0209542_10009498_pt1 | contig 17832 bp, 17 predicted proteins | sample RifCSPhighO2_01_FD_184028 | JGI IMG/M metagenome (GOLD analysis project Ga0209542, IMG submission 184028) | Soil microbial communities from Rifle, Colorado - Rifle CSP2_plank highO2_0.1 (SPAdes) (version 2) | ecosystem: Environmental > Terrestrial > Deep subsurface > Rock core/Sediment ...
AAAGAGGAGCAGACTAAAAGAGTTCTTAAGAGTTTATTTTACGCCAAGGTTAAGATTCTCGGTCATCCGACCGGACGATTAATTAACCAGCGGGAGGAACTGGATATTGATTTTAACGCGGTGATGGCAGAATGTCTTAAAAGAAACATTGCTTTGGAAATTAACGCTATTCCCCAGCGCTTGGATTTACCGGAGACATTGGTGCGGCAAGCGGTTAAGCTTGGGGTCAAGTTAGCCATTAATACCGATGCGCATAGTGCCGATCAATTAGAACAAATGCGTTACGGAGTAGATGTGGCGCGGCGGGGGTGGGCAAAGAAGCAGGATATTGTTAATGCCTGGCCGTGGGAAGAGTTTCAGCACTGGCTGACTGGTTGAATTTGTTACCTTTCAGGAAGACACTGTTCTAAGTTTTTAGCTTGGCTAACTAAATTTGTTGGTTCGCAATGGTGATTTTCGTGCCAGATTGAATGTAACCGAAATGCTTGTCAGACTGTTAGCCTCTAGACAAGTCTTCGGCTCTGAGCGTCTCAGACTCAAAGAGCTCGGGGCACGTCTGGCCAAGCGAACTGCACAAATTTGTCAGCCTCGCTTGAGCAAGAGTTGCCGGCGAAAAATTGGTTGTACTTGGACTAGTTAAACCGATCGAGGATTATGTGGTAGAATGAAAAGGTTAATTGATGTAATAAGGAGGAAGTTATGGCCATCAGTTGGTTAGTGATTGGGTTAATTGCTTTGGTGCTGGTTTATGTTTTAGGCATCTATAACAGTCTGCAGACGATTAAGACCCGGATTAAGGCTTCGATTCAGGAAATTGGGAATCAACTCAAACGACAGGCAAGCCTGATTCCAAATCTTGAAGAGTCAGCCAAGGGCTATCTTAAGCACGAAAAGGAGATTTATAAGAGTTTGACCGATGCTCGTAAGGCGGTCCAGGCGGCGGCTAAGTCAGCCACAGCCAGTACGGTCAACAAGGCGGTAGAAAGTTTGGAGACGCTACTGCCTAAGCTTACCGTTCTCGTCGAATCCAATCCCCAACTTAAAGCCAATGAAGTGATCACTAAGCTCATGGATGAGCTAAGAGATACGGCGGATAAACTGATGTATGCCCGGCGGACCCTCATCGATTTGGCAGCAGACTTTAACGTCAAACTGGTTACTTTCCCTTCAAGCATGGTGGCGAAGCTGTTTAGCTTTCAACAAGAGAAGGGTTTGGAGACGCCAACTAGCGGTGAGCACCTAGCGGTTTCTGCCGAGGAAATGAAAGAACCGAAGGTAGACCTATGAGTAGTCATTTAATTGAAGAGTTAAGTTCATTATCTTCAGATTCAATAGGGGGAATTTCTCCTCAGGAGCATTTTTTTAATCAGATAATAGATGCCGGAGTGGCTGTATTACAAAAGCAATTTCCTTGGTTAGATTATAGGCATGGTTTTGTTCTTTTGTGTCAAGGTTGGGAGCGAACCTTTCCTATGGCAGTTGAAGCAACTCTTAGTGACGGGGAAGGATTGGTGCCTGGATTTACTGGAAGAGTAGAGTCAGTTCTTGAGACTATTTCCGACAAAGGATAGGTTTTCCAACTTAGCAGTCTTGTTGAAGACGTTGGATTTATGGGAACTTTTTTAGAAGCGATTTATAAAAGGGAAGAAACTTACCAACAGGAAGGGTTTAACCGTGAAGCGGCACATTGGTGGGCTAGTGTTGATTATAAACGTACGCTTCGTGAGGTTCTCGCTACGCATGCTGGATTAAAGACAGATGAACGATTTTATCAGTATGTTGATAGCTTGTTGGTTCGAGTCGGATTTCTTGTTAGTGATCCGGATGAGTTACCGAGACTTCCACATCCAACCCTCGAACAGGAGATTGATCTGTTTATTGGTTACGGTGAGAATCAGTGGGGGCCAGATTTTGAGCAAGATCTGGTATCTAGTCTGAATGAAAGGCCGCTTAACCTCCTTGAACAACTTTAGCAGTCTTGTTGACAGAGTGCTATTCTTCATGTTATCCTCTTTTAAATAGATTTTTTTTAATTTATTCTTAATTCATGCTTCGTGATTCGTGATTCTTGCTTATGCTTAACGTTTACGAGATGGTTGATCGGAATAAGAAAAAAAGCGCCGGGGTGGTGATTGGTTTCATGTTATTTATTACCCTGGTTAGTTATGTCTTTGCCTATAATTTTGGCTACGGTTTGTCGGTAGTAGGGTGGGCGTTGGTAATTTCTGGTTTAATGAGTTTTTTTAGTTATTACTACTCCGATAAGATAATTCTCACCCTTTCCGGGGCAAGGCCGGCAGACCGAAAACGGGATTTTAATTTCTACACGGTGGCGGAAAATTTGGCTATGGCAGCTCAATTACCGCTGCCCAAACTTTATGTCATTGACGATACGGCCATGAATGCCTTTGCTACGGGTAGGGATCCGAAACACGCGGTAGTAGTGGCTACCAGAGGACTATTAGAACGATTGGATAGGAGCGAATTAGAAGGAGTGATTGCCCACGAGTTATCCCATATCAGAAATTATGACATGCTCTTAATGTCCATTGTGACTATTTTAGTAGGGCTTATCACGCTTTTGGCTGATATGTTCTTGAGATGGGGGAGATTTTCTAGTCGGGATGAGCGACGGGAAGGTAATCAAATAACGGCGATAGTGTTTGTGGTCGGAGTAGTACTGGCTTTACTGTCGCCTTTAATTGCTAGCCTGATAAAGCTAGCCATATCGCGGCGCAGAGAGTTTTTGGCAGATGCTTCGGGAGTGCAAATCACCAGATTTCCAGATGGGTTAGCCCGGGCGTTGGAAAAAATTGCTCACGATAAGGAACCATTGGAAGCAGCCAATAAAGCCACTGCTCATTTATACATCGCCAATCCTTTAAAAAATCATCATGATGCTATTGGTTGGTTTGGTGGCCTTTTTTCCACTCACCCGCCGATTGAGGAGAGGATAAAAGCTTTAAGGTCGATGCAATGATTCGCGATAGCGAAATTTGTTCGATCATAAATGGCGTGGTTTGAACGATAGTCAAGGTTTGAGCGGCTTGCCAGACTAATAGTCTGGCCAATATGATCTCCACAAATCTGCTACCGCTCATTGGTGATTAAAGGGGAAGGTATGATTGATCTTCAGAGACTTACCGGTAAAAGTCAGGAAACACTGGCCACAGCTGCAGAAGAAGCGAATAGACGGCAGCAGCCGGCTTTGACTGACTGGCATCTTCTTTGGGCACTATTGAAAGTGGAAGGGAGTGCTCAAGAAATAATTGCGGAGTTGACTAAAGACGTGGATAGTCTTTTGTCGAAAGTTGAAGAAGAACTTGAGGCAATGGCGGCGGTGACTGATAAGGGTCGACCGACCGTGGCTAGGACAGTGGAAGTTATTTTAACAAAGGCCGAGGCGGAAGCTAAAGAGGCTGGTAAGGACTATGTTTCCCAAGAATATCTACTATTAGGCTTATTAATGACCGATACTCCAGTTGCTAAGTTGCTGATGGATCAAGGAGTAACGGCTGCCAAGGTTAAAGATAAAATTAAACTATTAGCCAGGGAAACCGGTAAGGAACAAATGCCTTCTGATTCTTCCAGCAAAGTTTTGGATAAGTTTACTATAGATCTAACGAAATTGGCTTTGGAGCATAAGCTTGACCCGGTGATTGGCAGAGATGATGAAATCCGGCGGGTGATGCAAGTACTTTCCAGGCGGACTAAGAATAACCCGGTGCTAATTGGTGATCCAGGGGTAGGTAAAACGGCGATTGTGGAGGGTTTAGCCCAGCGAATAGTGGCTAACGACGTGCCCGAATCGCTTAAAGGCAAGCGAATTTTGGTGCTGGAAATGGCGACGGTTTTGGCAGGGGCAAAATTTCGGGGTGAGTTTGAAGAACGATTGAAAGCGATTATTGACACGATTCAGAAGGAACCAGCTAAATATATTTTGTTTGTAGACGAGCTGCACACGGTGGTGGGGGCGGGCGGAGCAGAGGGGGCGGTGGATGCCGGCAACATGCTCAAACCCGGTTTAGCCAGGGGAACGCTAAGGTTAATTGGGGCGACGACGGTAGGAGAGTACCGTAAATATATTGAAAAGGACGCGGCGCTTGAGCGGCGTTTCCAACCCATATTAGTTAATCCTCCTACAGTGGAGGATACGATTTCGATTTTACGGGGTCTTAAAGAGCGATATGAACTGCATCACGGGATTAGGCTGACGGATGAGGCGTTGGTAGCGGCAGCAGAATTGACCGACCGGTACATTAGCGATCGGTATTTACCAGATAAAGCCATTGATGCTTTGGACGAGGCGGCCTCGGGTTTAAAAATTGAAATAGAAGCGGAGCCGACGGTGGTTGATTCGCTCAAGCGCAAAATTACCCAGGCAGAGATTGAATTAGCGGCGCTTAAGAGAGATCAATCAAAGCAAGCTGGGGAAAAGAGGGAAAAAATAGCCAAGTACTTGGCAGACTGGAAAGAGAAGCGTGACGGCTTGGTGAGGCGGTGGCAAAAACAAAAGCAGATGGTGGGGACACTGCGGGAGTTACGCGAGAAACTGGAGAAATTAAACCAACAATTAATAATGGCAGAACGGGAAGTGCGCCTCGAGGAAGCGGCTCGAATTAAATATGGGGAAATTCCGGCGATCAGCAAAGAGAAGCTGGCAGCCGAGAAGCTGTGGGAAAAAATACCCGAGGAAGAACGGTTACTAAAAGAAGAGGTGACGGCGGAGGAGATTGCTGCCGTAGTGTCGAAATGGAGCGGGGTGCCGGTGGCCAAGCTAGTGACAGCGGAGTCCGAGAAGCTAGTGCATTTGGAAGCGGAACTTAAAAAGCGAGTGGTAGGACAAGATGAGGCGTTGACAGCTGTTGCCAATGCTGTTCGGAGGTCTCGGGCGGGAATTGGGGAAGAAAATCGACCAATAGCGGCGTTTCTTTTCTTAGGTCCAACAGGCGTAGGTAAAACCGAGACGGCCAAAGCTTTGGCTGAACAGCAATTTGGCAGTGAGAAAGCGATGGTGAGGATTGATATGAGTGAGTTTAGCGAGCGGCATAGTATTGCCCGGTTAATTGGCGCTCCACCCGGTTACGTCGGTTACGAAGAAGGAGGACAGTTGACCGAAGCGGTGAGGCGCAAGTCGTACACGGTGGTTCTTTTTGACGAAATTGAAAAGGCACACTCTCAAGTGTTTAATCTATTGCTACAGATTTTGGATGAGGGTCGGTTGACTGACGGACAAGGCAAAACGGTTAACTTTAAAAATACGATTCTAATATTGACCAGTAATTTAGGGGCCAGAATGATTAGAGACAGTCAGGGGCAATTGACAGACATGGTTTCTCAACAGGTGATGGCAGAAGTGGAGAAGACGTTTCCGCCGGAATTTGTCAACCGGTTGGATCAGATTATATTGTTCCAGCCTTTAACAGAAAAAGATTTGCTGGCGATTGTTGATTTACAACTAAAGAAAGTCGAGGAAAGGTTATCTAGACAAGAGTTAAAACTTAAAGTTGAACCAGAGGTTAAAAAATACCTGGTTAAGGAAGGCTACGACAGCGTTTACGGAGCTAGACCGCTTAAGCGGTTGATTCAAACGACTATTTTAGACCCTTTAGCTCTAAAGATGGTGGAGAAGGATTTGGGAACAAAAACGGTGACAGTGCAAATGGGCGTTCACGGTAAGGTGGCATTGACTTTTAAGTGATTTCTTCCTAAAACATTAAATCCCATTTCGGTATAAGTTTGGTTCTTTGACAGCACAAATGTGTATTGTGCAGGCAATATGCATTGCCCTTTTCACTGACTACCTTTTATACTGTAAATGTTTAGAAAGGAAGTGAAAATAATGAATAAACAGCCCTATGCCAGTTTTATCGAATTGGCGGAACTTATTAAAGCAAACGTTTCGGGGCCGGTTAAGAAAAACTTAATTGCTGATGCCCAAAGGCGGCTTCTCAAACGCTTAAAAGCTAATGGGGTAATTTCTGACAAAGAGGAGGATTCTCTGTTAGTGTAGATAGAGTTTGATGAAGATAGTTAATTTAGGATTCCTACCGCAATTAACCAGCTCCTAAAAGAGGTTGGGTTTAATAGGGTAGAAGCGAAGCATGTAACGCTAAGGTAGAAACTATTTAAATCTTGTTATAATATCAACTAGCCACCGGCTAGTTTTTTTGTGGATACTGATGAAAGACAAAAGAAACCAAAAACTGGTTATTGATAGTAAACTGCTTGAGCACGTTGCTTCGCTGGCAAAAATTACAGTTAATGAGGGTGAAGTAAAAAAATACGTCGTTCAACTTGAGGAGATTATTGAATATTTTAGGCAACTTGACAAGATTGATACTTTAAATATTATCCCAACATATCAGGTGATTGATAACACAACTAATGTATTAAGAGAAGATGTTATTGAGTCTAGTCTTAGTCAGAAGGAGGCTTTAGCGCAAGCGAAGCGGACACATAAGGGTTATTTCCTTGTTGAAGGAGTGTTGAATGAAAGATAAGCTCAATGCTATTCTCTTGGAGATTAATCCTAAGGGAAACATCGGCTACAAAGACAATTTTTTGACTAGGGGCTATGAGACTACGGCGGGCTCTAATGTCCTTAAAGGTTATATTTCTCACTACTCGGCAACTGTTGTCGATTTGTTTGAGAAAAATGGTTTTGTGACTAAAGCAAAGTTTAACTGCGATGCTTGGGCTCACGGGTCAAGTGGTGAAAATTCTGACTTTGGAGCGGTGAAGAACCCTTGGAATAATGCTTATACCCCTGGCGGCTCTTCGAGCGGTTCCAGTGCGGCGGTTGCCAGCAACTATACTAAGTATGCTACCGGGACCGATACCGGTGGTTCCATCCGTTTGCCAGCTGCTTTTACCAACTCTTCAGCGATTAAACCGACCTACGGAGCAATTAGTCGCTATGGTATTGTGGCTATGGCCAGCAGTACTGATTGTCCGTCTCTTATCGCCCAAAATGTTAAAGATGTAGAAGTTCTTTTTAAGATCGTTTCTAGAGAAGATAAGAAAGATGCAAATACCTTTTCTTCAAAGCGCAGCTTGCGAGGTGGACAATTTAAACCAGGTTCTCTCAAAATCGGTCTGCCCAAGGAGTATTTCATTGAAGGACTTGATCGTGAAGTTTCCGAGGCGGTAAGGCAAGCTAGGCAAGTTCTAACGGAAGATGGTTATAAAATTGAAAACGTATCTTTACCTCATACTAAGTACGGAATTGCGGTTTATTATTTAATAATGCCTGTTGAGGTGGCCAGTAATTTGGCGCGTTATGATGGTGTTCGTTACGGACAGGCAAGGTCTTTTTTCGGTGAGGAAGCGGAGAGGAGAATCATTTTGGGGACATTTACTTCGTCTGCCGGATATTCGGCCAAGTATTACCAAAAAGCAGCCAAAGTAAGAACGCTTATCATTCAAGATTTTGACCAGGTGTTTAAGAAAGTTGATGTTTTACTAACTCCAGTTTCTCCAACTCCACCCTTTAAACTGGGAGAGAAAGCTAACGATCCTTTAAAAATGTATTTATCAGATGTTTTGACTGTTAACACCAGTTTGGCTGGTCTGCCGTCGCTGGCTTTATCTTGCGGTTTTACGAAAAAAAACCTTCCCATTGGGATGCAGTTTGTTGGACCACGCTGGAGTGAGCCGGTACTTTTTAGTGTCGGGAAGCGTTATCAGGAACTGACTGATTGGCACAAGCGGAAACCGAGTATTTAGTATTTGTATTAGCTATTATGAATCAGATGTATACGCCGGTGATTGGTTTGGAAATCCATGTCGAGTTGGCTACCCGATCAAAAATGTTTTGCGGGTGTCCGGCTGACCACTTTGGCAAAGAACCTAATATTCAAACCTGCCCGGTGTGTTTGGGACTGCCTGGGGCGTTGCCAGTTCCCAACAAAAAGGCGATTGAGTGGACGATTCTTCTCGGCCTGGCTCTTAACTGTCGGATTAACCGTTCATCTAAGTTTGATAGAAAGCATTATTTTTATCCTGACTTACCCAAGGGCTATCAGATAAGCCAGTACGACGAGCCGATCGCGAGCGGCGGTTCGCTCAAGTTAAAAATTGATGAAGAACGGACTATAGGAATTGAGAGGGTTCATTTAGAAGAAGATACGGGTAAGTTACTTCATAATACTGTAAATGGCGAAAAAGTAACTTTGGTTGATTTTAATAGAAGTGGGGTGGCGTTGGTGGAGATAGTGACCGAGCCAGACATTCACTCGGCCACCGAAGCGAAAGAATTTGCTCAAGAGCTACAGCGGATTATTCGCCACTTGGGAATTTCCGACTGCGATATGGAAAAGGGGTCGATGAGGCTCGAGGCAAATATTAGTATAGCGGAAAGCGGAAAAAGGAAAGAGGAAAGCGAGCTACCAGCGTATAAAGTGGAGGTAAAGAACCTGAATTCGTTTAGATTTTTGGAGAGGGCGATTAATTACGAAATCGAAAGGCAGACGGCGTTACTCAAAGCGGGTAGAAAGCCGCGGCAAGAAACGAGGGGTTTTGTAGAGAAGTTAAACGCAACCCGAACCCAGCGCTACAAAGAAACTGCGGCGGATTACAGGTATTTTCCCGAACCTGACATTCCGCCTTTAGAGTTCTCGAATGAGTTTATAGATAATATCCGGGCTAAATTGCCCCAATTGCCCCAGGACATTGCCAAACAACTGGAAAATAAGTATGGGATTAGATCCAGTTATGCGCGGTTGGTAGCGGCTGATAAAGAGTTAACTGACTATGTTTTGGCTGTAATTGACGAGGCGAAGAAGGCAAGGATGAAGACTGACAGCTTGGTGGGGCTGATTATAAATCAAAAAATTGATTGGCATAAGGTAAAGCCGGAGCAGTTGGTGACAGAGATGATGAAAACCAAAGCGGCTCAAGTGAGCGATGATACGACTTTAGAGCAGTGGGTTAAACAGGCGGTGGCTGATTTGCCGAAGGTGGTGGCCGATTATAAAGCTGGAAAGAAAGCGGCGATTGGGGTTTTAATCGGAAAAGTAGCAGCGTTATCTAACGGTTCAGCCGACGCTTCCGTCGTGAAAAAAATTCTTGAAGAAAAACTTTCACGGTAACGTGGTATTCTAAATACCAAGCAGCAATTTTTAATCCTTGGTAACTCTTTGCGTTAAGATCTAATTGTATGAGTGATTTTGTGCATTTACACGTCCATACTGAGTATTCATTGTTGGACGGTTTAAGTACTGTTCCTAAACTTATCGAACGGGTGTTTAGTCATAAACAGCGGGCGGTGGCCATTACTGACCACGGGGTCATGTACGGAGCGGTGAAGTTTTACTTGGAATGTAGAGAGATGGGAGTTAAGCCGATAATCGGGGTGGAAGCTTACATGAGTGAGGGTGATCATCTAGAAAAACAGATTCGGATGGGGGCAGATCAGTATCACCTGACGGTTTTGGCTAAAAACCAAACCGGATATCAGAATTTATTACAGTTGGTGTCTTTGGCTCACTTGGAAGGATTTTCTTACAAGCCGAGGATTGATTTTAACTTATTGGCCAAATTTGCCGAGGGGTTAGTAGTAACCAGCGGTTGTCCTCAAGGATTGATTCCTAAAAAATTGGCAATGGGGGAATTTGACAAAGCCTCGCAATGGGTAAGAAAGTTTCATGAAGTGTTCGGAAAGGATTTTTATATTGAGATTCAGCGCCATCCGAAAATTGCCGATTTAGAAAAACTCCAAGAACAACTTATAAAGCTAGCTCGGGAAACGGGGATAGCGTTGGTGGCTACTAATGACGTTCATTATGTAGACGCCGATGATGCTGAAGCTCAGGATGCGCTCTTGGCGGTACAAATGCGGAAAACCATAGCCGATAAAAACCGGTTGTCGATGCTTGATTCCCCTGACTTCTATCTTAAATCCAGTCAGGAAATGGCCAGTTTATTTGCAGAGTTACCGGATGCTATCGAAAACAGTGTAAAGATTGCTGATGAATGTGAAGTGAACATTCCGGTTGGAAAAATGATTTTTCCGAAGTTTCCGTTGCCGGCGGGAGAAACTAATGAAAGTTATTTGCGTAAGTTGACTATAGAGGGGGCGCGGGAGCGTTTCGGTAGTTATGGTAAGGACATCAAAGACAGGCTTGACTATGAGCTTAAAGTTATTTGCGATAAGGGTTTTGCAACTTACTTTTTGATTGTGGCAGATTTTGTCAATTGGGCAAAGTCAAAAAATATTCGGGTGGGGCCGGGGAGGGGATCGGCGGCAGGTTCGTTGGTGTCTTACGTGAGGCGAATCACCTCAATTAATCCTTTGGATCACAATTTGCCGTTTGAGCGGTTTTTAAACCCGGAACGGCCATCGCCACCGGACATTGACATCGACATTGCCGATGAGAGGCGCGATGAAGTAATTCGTTACGTGGCGGAAAAGTACGGTGAGGATCACGTGGCGCAAATTATCACTTTTGGAACTATGGAAGCCAGAGCCAGTGTGCGAGATATTGGTAGAGTGCTGGGGATGCCGTTTTCTGAACCAGATAAGATTGCCAAACTGATTCCTTTGGGTTACTCCATAGAAGAAGCCTTGACTGGCGTCTTTGAACTGCAAGAGTTTTATAAAGATCCAAAATATAAGAAGCTGATTGATTTGGCCAAGAAAGTTGAGGGGTTGGCAAGGCATGCTTCAACTCACGCCGCCGGGGTGGTAATTGCCGATAAGCCTTTAACTTGGTATACGCCGATCCAGAGGGAATCGCGGGCGGGGAAAATCATTACTCAATACGACATGTATGATTTGGATTTGAATATATCGGAGAAAGCAATCGGGCTACTAAAGATCGATTTTCTGGGGTTGAGAAACTTGTCTATTCTCGGGCGGGCCGTGGAACTGGTAGCCGAGAAGCAAGGGAAAGAGGTGGATTTGTCTTCAATACCTTTAGACGACGATAAAGTGTTTACGATGTTAAGTAATGGGGAAACGACGGGAGTGTTTCAACTTGAATCAGCCGGGATGAGGCGAGTGGCCAAATCGCTTAAACCGGAACGGTTTTCCGATATTACCGCGATGGTGGCGTTGTTTCGGCCCGGGCCGATGGAGCTAATTTCCGATTTCATAGACGGAAAACATAATCCGGAAAGGGTGAAATATCCCCACCCCGACCTCAAGCCGATACTGGAAGAAACGTATGGGATTCCTGTCTATCAGGAACAGGTATTGCAAATTGCCAACTTGATGGCAGGGTATTCGTTGGGAGAGGCTGATCTTTTACGGCGGGCGATTGGAAAAAAGAAACGCTCGCTGATGGTTAAGGAACAGAAAAAATTTATCGCCGGAGCGCAAAAGAAGGGTTATACCAAAAAAATTGCCGAAACTATTTGGAGTTTTATTGAAAAATTCGTGGGCTATGGTTTTAACAAAGCTCATTCGGCCAGCTATGCCATGATTGCCTATCAGACTGCCTATATGAAGGTAAATTACCCTTTAGAGTATATGGCGGCGTTTCTGACTATTGAATCACAAGCAGCCTCGGTAACCAGGGAGGAAAAGTTAGCTCAAGCGGTAGAGGAGTGTAGAAGAATGGGAATTCGACTGTTGCCGCCAGATATTAATCGGTCGCACTGGGGCTTTGCCATTGAGAGTTCATTAAAAACTCAAGATAAAGGAGCGATTCGGTTTGGGCTGTCGGCGGTTAAAAACGCCGGCGGGGTGGCGGTGGAGACGATCCTTAGTTCAAGAGAAAAGGGAGGGCTGTTTACAACTCTGACCGATTTTTGCTCCCGAGTGGATACCCGAAAGGCAAATAAGAAGGTGATTGAAAGTCTTATCAGGGTGGGGGCGATGGATCAATTTGGGAAACGGTCGGCGCAACTAGCGGCCCTGGATACCATCAGACAGCAGGCGGCACTATCAGCCAGAGAAATTGAATCAGGCCAGGCCGGACTATTTGAACCGACCGCCAAAGAGCTGTCTTTGAAAGATCCTCTGCCGGAAATGGATGAGTTACCCCAAAGTGAGCTTTTGGCTGCTGAAAAAGAGCTATTAGGGTTGTATTTGACTGAACATCCGATGGCTCAAGCTTTATCGAGGATGCATCGGATCGTGCCAGAAAAGATTAATGAGGTAATTGAAGCGACGACCTCGACAAGAGAGGTGAGAGTAGGGGGAGTGATTAATCGACTTAAACGATTTAACACTAAAAATAACAATGGAGAGATGGCTTTTGTGACCATTGAGGATGAGTCGGGTAGCTTAGAAATGGTGGTTTTTCCGCGACTGTTTGAGAAAACCAGAGATGTCTGGCAGAAAGAACAAGTGATTATAGCTAAGGGTAAGTTGGAGGAGAGGGATGGTAAACATTCTTTGGTCGTTGCCTCAGTGCGATTAATGAGGTTTGAGGGGGAAATTGACCAATCGGTTAAGCGTTTGACTATACCGAGAGGTACCAACCGGGAAATACTAGAAACGATTGGCTCTTTCCTAAAAAAGAACCCTGGAAAAGAGATTATCGAGGTAGAGATACCCAATGGTGATGTACCGAAGGTGTTACGGCTGCCTTACACTGTTAATTATTCGGAAGCAGTCCAACAACAAATCAAGGAGATATTAGCTTCTTAAATTTTGGTTGTTTACCCCAGTACCAGAAAGCCCCGCCTTCTTAAGGCGTGGATGAATGGTTCCATTTGGGGCTTTCGGTACGGGGTTTCGGACTATAAAATGAGAGAAGCCCCGGCTTTTAAGCCGGGGAGTCATCACAGATTTTAGGGGGAAAGATGAAGAAAACTATGAAAGTCTATTCCGGTTCTTCTAATCAACTTTTAGCCCGACTCCTGGCTCAAAAATTGAATATTGCTTTGGGAAAAGTGGAGTTGGCGCGGTTTCATAACAATGAATGTCGGGTATTCGTAGCCGATAGGCCCGCAACAACGGTAATTCTGGTGCAATCATTCTCCGAGCCGGTGGATGAGCATATTATTGAATTTTGCCTGATGGCTGACGCCCTGCACCGAACCGGGGCGGAGTCAATTATCGCCGTTATTCCCTGGCTTGGTTACTCCAAACAAGATAAGATTTTTCGTCCAGGAGAGGCGCTGTCTGTTAAAGTAATCGCCAACATCTTACAAACGACGCCGATAAAGCGATTTATCACTTTAGATTTACACAATCCGGCGATTGCGGGGTTTTTTGATACTCCTCTTTTTAATATCAGTTGCAATCCTATCTTTAGAGACTATTTTAAGGAGAAAGATTTGAAGGGAACGGTAGTGGTTAGTCCTGATACCGGAGCTATGAAAGCGTCGAGTGAGTTTGCTAATGCTTTCAAATTGCCGATAGCCCATTTGAATAAACAGCGAGACTTACGAACAGGCAGAGTGGAGGTTATAGATATTGATCGAGAAGTCGAGGGCAAACAAGCATTGATTCTTGATGATATGATTGTGACCGGTGCAACCCTGATTAAAGCGGCGGCGTTTCTTAAAAAAAGAGGAGTGATATCGGTAACGGTAGCGGCGACTCATCACCTCTATCTTTTAGGAGTTCAAGAAAAACTGACTAAGGCGGTGGAGGCAGTGGTGGTAACTGATAGCATTATGAAACCCGCGGGGATGGTTTCGGGGAAACTGACGATCCTGTCAGTGGCGGATCTGATTGCCCAAGCCATTTAACGATGGTAAAATTACCTATGCTTTCAAAAATTCCTACCTATATTTTCGTTTCTGGTGGGGTGATTTCGGGCCTTGGTAAAGGGATCACTACGGCTTCGATCGCGCTTCTCTTAAAGTCCAGCGGTTACCGAGTAAGCGTGGTTAAGTGCGAGAATTATCTCAATTTTGACGCGGGTTTAATCAATCCCATTGAACACGGAGATCCGTTTTTGTGTGAAGACGGGACAGAAGCGGACATGGACCTGGGTAGCTATGAAAAGTTTTTGGATCAGGATGTCGGGCGGAAAAACTTTGTGACCATGGGTCAAATCTATCAAACTGTGATCCAGCGGGAGCGAAATTTCGGTTATAAAGGTGAAGACGTGGAAGCGATTCCTCACGTTACCGACGAGATTATTGGTCGGATTGAAATGGCTGGACAAGAAGACAGGGCTCACTTTGTCATCATTGAACTGGGGGGGACTGCCGGAGAATACCAAAACGCTCTCTATTATGAAGCCGCCCGGATTATGCGGATTGCCAGAAAACTTAAAACTGTCCATGTCCATGTCAGTTACTTGCCTACCCCGCCTCATATTGGAGAACCAAAGACTAAGCCGACGCAACTGTCGGTGAAGCAACTAAATTCAATGGGAATTCAACCGGATTTTATTGTGGCGCGGAGTGAACGAGGAATGGATCTCAGACGGCGAGAGCGGTTTGCTCTCTTCTGCAACGTTGAAGAAGATCATATTATTAATGCGCCTGACGTGACCTCAGTTTATGAAGTGCCGCTTTTGTTTCGAAAACAACGCTTTGACATCATGCTTTTGCAAAAGGTCGGAAAGAAACCACGTAAAGCTCGCCTAACCGACTGGGAAAGATACGTTTCCGATTATCAAACCCCAAAATCAGAAAAAGTTAAGGTCGGAATTGTGGGTAAGTATTTTGCCACCGGCGAATACAACTTACGTGATTCGTACGCCGCTTTGTTTGATGCTTTAGAACATGCTTCGGTTCGGCTGAAGATTGGTTTAGAAATTGACTGGATTAACAGTGAAAAGTTTGAAAATGAGCAGACGGAGCGGCTGGCATCTTTAAACGGAATTATTGTGCCCATCGGTTGGGGGCCACGCGGTGTTGAGGGTAAGATTAAGGCGATTAAGTTTGCCAGAGAAAATAAAGTGCCTTATTTGGGTCTTTGCTATGGGATGCAGCTAGCGGTGGTGGAGTTTGCCAGGAATGTTTTGAAATTAACTGGTGCTCATACCACGGAAGTCGACCCCCAAACCAGTCATCCGGTCATCCACATGATTCCAGAACAAAAGCGGATTATCGCTAATCGAGCTTACGGCGGAACCATGCGCTTAGGGGCATGGGAGTGCAGTCTCAAAAAAGGGACATTATTTTGGGAGATCTATGATAAAAATAAGCAGTTTGTCAATAAAGGTAAGGGTTTGACTTCGGAACGGCATCGTCACCGCTTTGAATTTAATGAAAAATATGTCTCAATGTTTGAAAAAGCCGGTATGATAATAGCGGGACTCTCCGTTGAAGAAAATTTAGTCGAACTAATTGAGTTGCCTCGATCGGTTCATCCTTTTTTTGCTGGTACGCAAGGACATCCGGAATACAAGTCGCGACCGCTAAGGCCTCATGGTGTCTTTATTAGTTTTTTGGAAAATGCTTTAGCATTTAGCCACAGTTAACATTTGGCTTGTCATTAAAAACTTTGCCTGGTAGAATAGGTGGTCATGGCGAATAATTTTACGTATAACGACCAACAATTTAACGTAGGCGATACTATCAATGTATCTTTGAAAGTGACGGAGGGCGAAAAAAGTCGCTTGCAGGTGTTTACCGGGGTATTGATGGCCGTCCGAGGTAGAGAAATGGGGAAATCGATAGTAGTCCGAAAAATTGGCGCGGGCGGGATCGGGGTGGAGCGGATTTTGCCGCTTAAATCTCCGGATATTGCCAAAATAACCCGTAAAGCTTCGGGCAAGGTCAGAAGGGCCAAATTATATTATCTTCGTAAAAGGATCGGTAAGAGTGCGCTAAGGGTAAAGACGGATGAAATTCGTAAGCAGTCAGCAACTGCCTCCAAAAAAGCTCGGCGACCAAGGGGAAGTAGCCGCCAGGCGACTACTCGAAAATAAGGGTTATCGGTTTTTGACCGGAAATTTCAGAACTAAATTCGGGGAAATTGATTTAATTTTCCAAGATCGGGAAGAACTGGTTTTTGTGGAGGTGAAAGCACGAACGAAAAGTGAGCAGGGATTGCCGGAAGAAGCGGTTAATCGGTATAAATTAGCCACCATTGAACGGGTGGCGGAATTTTTTATGCGGGAGCATCCGCAATTGCCGCAACTGGGGAGAATAGACGTAGTGGCAATTGAGGAGGATACGGGTCAAGTTCGTCATCTAGTAAATGTAACCGGGTAGGAGGAGCAGTTTTCTTAATAAACTGCTTCGGTCTAATAGCCAGAGTTTTCAGCCAGATGCGATAGAACATTACCAAGCCAACCCAGCGGGATAGCATAGCTAATCATAACCCGACGGGCATTGGTAATATCGGTTTCAGTGACTGGTTGTTGGCTGACTCCGGTTAAAGCTTCAAAAGCGCGGCGGACTGATGCTGGTCTTTCTAACCAATCACCCTTCACTCCGGTTCCGCATAGTCCGTGAAAATAATTAGCTGCCTCTATTGCCTGCAAGCTACCGCCTATTAAACCTTGAGTAGCAGCTGTATGGGCAATTTGAGCACCCTCTTCAGCTAGCTTGAGAAATGAGAGCCAATCACCGATAAGTTCTTGCGACCTGGGATCTGTTTGTGCTTCCCAGCCTTTTGTTACTAACGTTTGAAGCAAGTCGGCCGTGTCTCTTTCACTAAAACTTGGTTCATACGGTGTATGTTCTTGATAGCTCATATTTCTTCCTTTTGCTATTACCTTTTTTATAGGTAGGGATGCGTAAACGCATGACTTTCTGTAACGCTTTTCGGCTGATGCCGAAAATTATAAATGGTTTACCCGGCTAAAGCCCTGGTTCTCCATCTTGTTATAGCATATCTTCGCAGTTTTTCAATAAACTCCTTAGGCTAAGCAGACTACGTTCCCTGCTTAGTCTGGCTAGGCCCGGTTTCAAGGGTAAAAAAAGTTTTCCAGTCCCGCTTGTTGGGAAAAATTGTTCCACTCTTCCTCAGTCATAGGGTGTTCGTCTATAGGAACTATTTGTTCTAAAGCTCTGGCACCGGCAATGCCGTTTTCCAACATTTCTCTGGACTTTTCGGGAGATTGTTGATAATAGGTGATAATATCTCTTGGCACTTTAAGTCTCATCCCGCTTAGAAGTGAGTCGGCTGTTTGTGGGTCGATTTTAACGAACATAAAAAATATAAAAAAACATTGTGATTCTAACTTTTCCAATAGTTCCTCATCGGCTCCACCGAATTTTTCCTGATACATACGAAGAAATGCCTCTGACGTTCTCATATCTTGTCTTTGGGGCAGCAAGAATGACTATGATGTAATTTTATCATGAAGTGACCCTTGTGCATCCGACCCAATTGTTAACGATCTGGTTGATTTATATAATAGCTTCCTGTTAGATGCAAGAGAACTGGATTGTTTGCAACTCAGTAGTTCTTCAAACCATTACCATTGAGCACTAGGAAAAATACGTTTATATCAAGACAGTAGGTAAATGGTGGTATAATTGCGATATGAAAGGCATGGAAATAGAAGCTGTCGAAAATGAGAATGAGCCTTCCCTGGCGTTGGTCGTGGCTTTTGATGGTTTCCTGTATAACTTTCCTGGATATGAAGTTAAAGAAGAAAATGATTATCCACCATCAGCAATGGGGGGTTCGAGACATGTTAGGTATGAACTTGAAAACGGTGTCGTAGTTGAAAGATGCACAGATCCTGTTATGCAGGGTACACTTAATCAGTTTACCGTGAAACTGCCTTCTGGAGAATGGCATTGTTTTTTTAGAGAAGTAAGACAGTAATTTAATACTCCCTTGAAAGCCTTCTAAAAAGAGTGTTTCCAATTTCAGATAACTTTCTGTGAACGTTTTTGAACAGATTCGAACGCATTTCAAAGAATCGTGTTAGCTCGCCTCGCTCCGCTCGGCTCGCAATGTTGCGCGGCGCCCCCACCCGCCGCGCTTCCGTTATTTTTTGCGCGCGCGACTTTTGGCTT
>Ga0209542_10009499_pt1 | contig 17830 bp, 16 predicted proteins | sample RifCSPhighO2_01_FD_184028 | JGI IMG/M metagenome (GOLD analysis project Ga0209542, IMG submission 184028) | Soil microbial communities from Rifle, Colorado - Rifle CSP2_plank highO2_0.1 (SPAdes) (version 2) | ecosystem: Environmental > Terrestrial > Deep subsurface > Rock core/Sediment ...
CCGGCTCGGCCCTGTTCGAAATCGCTGCTTGGGGCAAGCCGGCGATCGTTATTCCCATCACCGAATCCAACGGTAATCATCAAAGGGAAAATGCCTACAATTTTGCCCGCAAAACCGGCGCCACGGTAATAGAAGAGGAGAATCTTTCATCAAATTTATTTGAATCGGAAATCAATCTCTTAATCACCGATTCCACTAAGCGTCAGATGCTTAGTAAAAGAAGTAAAGAATTTGCTTTTACCGATGCCGCCGATAAGATTGCCCGTGAACTTATTAATATTGCTATTGGTCACGAACTTTGATTAAAGCACTCGAACAATTTAGGTTAAAACGTTATTATTACGTGATAGAAATAACGGGTATTATTGTCCCACTCATTTTCGGTTTGATTATTTTTACTTTCAAGGAACAATTAGCTTGGTTACGTTATCCTTATTTTAATCTTTATCTCTTTATTGGTATTTTTGTTTATCACACGGTATTTTTTATTTGCCGAGAAATTTATAAAAATAAAATTTTTTTTGTTTTAGCTCGCTATGGTTACTTGGCGTTTTTTGTCGCGGTGCTTTACACGGTCGGCGGTGTGGAAAGCTCTTTTTCTTTCGTTTTAATTTTTCCTTTAATCGTTTCGGCTGTTGATCTAGACGCTAAGTCCACGAAATCTATCGGTATCACCATAACACTAGCTTATTCGCTGCTCATTTTTGTCGATCCGACCTATTATCGCGATCTCGGTTTTATCATCGCTCACATCCTAAGAGTTATTCTTTTAAGTATCATTTCTTTTTATTTTTATCAAATTGTAAAAGAGACTTTGCGTCAGAAATATGAAAAAGAAGAAGCCAGCCGGAAGTTCGTGGAACTTTCTGAACTTAATCGGATCAAAAACGATTTTTTGACCGTGGCGGAACATCAATTGCGGACACCATTAACTGCCGCCAAATGGGCTTTGGGTAATTTGTTGGAAGAAAAAAATATTCCAGAAAACAACAAGACGCTTCTTAACGAAGTTTCTATCAAAATCGCCAATTCACTGGCGATTATCAATGAAATGTTGCAGACGGCCGAAACCGGTGTCGGTGGTTTGAAATTGATGAAACAAAAAACAGATTTAGGGGTCTTGATAACCGGCATTATTTCTGAATTACAATTTTTAATCAGAAAAAAAACGGTTCAAGTTCGTTTCCGCGAGCCAACAGGTTTTGTTGTTGATAGCGATCAAAAGTTGTTACGCATCGCTCTAGCTAATATTATTGACAACGCGGTTCGTTATTCACCTAACGAAACAGTGAATATCGAATTGGTACGCGTTAAAGACAAAATTATTATCACAGTTAAAGACAGCGGTATCGGTATCGCGCCGGCTGATTTACCCTATATCTTTGAAAGATTTTATCGCGGTAAAAACGCCATTACTCTTGACCCCAATGAGAGTGGTGTCGGTCTTTACATCAGCAAAAAAATCATTGAACTTCATAATGGTGAAGTAAAATTAGAATCATCAGTCGGTAAGGGCACTTTAGTCTCTATAAAATTTTTAGTTGAACCATTAGCGCCGATAGATACGATTATTAAACCCAAGTAGCTGAATAAAAAAACCGCCAGCGAAGCGGTGCGAAGAGCAACGATATCACGGTAAATGATTGAACGTTGTTCTGGAGGGCACACCACTTGCTGGCGGAGGTTGACCGACTCGGTCCAAGTCCCGAATGAGATCAAAGACCTTGTAAGTTGGTCACATTTTATTCTACTCCGGAAAAAAAATTCTGCAATCTTTTTCTACAAAACTGGAGCCACCCCCGAGGATCGAACTCGGGACCCCCACTTTACGAAAGTGGTGCTCTACCAACTGAGCTAGGGTGGCGCACTATTTTAATTTTAAAAAACTCTTAAATGCTCTTTTTGCAGCTGAATTGACATTCCATTTATTGTAATTTTCCGGCCTAATCCATTCATAGGAAGCGAAATCCGGTGCCAATAATACCTTACTATTTTTTACCGAACAGTGGAAGTAAACGCCGACAATGTGTTTTGGTTTTCCCGGAAAATTTATCCACCATTCGTCAACGTGAAATGGCCGACCGATTTTTACTGTGATATCGCATTCCTCTTTCAATTCTCTTTTTAACGCGTCCAAAAAATGCTCGTTTTCGGAAACTTTACCGCCAGGCATAACATAACGGTCGTGATTGGCCCCGTGTTTGTAATTTAGCGATTCACGCAAAATTAAAATCTTACTATTCCATTCGATAAAGGCTTTTACTGAAACAACGGCAAATTTTTCTTTTTTTGATTTTTCAATCATTTAATTAAGCCGATGGCCAGAATTGCACTGGCGACCTACCCCTTCGCTTACACCTCTTTTTTAAAAATCACCTATAAGAGGGCTAGACTGTATCTTTTCCGACATGAAGTCGGAACCCTTGTCAGTCGTTCGGGCCGATGTTATATCGGCCACGGTCTTGGCTTGGTGAAAGCTATTGACCGTAATTCGGGATTCGTCCCGACGTTGCCGTCGGGATGGGCGGGGCTTGCGGCCCACCATGGGGTTGCTCTACTGGCTGAGCTACATCGGCATATTTAATTTTCAATTCACCACAATAGATTAATATAATTACTAGATATTATCAATCAGCCGACATATTAATTTTTTTAATTTCATAATTCAAAGTAAAGACACTCTAATTTTGTATAAAAAAAGATCGGGCATTTTTTCGATAGCCCGATTCTCATGTTACAAAATAATTGTGCGAATGTCGGGAGGTCTTTCTCCCGACCGTCTTTTTTTTAACCACTGCCGCTCTAATTTTGCGGCTTGGAAAAATTTATTTCGGATTGTTTCTGTCGAGGCGTTGGGTCGAATCACTACGACGGCGATTCTAGTCCTTGTCTTCCCCAACAAAAACTTCGCTACAAAAGCTGGCGATGATTTTAGTTGTAGAAAAAAACATCCTAGATCGTTTGTCTCTACCACAACGTCAATCCCTCGCCTGTCCTCTCTGGGAGTTGCCAATCTGGCAGAAACAAACCAACCAGGCAAAACCAAGGTCTCGTCTTTTTTGTGGTCAAGAACCTCAATTAATTGTTTTTCAATTAAATGACCAATTTCCTGGCCGACTTGTTCCCAGGTTTCATGTTCTTCTTTGCTGAAAATTCTACGACAATATTGCTGACTTTTATTGGTGTTATTATAACGCACTTTTATCCACCCCCTTCTGAAAATAATATATAACATTTTTATAACTTATGCAACAATTTGCGCTGGGTAAGTTCAACAAAATAGAGTAAACTTAATTGTATGAAAATCGTTATTGCTACGGGGATATACCCGCCGGAGATTGGGGGACCGGCCCAATACGCCAAAAATCTTAAAATTGAATTCGAGGCTTTAAAACACGAAGTAAAAGTGCTTACTTTTCGGTTGGAAAACAAATTACCGACGGGCATCCGGCATTTTTGGTTTTTCTTGCGTTGCCTTATATTTTTCCCGATGGCTGATTTTATTATCGCATTAGATACTTTTAGTGCCAGCTGGCCGGCAGTATTGGCGGCAAAAATTCTAGGCAAAAAGATTATCATTCGCACCGGTGGCGATTTTTTGTGGGAATGGTATGTAGAGCGAACGGGGGATTTAGTTTTATTGAAAGATTTTTACAAAACACGACAAAGCAAGTTGAATTTCAAAGAAAAATTAGTTTTTAAACTTTCTCGTTGGACGGTTCGCCACGCCAGCCGTTTGATTTTTAGCACCGAGTGGCAGAAAGAAATTTGGTTGGCTCCTTATAATCTAGATATAAAAAAAACAACCATTGTGGAAAATTACTATGGCTTAAAAGAACCTTCTTTTCCTCCGACCGAGAAAAATTTTCTTGCTGGTACTAGGCCACTCAAATGGAAAAATGACATAAGATTATCAGAGGCTTTTCGTAAGGACAGAATAAAAAATGCCAGAATTGTTTATGATAATACGACCAAGCCATTCGATAAGTTTATGGATCAAGTTGCTCGATGTTACGCTGTTATCCTAGTGTCGCTGGGCGATGTCAGCCCCAATTTGATTTTAGACGCAATTCGTCATAATAAGCCATTTATTCTGACCAGAGAAACTGGTTTTTATGAAAAGCTCAAGACCATCGGTATTTTTGTTGATCCGGAAAATGTTGATGATATTGCCGATAAGATTTTGTATTTGGCTGACGAGAAAAATTACGAACAGTGCCGGCAAAAAATTGAGAGTTTCAATTTCACTCACACTTGGAGTCAAATTACCCAAGAATTTTTAACCGTTTATCGAGATATAAAATGAGTGCCACCAAGCTTTTAATGATTTCTACTGACCGGAAGATTTTTGAAGAGGGTAGTGCCGTTCGGGCGCGGATGGTTGAATACGGCAAGCTTTTTAGCGAAATATATATTGTGGTTTTTGCAAAAAACACCTACAATCCACAACCTACAACCCACGATCTATCTTCAAATGTCTGGATTTATTCAACAAATTCGCTTTCAAAGTTTTTTTATATTTTTGATGCTATAAAAATTAGTAAAAAGATCTTGTCTTCTACCGGCTACAAACTATCCCCTAACTCCTATCAGCTAACCTGTCAGGATCCTTTTGAGACCGGATTAGTTGGCTGGCGATTGGCGAAAAAAAACAAATTACCTCTAGAACTGCAAATTCATACTGATATTGGCAGTTCGTATTTTACCAGTTTGAAATTGGGTTGGCGGTTGGCATTTTTAAATTCGGCGCGTTTCCAGCTGGCAAAATTTTTGTTGCCCAAAGCTGATAAAATCAGGATTGTTTCAACCAGAATCAAAGATTTTCTTCAATACCGTCTCAAAATTGCCGAAGATAAAATGGAGATTAGACCGATAAAAATTGACGAGGAAAAAATCAAAAACACCGTTGTTTTACCAGAAAAAGATTTGCGGAAAAAATACCCCCAGTTTGATTTTATCGCTTTGGCCGCCGGTCGTTTGGAACCGGAGAAAAATTTTGCTTTAGCACTCAATGTTTGGAGGGAAGTTGCCAAAAAATTTCCTCGCGCTGGCCTAGTTATTGTCGGTTCGGGTTCCCTTGAAAAAAAATTAAAATTATCGACCCAAGGTGGACCTCGCAAGGCGGGGCAAGACAATGTCATTTTTGAGCCTTGGACGGAAAATCTCACTTATTATTATAAAACATCCGATGTCTTCTTGAATACCTCTTTTTATGAGGGTTACGGTTTAGCCATGGCGGAAGCGCGTTTTGCTGGCTTACCGGTAATTTCTACCGATGTCGGCGCAGTTCGTGAACTTGATTGCGAAATTGTTGGTCAGGACATTTTTGATATAATCGAAAAAATTATCAGCCATATTTCTATTAAACATTAATGATCATGCAGGAACTTTTTGATAAAATTACCCAACAGTCAATTATAAGGTTTATTATCTCTGGTTGTATAGCAACAGTGGTTAATTTGGCAATCCTTTATGTTCTAACAGATATCTTTGGCATTTGGTATTTAATTTCAGCTGTTGTTTCTTTCCTCGCGGCTTTTTTTGTCAGCTTTTCACTACAAAAATTTTGGACTTTTGGCGATCGCGACACTAATCAACTTCATCTCCAAGCCGTCAAATACTTTATTTTCAGTAGCATTAATTTGGTGTTGAACACAATCATGATTTATATTTTTACGGACTTTTTTGGCATTTGGTATATTCTATCACAGATTTTTACCGCGGCGATTATTGCCATTGAAAGTTTTATAATTTATCGTTTTGTTATTTTTAAGACGCTAACAATCAAAAATGCAATTACATCTTTATAAAGAAATGGCGGATTTGGAAGATAAGCATTGGTGGTTTACCGGCAGAAAAAAAATTATAGAACAGGTATTGTGTTGTTTGCCAAACACTCCCGTTAATAATGTTTTGGATATTGGCTTTGGTACGGGGGGAATGTGCGAAACTCTTGGAAAAATATCTCGTAAAATTGTTGCCATTGAGCCATCACCCGCCGCGGTGGCTTTTGCTAGGGAAAAATGTCCTCAAGCGGAAGTTTGGCAAGGAGAAATTTCAAATTATCCCGGAACAACATTTTTTGATTTAGTCACTATGTTTGATGTCTTGGAACACATTTCTGATGACGCGGCTGTTTTGAAAATGGTTTACCAAAAACTTAAACCCGGCGGTCATTTTGTTTTTACAGTGCCCGCTTACAAATTTTTGTGGAGTCGGCATGATGTTGCTCATCAACATTTTCGTCGCTACAGTAAAAATGAATTACATCAACTATTTACTGGGAATAGTCATTTTCTAGTAGAGCGATTGACTTATTTCAACACTTTGTTCTTTCCGGTTGTTTTGTTAGTACGTCTAATGAAAGCCGTGATTGGCGGTGATGGATCTGATTTGACTATTTTACCCGAACCTCTTAATTTTTTCTTAGGCTGGTTTTTTGGTCTAGAAAGATATCTTCTGAAATTTTTTGATTTACCGTTTGGGGTTTCAATTTTATGTGTGGCAAGAAAAATATAACCAATGAAATGAGAGCCTTCGTTATTCGTCACTTGGCGGCAATCTCATTAATTTTTGTCGTGGCCAGCTTATTCGGTAGTGGCCATTTTTTTGCTGCTCGGCTTATTCCTAACGATACGACTTATCATCCGGTTACCGAAATGATTGATTTTGATGAAGGGGCGGATTATGCGGTTCGGGCGGCGGCAACTTTTTATCGAAACGATTTGCTTGTCGGTGACGTTTCTCTGAAGGAAAATTTTTCTGGTCCGGCTTTTTTACCAATTCTTAACCCGCTAATTGTCGCAGGGTTTGGGAAGGCGGCGAATTCCTTGGATGGCGGTTTTATTTTGGCTGAAATTATTTTACCAACATTAAGTTTCTTTTTAATCTATTTGCTAGGTTTTGAAATTTTAGGTAGTCGTTTGGCGGCAATTTTATTGGCAGTGGTTTTTCTTTTTGCACCGCGGTTTGCGCTTTTTCCTTCAGTCGATTCCTTATCATTTGGGACAAATAATCAGTTATATTTTGCCCGTTTCGAATACCCAATGGTTACTTTTCCATTTTTTGTCGCGGCGTTATATTTAATCGCCAGAGTTTTAAAAAGGAATGAAAAGTGGTTGTTCCTTGCCGCCGGTGCTGCTGTTGGTCTTTTGTTTTATACTTACCTTTATGATTGGATTTATGTCCTTGCCGGACTTTTTGTTCTGATAATATTTTTTTTGATTATGGGAGAAAGGAAGGGGATAATCAAGATTTTGAAAATTGTTTTAGTGACCGGTGTTGTTTCTATCCCATATGGATTTAATTTTTTTGCTATTAAATCATTGGCCGGCTTTAACGATTTAATCGTTAGAATGGGCGTTGAATTTTCACACAAAATTCGTTTAGATATCGTTTGGTTTTCCTATGTTAGAGCTGTCGTTTTGGCCGCGCTAGTTTGGTTTGTAAATCGAAAGAAACAATCCACAACAGCGGCGTATGTCGCGGCTTTTATTTTACCGATTTTATTTTTATTGAATATTCAAGTATTAACCGGTTTTATTCCGCAACCGGACCATTGGCATCGGGTAACTTTTTTGATGTTGGCGGTAGCGGTTTTTGCGATTGTTCTGCCTTTTATCGTGAAAATTAAAATTAAACTGATTTTTGCGGTCGCCTTGGTCGCTTTTTCAACAGGTTGGCTTTTTGGTTATTCTTTTGGTGTTCAGTATTTAAGAGCACCCGTTGTGGCGGAAGCGGCAATCATTGATCATGATTATGAAGAAATTTATCAATGGTTGTTGAATAAAAAACCAAAGTCGAATATTTTGTCTTTGTCGCCGGTAACCAATAGTGAAGCGATTATTTATTCCGGCGTTTGGACTTTTTTGCCAAATGGTTTTCATACTGTTATTAGTAACGAAGAAATCTCTGAACGGGCAAAAATTTCGGCGGCGATTTATCGACTTGCTCCCGCGGCCTTCGGAGATTTTTTGAAAATGAACAATCAGTATCTTTTTGTTGATTTTTACCGGGCCGACAAAACATTCAATAATTATTTTCGTTCTGTAGGTCGAATTATTCCTGTCGAAGTTCTTAATAATCTCATTGTCGATTACGAAGACGATTATCTTAATATAATAGACAAGTTAAAATTTTCTGAGCCGATTTTTGTTATTTTTGGGCCAAGAGAAAAAGATTTTGGGGCAAATTTACCACTGGCCGTATCAGCCAAACTCGTGTATAGTTTTGGAAAAGTTTCCATTTATGAAATTAATGATAACCAAAAAAAACAAACTAGCGATTATAATTCCAGTTTTTAATGAGGAATTACGACTTAATAAAACATTTACGGCTTTAGATGTTTTTAATCGCACTTGGTCGTCTCTTGAAATTAAAGTAATTTTTGTAGATGATGGTAGTACAGACAAAACTTCGTTAATGATAAATAATTGGGTTAAAGGCAAATCAGCCGAATTGTATTCCTATCCGCAAAATCATGGCAAAGGCTTTGCGATTCGTTTCGGTATTAAAAAGGCGAGCGGAGATTATATTCTCCTTTGTGATGCGGACATGTCCACTCCTTTGAATGAATTGGATAAATTTTTACCTTTTTTAAGTAAAAAAGTTCCCATTGTAATCGGTACGAGGAAGAAGTATGGTGCCGAGATCTCAATTCATCAGTCGTGGCTTAGGGAAAATATGGGAAAAATTTATACTTTATTGGCGAATTTAATTACTGATGTTAAGGTGTCGGATTTTACCTGTGGTTTTAAGTGTTATCGAACTGATGTTGCCAAGAAAATTGTGGAACTTGCGTTTATAGATCGGTGGAGTTATGACGCCGAATTTTTATTTTTAGCCCGGTGCTTGGATTTTGAGATAACAGAGGTTCCGGTTCATTGGTCTAACGATAAACAAACCTCAGTCAGATTATTAAAAGATACAGCTAGATCTTTTTTGGATTTGTGTAGGATTAAAATGCGACGATATTAAAATGAAACTTTTAATTATTACTCAAAAAGTGGACAAACAGGATGCGGTGCTTGGTTTTTTTCATCGTTGGCTTTTGGAATTCACGAAAAATTTTGAAAAAATCACAGTAATTTGCTTGGAACGTGGTGTTTTTGATTTACCACATAACGCGAAGGTTCTGTCTTTGGGCAAAGAACAAGGAAAATCGAGGGTGAAATATCTTTGGAATTTTTATAAATATATTTGGAGTGAACGAAAAAATTATGATACAGTTTTCGTTCACATGAATCAGGAGTATGTTTTATTGGGCGCACCGATTTGGAAAATTTTGGGCAAAAAAACGATTCTTTGGTACAATCATACTTGCGGCAGTTTTTTGACCAGAATCGCTATGTTTTTAGCGGATTTGGTTTGTTACACTTCGCCGTTTGCCTTTACTGCCGGAACAAAAAAATCACGAAGAATGCCAGCCGGTATAGATATGACACTTTTTCAGTTAGATGAAAATATAAAACGTAGTACTAAAAGCATAATGTATATCGGCCGAATAGCACCTTTGAAAAAGGTTGATGTTTTAATTAACGCAGTGAAAATTTTAGATGAAGAGGGGGCAGATTTTGTTTTAAACATTTACGGCGCCGCGGCATCAAAGGATAACGATTATTTTGATCGGCTTAAAACAATTTCAGAGGCACTTCAAAAAAAAGGCAAACTTTTCTTCCGCGGTGCCATACCAAACGAACAAACGCCGTCAATTTTTAATGCTCATTTAGTGTCAGTAAATTTAACACCAAAAGGCAATTACGATAAAACAGTTTTAGAAGGTATGGCTTGTGGAACATTACCTTTAGTTTCTAGTTCGGCATTTAATGATATTATCCCGCCGGAATTTTGTTTCAAGGAAAATGACAGTCACGATTTGGCGGAAAAAATCAAATTTGTCTTTTCTCTCTCGCAATCAGAAATAGTCGAATACCGTATTTATGGACAGCGAGCAGTGGAAAAAAATCACGCTCTTTCTTCGCTTGCCAACCATTTAATTTCAGTTTTCAAATAAGGAAAAATGTGTTAGTGTGTCAGTATGAAATTTTCCAGCTTGAGTGACGGTAAATTTATAAACCAAAAAATCAAAGCAATCGCCACCGCCGGCGGTTTTGTTTTGGATGTCGGTGGCGGTGAAAGATTTCAGAAATGGCTAACACCTTACGAGCCGCTTTTTAAAAATTGTCGTTTTCAAACTATGGATTACGACAAACAAACCGGCGCTGATGTGGTTGGTGATATTCACAAAATTCCACTGGCCGATAATTCTGTCGATTCGGTGATTTGTCACTCGGTTTTGGAACACGTGGAAAATCCGCCCCAAGCAATGATGGAAATTTATCGGATTTTAAAATCAGGCGGTCAGGTGTTTGTTCATGTACCGTCAACTTATCCTTATCACGCTAGAAAAGGCGCTTATCCGGATTTGTGGCGGATTTTTGACGACACTATCCCGATTTTATTTAAGAATTTTAAAGAAGTGGAATTTGCCAAACGTGGCGGTTATTTCAAGGCATTGTTTTTCTTTCTACCGTTTCAGCACAAAATGCGTTTTATTATTGACCCGCTCTCGGCTTTTTTGGATAAATTATTTAGGACGAAACAAAGACACACCACTGCTGGTTATTATATTTATGCTATTAAATGAATTAAAAAACTTTTTCTCACAAAACTCTTTTTCGGGTATTCCTTTATCGAGACACGAAATTTGTCTACTGACAAATTTCTCTGCTCCGCGCCGGTCGCGCTTCGCAAGCTCTCGCCAAAGGAACACCCTCAACGAGTTTTGTGATTTATAATTTATGAAAATTATTTACATTGCTAATACTCGTCTACCGACCGAGAAAGCTCATGGTTTGGCAACGATGAAAATATGCGAAGCTTTTGCTCGCACTGGTACTGTGGTGGAATTGATAGTGCCGCAACTTTGGCGACGTTCATCTGACCCTTTTTCTTTTTACGGCGTTAAGCCAACTTTCAAAATTCATCGGGTTTTTTGTTTCGATTTAATGCCGATTTTACCTTTTCGTTTTCTGGAACCGATTACTTTTTTTTTGCAAATGATTTCTTTTTCTTTTTTCTCTTCATTTTTTATTTTATTTTGCCGAATAAGTGGATATGCTAATGTCGTATATTTCTCACACGACTACACCCCTTTATTTTTTGTTTCTTTAGTTGCACGAAAAATTTTTTACGATATTCATCATTATCCGGGTAGTAATTTTATGTATCGACGGGTGATGAGGAAATCTTTTGGTTTTGCAGTTCAAACTCGTTGGAAGATAGAAGCTTTACGTAAAGATTTTGGAATTGACGAAAAGCGTATAATTTACTGGCCCAATGGCACGGATGTGGAAAATTTTTCAGCAAACATTTCAAGAGAAGAAGCCAGAAAAAAACTTGGTTTACCGGCGAATAAGAAAATTGTTCTTTATACTGGCGCTTTGTTTGACTGGAAAGGTGTTAATACCTTGGTTTTGGCTACGGACAAAATTTCTTTAGAGGCGAAAATTTATATCGTTGGTGGTAATGAAGTTGACATTGAAGATTTTAAGAAACGTTTACCTGAAACGAATAATTCACGAATTATTTTTGTGCCATTTCAACCTCACGAAACAATGCCCCTTTGGTGCAAAGCCGCCGATGTTCTGGTTTTGCCAAATACCGGTAAACAAAAAGTTTCTCTTTATTACACTTCGCCTATGAAGCTTTTTGAATATTTGGTTTCTGGAACTCCACTAGTTGCTTCCAATATTCCTTCGATCACCGAAATTGTTGATAGTAATCTAGCTTTTTTGGCGATAGCTGACGATTCGAATTCTTTTGCCGAGCAAATTAACCAGGTGCTAATTAATAAAAAAGAAGAGGCGGCGGCGAAAGCCTTGAGGGCGGTAGAAAAAGGCAAACATTATACCTGGGATTATCGCGCGCAGAAAATTTTATCCCACATTAGTGACTTGGAGGCGAAGCCTACAAGTGGCGGGCAAAAGCGGATTTTGGTGATTCCGCAATTGACCAGAATTGGTGACTTGGTCGCGACCACAGCAATCTTTGATGCTATCAAAAAATCTTTTCCCGATAGTCATCTTTCTGTTTTAGTGGCGATTCAAGCAGTAGGAATTATTAAGCGCAATCCAGATATAGATGAATTAATTATCTACGAGTCGGACAGCTGGCTTGGTTTGGTAAGAAGAATTCAAAAAGAAAAATTTGATATCGGTATTTCTTTGTCCGGCACCGCTCGCAGTTCGCTCTTGATGTTTTTCGGCTTAATTTCAAAAAGAATTAAATTAGTTAGGAAAAATCGACCGTTGGTCGAATGGCTGACTGATTGGCTGGCTAATATTAGGGAAGTTTATCCCCATTCAATCGATTTAGTAGCTTTTTACTTAGAAATGCTTAAGCATATTGGTGTTAACAGTAAGGATAGTAAAAAGAAGGTAGTTATTTACCGGCAAGTTGAAGAAAAAGTTGCCAAATTTTTACACATCGCCGATTTCACTAAAAACCATAAGGTGATTGGATTAAGTATTACCGCCGGTTATAATAAAACCAAAGAATGGGGGATAGAGAAATTTGCCACATTGATAGATAAAATTTCTGAAAATTATCACAATGTAAAATTTATTGTTGTTGGGGCAAAAGGCGACAAAGATAAGATAGCGAAATTAAGAAAATTGACCAAAGTTTCTTTCGTCGAAGCAATCAACTTTTCGTTGGAAGAATTGCCGGCGATTATTAAAAGATGTGAAATATTCATCTGTGGTAATACTGGCACAATGCATGTAGCTGACGCGCTCGAAGTACCGTTAGTGGTAATCAACGGTCCGGTTGATCCAAAGGAATTGGTGCCGCGCCAAAGCCGTCATATTTTGGTTTTGCCCAAGCCCTTTGTGTTACCGACGATTTTCGCTTTCAAGAAAAATGGTCACCCATCTTTGGCTAAAAAAGCCATGGAAAACATTTCAGTAGATGATGTTTACAAAGCTTTTCAGCAACTATTTTAAATTATTGACTTTGCCATAGAGTAGTTGTAAATTGACCATATGGCGAAATTATTAATAACTGGCGGAACAGGTTCTTTTGGAACAGCAGTTCTGGAGAAGTTTTGCAATGACCAAAGATTCGACGGCATTGTAGTTTTTAGCCGTGATGAGAAAAAACAGTTTGATTTGATGCAGACTTTTAAATCACCAAGAGTAAAATTTATTGTTGGTGATACTCGTTTTTATGAGTCCATTCGTGAGGCCATGGATGATGTCGGTGTGATATTTCACGCCGCCGCTTTGAAGCAAGTTCCGACCGGTGAATTTTTCCCGTTGGAATTAGTCAAGACCAACATTCTTGGTACGGAAAATGTCTTTAGAGCTGCTAGGGAAGCGGGAGTGAAAAAAGTAATTCTTTTAAGCACTGACAAAGCGGTTTATCCGATAAATGTAATGGGTATGACCAAGGCCTTGGCGGAAAAACTGATGACCGCTTATTCAATGCGGGACAATTCATCGACGGTGTTTTGCGCTGTGCGTTATGGTAATGTGATGGCTTCACGTGGCTCAGTTATCCCCTTGTTTGTTGACCAAATTAAACGGCGTAAAGAGCTTACTATTACCGATCCGAAAATGACTAGATTCATGCTTTCCATGGATGATGCCGTTGATTTGGTGGAATTAGCTTTACGTCGTGCTGTTCAGGGTGATATTTTTATCCGAAAAGCGCCGGCGGCGACGATAGAAACAATTGCTACGGTTACCAAAGATATTTTTAAGGCGAAGAATAAAATCAAAATAGTAGGCACAAGGAAAGGGGAGAAAATTCACGAGGCGTTGGCCAACAGTACGGAATTAGCTAACAGTGAAGATATGGGCGATTTCTTTAGAGTAAGAACCAGACCCGATTGGAATTATGATAAGTATTTTAGCGAGGGCAGTAAACAAGCGCCAGTGGAAGATTATACTTCGGATAAAGCTGTTCAACTTTCAGACAAAGAATTAAAGAAGATTTTTCTTAAGTTGCCTTATATAAAAAGCGAACTTAAATGAAAAAAATAGGCATTACTGGAGCTTCAGGTTTTATAGGTTGGCATTTACGTTCTTTTCTTTTGCGTCAAGGATTAATTAGCCAGATTATTATTGATGAAAATGATTTCATCGAGGAAATATCATTAATTGATAAGGTGAGTAATTGTAATACTATCGTTCATCTGGCTGGAATGAATCGGGGAGACGAAAAGAAGATCTATAGCACCAATATCGATTTAACTAAGAAATTAATTGAAGCTTGTGAAACAGCTAAAGTAGCGCCTAAAATAATTTTTATATCTTCAAGTCATCGTACTCGAAATACCGCTTACGGTCGATCCAAAAAAGAAAGTGAAAAACTTTTGCGAATTTGGGCGAAGAAAAATAAAACAATCCTCACCAATTTAATTTTACCAAATGTTTTCGGTGAATACGGCAAGCCATTTTATAATTCTGTGGTGGCCACTTTTTGTTATCAGTTGGCGAAAGGCGAACAACCGAAAATTATTTCGAATTCAACGATTGAATTTATTTATGCCCAAATAGTAGCGGAAATAATTTTCAAATTCATAAACCAACCGAGAAACATTGATTTTAAAGTTCAGGGTGAAAAATTGAAGATTTCCAATCTTTTGCAAATTTTATCAAAATTGCGCAATGATTATTTTAACAATATTATGCCGAGTTTTAACCGGCCAATTGAAAGAGCTTTGTTTAATACTTTGCGCTCCTATTTTTTTACCGAGACGAATTTCTTTCCTAAAGCCTTTGAATTAAAATCAGATGAGCGAGGTTCTTTATTTGAAATGCTGAAACATCATTCCGGCGGGCAGTTTTTTGTGTCAACAACCAAACCTGGTATGGTGCGAGGCAATCACTATCACACTAGGAAATTCGAACGATTTGCTGTAATTCAAGGTGACGCGGAGATTTCAATGCGTCGGATTCTGACTGACAAAATTATAAAATTCAAAGTTAGTGGCAAAAAACCAGCTTTTGTTGACATGCCTACATTTTACACCCATAATCTTAAAAATATTGGTAAAAATGATTTACTGACTTTGTTTTGGTCGGATGAGGTTTTTAATCCGAAAGATGCCGATACTTATCAGGAAAAAGTTTAAAAATGGAAAAGAAAAATAAAAAAATAAAGGTTTTGACCGTCGTTGGCACTAGGCCAGAAATTATCCGATTATCGGAAACCATTAAAGAATTAGATGCCAAAACAGAACATATTTTGATTCATACTGGCCAAAATTACGACAACGAACTGAATGAGATATTTTTCAAGGATTTAGGTTTGAGAAAGCCCGATTATTTTTTGTCCGGTGATATAAAAAATCTGCCGGCGATGGCAAAAATTGGCGAGATTCTTTCCAAAATTGAACCGGTATTGGAAAAAGAAAAACCCGACGCCTTTTTGGTGCTGGGCGATACCAACAGTTGCCTTACCGCTTATGTTGCTAAGCGTCGGAAAATTCCGGTTTTTCATATGGAAGCCGGCAATCGTTGTTTTGATGAACGGGTGCCGGAGGAAATTAATCGACGAATCATAGACCATATTTCCGATATCAATATGGTTTACAGTGATCGGGCAAGAGATAATTTAGTAGCCGAAGGTTTGTTACGCGATCGGATAATTTTTACCGGTTCGCCGATGATGGAAGTACTTAAGGCGAATGAGAAAAAAATCAACGGCTCAAAAATTTTAAAAGAATTAAAACTGGCCAAAGGAAAATATTTTGTTATTTCTTTTCATCGCGAAGAAAATGTTGAAGATGAAAAACATTTTAATAAGCTGATTGAAATTTTTAATTTACTAGAGAAGATTCATAATTTACCCATTATTTTTTCGGTTCATCCACGGACAAGGCAGAAAATTGATGAAAGTAGAATTAAATTACCAAAAAGTGTTCGTTTAATGAAACCGCTTGGCCTATTTGATTTTGTCGCTCTTCAGAAAAATTCTTTTTGTGTTCTTTCTGACAGCGGGACAATCAGTGAAGAATCAACCATTCTTAATTTTCCGGCGGTGAATTTAAGAGAAGCGCATGAGCGACAAGAAGCGATGGATAATTCTCCGGTGGTGATGACTGGTATCAATTCAGATAGGGTAATGCAGGCGATTGATTTAGTTACCACCGATTCCCAAAATGGCAAAAGAATTTTCAAAATTCCGGACGCTTATTCTTGTTCTAATGTTTCCAAAAAAGTTGTCCGGATAATTTTGAGTTATATCGATTACGTAAACCGCAAGGTTTGGTTTAATATCTAAATAAATCAATAAATCGGTAAAAGATTTTTTTGAGGGAATTATAAAGCCCGGGAGTTTTTTGCTGGAAAAAATTTAGGAAAGATAATTTGCCACGCAGACGATAGATTTTCTTGGCCGGAATGACATTACCGCCGTAGCGTTTGGCGAGCAGTTTTCTTTCGGCGGCGAATTTGTCTTGGCTGGTAGAGGTTTTAGAGCCTGGCCACAAACGGAAAGCCGCTAGGGTATAGGGCAGATATTTGGCTTTGCCGGCAGAAAAAACCCTGAACCAAAAATCCAAATCCATACAGTAATTTAAGGACTCATCTAAAGGCCCAACTTTTTCAAAAATTATTTTAGTGAAAAAATTCATATCAAAAGAATTGCCACGGCTCAGTAAACTTTCCAAAGTTTCGTCTGGCCGCGGTTTTGGTTCGGTAGTCGGCGGTTTGCCGCTACCTTCGTAGATTTTCAAACAATCACCGTAAACGAAATCAATATCGGGATTGTTTTCAAAAGTTTTAGCGACAGCGGCAAAGGTGCCGGGCAGATAATAATCATCGGCGTTCATCCAAGCTAAAATTTCGCCTTCGGCCGCTCGAAAACCTTCATTGATGGTAGGCGTCTGGCCTTTGTTTGGTCTTAGCCAGTGGCGAAAAGAAACTCCCAGACATTTTTTTGAAATAGCGCCGCTATTCCAGAGCTGTTCACATTCGCCGATAATATTTTCGGTATTGTCGGTTGAACCGTCGTTGATGACGATATAGTCAATGTAAAAATCTCCAGCTTGCGACAAGACGCTTTCAATCGTTTGTCTTATAAATTTTTCGCCGTTATAAACCGGCGTCACGATGCTGATTTTCTTTGTCATATTTTATATAACAAACCTCTTTTTCGCGTATTCCTTTGTCGAGACACGCATATTTGCCTGCTGGCAAATTGCTCTGCTCGCCCCGTCGGGCTGCGCAAGCTCTCGCCAAAGGAACACCCTCAACGAGGTTTGTGAAGAATTGTAAAATTTATTCTTTCCGCCAATATTTCATAGTTGAGAGATTATTTAATCGCTTCTAAATTTAAACTAATAGGATATTTGCCATGGGCTAGTTTTTTCGCCCAATCGTCAAAGGGATAATCCGGCGCGGTTTTTGGATCCCAGCGTCTGGTTTTTTTAAAACCGGCAGCTAGAAACAAATCACTTAGATATTTTTCATTAAAGACTCCGCGATGAAAACCATGTTCGCAATCTTGAGCGCCCATAAGTGGCGGTAAAACAGGATTGATATTATTTTTCTCGGTTTGATAAATAGCGATGAGTTTATCAAAGTCGGGGACAGCGATTCGCAAGATGCCGCCAGGCTTTAGTACTCGGCGCCATTCTTTCAAAATTTCTGAATAACGCTGATAGGAAATATGTTCCATGACATGACAACCGTAAATTAAATCGGCGTAATTTTCAGCAAACATAGGCAATTTTTCCACCCCGCTGACAAAATGAACATGAGGAAATGGCTGAGCATCAATATTGATCCAGCGTTCATCATTCTGCTCGCCACAACCAAGA
>Ga0209542_10009500_pt1 | contig 17829 bp, 17 predicted proteins | sample RifCSPhighO2_01_FD_184028 | JGI IMG/M metagenome (GOLD analysis project Ga0209542, IMG submission 184028) | Soil microbial communities from Rifle, Colorado - Rifle CSP2_plank highO2_0.1 (SPAdes) (version 2) | ecosystem: Environmental > Terrestrial > Deep subsurface > Rock core/Sediment ...
CTGGATCATTTAGTCAGTAAAGGATATCAATTAATTATTCCACCAGTTGTAGTAAAAGGTTTTGCCATGGAGGGTAGTGGACAGTTTCCTTGGGGTGAAGAGGAAACTTATAAATTTGATAGGGAAGAAGACTTGTATCTTTCAGGGACTGCAGAAGTTCCTCTTATGGCTATGCATGCTGATGAAATTTTTGAATTAAAAGATTTACCTAAGAAATATGTTGGATTCTCTAGTTGTTTTAGGACAGAAATTGGCAGTTACGGAAAAGATACAAAAGGTTTATATAGGGTACATGAGTTTTATAAAGTTGAACAGGTAATCTTTTGTGAAAATGATGAGAAAGAGTCTCTAGGGTTTTTTGAAGAAATGCAGGATAACGTTGAGGAATTAATGCTGGAGTTAGGATTACCTTACCAAGTAGTGGTTTTGTCTAGTGAAGACATGGGTAAGAAAGCGGCTTTAACATATGATACAGAAACCTGGATGCCTTCTCGCGAGGATTACGGTGAGACACATTCAAATTCAATTGTTCTGGATTTTCAAACCAGAAGGCTGAAAACCAGATATAAAGATAGCGATGGTAATGTGAAATTTGCTCATGCTTTAAATAATACAGCTATTGCTTCCCCCAGAATTTTAATTGCTATTTTAGAAAATTTTCAACAAGAAGATGGTTCGGTAAAAATTCCTGAAGTGCTGCAAAAATATACTAACTTTACAGAAATAACCCCCAAAAAATAATGCCCACAATTTTAGAGCTAGATAAAGAAATTAATAAAATCAAAGAAAGAAATGCAAAAGTTGAAGAAGGTAAGGCTTGGGAGACTAGTTGGACCAGAAAAATTGTTATAGCGAGCTTGACCTATGTGACAATCTCCTCACTTTTGTTGGTAAGTGGTTTTCCAAAACCACTACAGTCAGCAATTGTCCCAACTATTGGATTTATATTATCGACTTTATCCTTACCCCTGTTCAGAAATCTTTGGAAGAAATATATTTACAAAAAATAGTTATTTAGCTTGTTGTCTTTGACGTAATAAATCGGCAGCTGAGGTGGCAAGTGGAGAAGGTGATCCGGCGAAACTACCAAATCCTGCTGATGAAGTTGCCGGGGTAGGTTGTTGTATGGTTGGTGAAGCCACAGGTGGAGTGATTAAAGTTTGTTGCTCAGTTGCTGGTAAGCTGTCGGTTTGTGTTTGACCAATACCAAGTATAAAATAGGCAGAAGCTCCTAAGACAGCGAGAAGAAGTCCTGCTCCCACAAATATGACCCATTTTGGAATACCATGTCTTCCTCCATCTGCTTGAAGAGTAGTAGGTTCAGGGCTGCTTGGTGGGACTACTAAAGTTTCTGGTTGAGAAAGGGGAGGTGAATAAACAGGTTGATCTGAAGCTTGACCAGATAATTGTGAAAAATCAGTAGGAGTTGATTCAGAGGAAGTGGGAGGAGCAAATTCCGGAGCAGCTGGTGGGGAGAATGACGGTATGGTGGGTTCTGTCGGTACTACTGGTTGTTCAGGTATAGCTGTAGTGGCTGGTATAGTAGGCTCAGGAGCCCCACCAGGGTTAGACCAATTAAATGTTGGAGGAGCACTTTCAACAGGAGGAACTTGTGGTTCTGGTGCGGCAGGGATAGGATCAGGCACAGATAGTGGATTAGGAGTTGTACTGGGGACTGATTCTGGGGGGAGTGGATTTACAGATCCCAAACCAAATGAAGGGGTAGGTGGTGCGGCAGGTATTGAAGGAACTGGTGGCTGATTAATATCAGTTGTAGCAGTTAAACCAGAACTTAAATCAGATTGAATTGGACTCGTAGGTGCGTCAGAAGATGGATTATTTGGATCAGAATTTTGTGGTCCCATAGGCAGTTATGATGCTTTTAGTGTAAAGAAAATTGCCATATTTGTCAATTGTGAAACTAAAGGGTAATATATAACAAACGAAAGGAATAAATGTTAGGAATTTTTGGTAAATTATTAGATTCAAACGAGCGTGAGGTCAAAAGTTTAAAAACAACCATTGATAGTATTGCTAGTTTTGAGAAAAAGTTAGAGAAACTGGATAATAAAAAGCTTCAAACAAAATTTGAGGAGTTTAAAAAAAGACACGAAAAAGGTGAGAGCCTGGAAGATCTTTTACCAGAAGTTTTTGCATCAGCTAGAGAGGCAGCGAAGAGAACTATTAACGAACGGCATTTTGATGTTCAATTAATGGCTGCTACAACTCTGCATCATGGAAAAATTGCTGAGCAGAGAACCGGAGAAGGAAAAACATTATCAGCCACACCGGCAATTTTTCTAAATGCTATACCAGGAAAAGGAGTTCATCTAATTACAGTTAATGATTACTTAGCCAAAAGAGATGCAGGCTGGATGGGACCGGTATATCACGCTCTGGGAGTTACAGTTGCCACCATAGTACATGATGAAGCTTTTATTTATGACCCCAAGTATAAAGACACAAGTCATGAAGATAAAAGATTACAACACTTAAAACCTGTAAGTAGAAAAGAAGCATATAACGCTGATATTACTTATGGGACCAATAACGAGTTTGGTTTTGATTATCTACGTGATAATATGGTCTACAAGTTATCTGATAAAGCTCAAAGAGGTCATTACATGGCCATTGTTGATGAGGTTGACTCTATTCTTATCGATGAAGCCAGAACTCCTCTAATTATTTCTGCTCCAGCTCAGGAACCAACTGAAAAATATGTTAAATTCTCCAAACTTATAGAAAAGCTTGACGGAACGTCAGATTATGTCATAGATGAAAAACAGAGAACTGCTAATCTAACAGAGCACGGCATATTAAAGATAGAGAAGATTCTAGGAGTAGATAATTTATACGAAAAGGATTTTTCTACTTTACATCATGTTGAGGAAGCCTTAAAAGCTAGAACCCTTTTTCAAAAAGACAAAGATTACGTAGTTAAAGATGGGGAGGTCATTATTGTAGATGAATTTACCGGCAGGTTAATGATGGGAAGGAGATATTCAGAAGGATTGCATCAGGCAATTGAAGCAAAAGAAGGTGTTGAAATTCAACAAGAATCACAAACTTTAGCGACTATCTCTTTTCAGAATTACTTTAGAATGTATGAAAAGTTAGCAGGTATGACAGGAACAGCTGTTACAGAAGCAGAAGAGTTTCATAAAATTTATAAATTAGATGTGGTTGTTATTCCTACTAATCGGGATATGGTAAGAAAGGATCATCCGGATGTAATTTATAAAACAATAAGTGGTAAATATAGCGCTGTTGCCAACTTAGTAGCAGAGTTACATGAAAAAGGTCAACCTGTTTTAGTGGGTACTACCTCTATTGAAAAAAATGAATTCCTCTCAGAACTGCTTAAAAGAAAAGGTGTTTCACACGCTCTCTTGAATGCTAAAAATCACGAGAAAGAAGCAGAAATTATTTCTAAAGCTGGAGAAAAAGGAGCTGTGACTGTGGCTACTAATATGGCTGGTAGAGGGGTAGATATTAAATTAGGGAAGTACGTAGCCGATTTAGGCGGATTATATGTTGTTGGGACAGAACGCCATGAAAGTAGAAGAATAGATAATCAGTTGCGGGGTAGATCTGGTAGACAGGGTGATTCTGGAGAAACTAGGTTTTTTATATCTCTAGAAGATGATTTAATGAGGATTTTTGGTGGAGAACAAGTTTCTAAGGTGATGAATTTTCTAAAGATGCCAGAAGATACCCCCATAGAACATGGCATGGTCTCGAAAGCTATTGAGGGAGCACAGAGAAAAGTAGAAGGGCATAATTTTGATATCAGAAAGCATACTGTTGAATATGATGACGTCATGAATCAACAAAGACAAATTATTTATGGAATTAGACATAAAGTTTTGGTAACTGCTGATAATCAGGGCCTAGATTTAAAAGAGGAGATTTTAGACAAAATTGCCATTACTATTTCAGGGATGGTGTCCTCATTTAGTGAGGAGCAAGATTATTTAAAGTTAGTTGAAGAATATATGACTATTGTTCCATTGGATCAAAATAGTAAAAAGGATTTAGAACAAAGACTAAGGGAATTTCAAGAAACTGAGAAATTAACTGAATTTTTAGTTAACCTGACAGCAGATTTTTATAATGAAAGGGAAAATAATGTTGGATCTGAAACCGCCCGACAGATGGAAGTATTTGTTTATCTAAATACTATCGATCAACTTTGGATAGAACATCTGGATACTATTGATGATTTACGCTCAGGTATTGGCCTTCGGGGTTATGCGGGAAGAGACCCCTTAGTAGAATATAAAAAAGAGGCCTTTGATTTATTTGAGAAGCTAGTTACAGAAATAGATTCTGAAATAGTCCATAGAATATTTAAGGTAGCTACTCAAAATCAAACCCCATCTCCAGTAGTTGTTGGGCCATCTGTTGAGATAAGACCAGAAGTTGATATTTCATTAGAACAGGAAACTTCTGATCCAAGACCAAACGTCATTGCAAAAGAAGAGATTGCCAAAGTAGGTGAAACGAAAGTGACTATCGAAAGAGGGGGAAAGGTAATTGGTCAGGAGACTTATGGATCTTCTGGGGAATTAACCAAACAGCACGGAAAAATTGGCAGAAATGATCCATGCTACTGTGGATCTGGTAAAAAATATAAGAAATGTCACTATCCAAATTAAAATTTGGGACATTTCTTGAGTCCTGCGGACATAATCATTGCCATTACCCTAATTAAGAGTGATATGATTACTTTGTGAGAAATTTTAATGTAGAACAACAATCAGAACAACTCTTCTGTCAAAGCTGGACTACTAAACTTTAACGGCGAGATCTAACAGAGCCCTGGTTTTTGACTCGGAAAACTTGAGGTCGAGTAGTTTCTACTTTAGGAGGTTCGGTTCTAATAGTGGGTTCTGGAAAAACCCGACCAAATTTATGTAGTGGGAGTTTCATCAGCCTTTTTACTAAGCCTTCTTTTCCTTCTTCCATAATAACTAGTTTAAAAGTTTAATGAAAATATTTCAAGCCCAGGAATTTTTAGTGAACGCTAGTATCAATACACACCGGTGTGTAATAGAATTAGATTGAGAATAATGAAGAAAAAGTGGGTACTGGATATATTACCGTTTAAAAATTTATTATTTGGCCTAATCTTATTAGGCAACAATTGGGTTTGGAAAATTGCAGGTTTAAACCTTTTTGTTTTTTTAATTTTAATTTTTACAACTTTGTTACTGTGGTTTTTTTTGTTTAAAAGCTTCAAAAAAAACTTATTCTATATTGGTCTAACTTTACTCGGAATTTTACTGATTTTTCAATGGAAAACTTCGACTGAGCAATCTTTGATACTTTTGGAGAATGACGAACAAAGAATACAATCAGAAAGATTTAAATATTATAACCCAAGTTTACACTACGCTAGAGTTTTATTTGCTAGGTTGAATCTAATAAATTTTCTTGAAGGAGATTTTAACACTGTTTCTACAAGGTTACAAAGAAACTTTTTTGAGACTATAGATCCAAATGTTTATTTTTTTGGTGGACATCCAAGAGAAAGAGTTTGGGCGAATGATTTTGAAAAGTTCTATTTCATATTAATAGTTCCTTTTTTTGTGGGACTTTATTATTTAATTTTAAATAGGAAGAAATTTGTATTGATTTATTCTTTAATTTCAATAAGCTCCCTAACTTTGATAGGGCATAAAAATTTAATGGGGCCTTTTATTCTTTTCCCTCTTTTTGTTATTTGTATATGGTATGGAATTTTAAAACTTTTAAAATATGAAACTTAAAGTATTATCTTTTTTAATCCTAATATTAATAGTTATCTTTAGTAGTTATTTAAGATTGGCTAATTTGGAATCTAATCCAAACGGTTTATATGTTGATGAAGCTTCAACTGGTTATAATGCTTGGTCAATATTACTAACAGGTAAGGACGAATATGGGAAAGAGTTCCCTATATTTTTTAGGTTTTTAGGTTCGTATACGCCCCCTTTATATACCTATTTAACCGCAGGAGTCATTCAAATTTTTGGGTTCAATATTGCTTCAATAAGATTAACCTCGGCTTTGTCCGGAATATTATTAATATTAACTTTTTTTCTTCTAATGAAATCATTAGACATATATAAAAGTTGGTTGTCTCCTATTTTTGGAACATTTTTGCTGGCAATTTCTCCATGGAGTATATTTTATTCGCGAATAGGATATGAAATTAATTTAGCTTTTTTTGTTTATACAATTGGTGTACTGTTTTTATGGTTATCAATAAAAAATTCAGTTTGGTTTATTGCTGGAGTAAGCTTTCTTGCTTTATCAACTTATATATATCATGCGGAGCGTTTACTAGCCCCATTAACTCTTATTATTTTTACAATCCTTTTTAAAAATGTAATTTTAATAAAAGAAAATAAAAAAGTTTTAATTTTAGCTTTAATTTTAGGCCTAATAATTTTAACTCCACAGCTATCAGTACTCTCTACTGCTGCTAGTTTTACCAGAGGATCCGGACTTTTTTATACGGAGGCGATAAGCAGGAAAGCAGATGAAATGGGTTTCTTGTTAGCTTTTTTCCAAGAATTTTTCTCTCAGTACTTTGCTTACCTCTCTCCCAGAAATTTATTCTTTCAACCGGATTCTGATTTGCAGCGATCCTTACCAGAATTATCTACCTTTTATCCTTGGTTAGCCCCTTTTTATTTAACAGGAATTTATATTTTAGTTAAATTAAGAGCTAACGCGAAAAAATTTATTTTAATGTTACTGCTATTAACACCAATCCCAGCCTCTTTAACTGGTGATCCTTTTTCTACGCAAAGAGCTCTTCCTTTGCTTCTCCCAGTTACACTTTCTTTGGCAATAGGTCTAGATAAATTTATCGCAATAAAATCTAGAATATTTTCTGGATTAGTATTAATTATGTGTTTGTTCTCACTGCTTTATTTATATCGTTCTTATGCGGTTTTATTTCCCAATGAACGGGCAAAAGATTGGGGTTATGGTTTTAAACAATTAGCTAAAGAAATAGAAAAAAGACCGAATGAACAATTCATAATTGATTCTAGTAGGATGAAACCTGCTTATATAGAGTTGGTATATTTTATGAAATATCCACCGGATAAATTTCAAAAAGAAATTGATTTAGATATAAAGGATAATTACTATACAAATACTGTTTGGGATAGTAGTTATAAATTTAACAACATTGAAACTAGGACTATAAATTGGGAAGAGGATATATATAAGGAGCAAATTTTAGTAGGAGATGAATTAACAATATCTGAGAATCAGGCAAAAGAGCATTTTTTAGAAAAACTTTTTGAAATAAAAGACCCAATGTATAAAATTATTTTTATTGCTTTTAAAACAAACCCTACTTTAAAATGTAATAAGCAACGAAACGAAAGATGCTTTATTTAATTTTTATAATTGCCATATTAATAAGATTTTTATATTTTCCTGAAAATATATATTTTGGTTTTGATCAAGCCAGGGACGCTTATTCGGCTCTAGAAATATTTAAAGGTGATTTTAAAATCATAGGACCGACAACTGCTTTTGAAGGGCTTCATCACGGGGTTTTATATTATTACATAATTGCTCCTTTTTATGGCTTAGGCAATATGAGCCCAGAGGTTGTTGCGGGTTTAATGAGAATATTAAATGCTTTGGGAATCTTTCTAATTTTCTTTATTACTAAAACACTTTTTGATAAGAAAGTTGGTTTGTTTGCAGCTCTAATTTTTGCTTTTAGTTTTGAACAGACCCAATTTTCTATTTATATGGGAAACCCATCTTTAGCTGTATTATCGGTGATGATAATGTACTTGGGGTTAGCGTTAACAATTTTTGAAAAGAAAAATTTTGGTTTACCGTTAGCTTTCTTAGGACTTGGTGCATCTATACAATTTCAATTTGCTTTAACCTATTTAATTATTCCATTTATGCTAGTTTCTATTATTTATAGAAAAGTGTTTTTAAAAATACCTATTAAAATTTGGTTACAATCATTTTTAGCTTTAGCATTTTCCTTATCAACCTTTATAATTGCAGAACTCAAATATAATTTTCCAACAATACAGGGATTGTTATTATTATCGCAATCCGGGTCTCAAAAGAATTTAGAGAATATTTTTAGCACCTTTTTATTTAGTATCAGCCGAATGGGTATGTATAACATATCGGGAAACTTAGGCACCACTTTCGTGTTAGTTCTTTTATTATTTTTTCTGGTATTCTTTATAAGAGAAAAAAGCTTACGACAAAAACTAGTATTTTTGAGTATTTGGTTTTTTTCTTTTCTTGTAACTTTAATTGTTAATGGTGGAGTAAAAAATCCTTCTCAAAATCCACCACTTTATTATCCAAATGTTGGAATTTCTATAGCCTTAATAATCTTTACAGCTTTTTTGATTAGTAGCACATTTAATAAGAACAAATTTTTAGGAGTATTTTTAGTTGTTTTTATGCTTTTTGCTAATGTTTCATTAATAAAAGTTTTTAACCCTCAAGGTAATTTTTCTGAAATTAGCGTGCAGCAAGGAATGCTTTTGGGAGATGAAAAAAAAGTTTTGGATTATATGTATAATCAGTCTAATTTAGAAGTTTTTACCGTTAAAGCAGTAACTATGCCCTTATTAATAAATACCACTTGGAGTTATTTATTCGAGTGGTATGGAAAAAATAAATATGGATATTTACCGGTTTGGAATGGTAAGAATGCCTTGGGGTATTATGGCAATTTAAAAGTACAAGAAGCACAAGAGGGATTACCTGATAAACGTTTCTTGATTATTGAACCAACTAGGGGAATTGCCCCATATTTAATTGACGATTATCTCAAAGAAGAAAACTATTTTACAAAAATAGTTAATGAAAAATCCATTGGAGCCTTTATAATACAAGAAAGGGAAAAATTCTGATGATTAAAATAATTTGGTTTATTCTAATTCTGGGTATAATCTTCCGCGTATTTATTACTAGTAATGATAATTTCATTTTTAATATGGATAATGCCAGAGACATGATAGATGTTAGAGAGATGGTTACCTTAGGTAATATCAGATTAATAGGACCTACTACCTCTATAGATGGTGTATATTTTGGTCCATTTTGGTACTACTTACTAGCGATACCGTTTTTGCTAACTGGTGGGAATCCGTATGGGTCCATTATTTTAGAAATAGCTCTTTGGGCAGTGGGCGGATATTTTTTACTTACACTTGTTAACAAATATTACAGTAAATGGGGATTTACGGGAGTGGCATTTCTTTGGCTAGCGTCAAATTTTATTATTTTAGGAACTCAGTATGCCTTTAACCCTAACCCGGTGCTTTTCTTAATCCCGGTATTTATTTTCAGTCTTTTAAAATATATTGAAACAGAGAAAATTAAATACTCTATTCTAACTTGGTTTCTGGCGGGATCTTTCTTCCATTTTATTATTCCTGTTGGAGTATTCATGCCAATTATAATAATTCTAGCTGTAGGAATACTTAAGAAGAAATTATTAACTAAAAAATCATTATTTTTTGGACTAATAGCTTTTTTTGTAACCTTTATCCCGCAAATGATTTTTGAATTAAGGCACAATTTATTTATGACTAAAAATCTTTTTTCCTATAATTCCACCTCCCATGGGAGTTTAAATCAACTAATTCATATGAGGGCCTTATCAATTCTTAAAAGCTTTTATGATACTCTCCTACCAACATTTATGAATTTAAAACTTTTTACTATTTCTATGATTGTTCTTTTATTTTTGATACTCCTAAAAAACATTAAAGAAAAACGAGTTGATAATTTAACTCTTGTTTGTTTGTTATTAATCTTCGTTCCACTAATTGGTCTAATCCCATTGAAAGTAGATATTATGCGATGGTACCTAAATGCTGAAATGGTAGCAGCGATAATTTTAGTTGGGTTTATTATTTCTAGTTTAGAAAAAACAAAACTTGGAAAAATATTAGCTTTCGGAATATTAGTATATTTAGCAATTTTCACTATTTTGAATATTTCAACATATATAAAAGCAACTGGAGTGGGACTAGTTGGAAACTCCATCTTAAAAGAAGAATTAAAGGTAATTGATTTTGTATATCAGGAAGCTGATGGAAAAAACTTTAAGGTTTATATATATCTACCAAGTGTTTATGACTGGCCCTACCAATATCTTTTCTGGTGGTATGGACAAAGGAAATATGGTTTCTTACCGGAAGAATATTCCTATTCACCCGGTAAACCTGCCTACGTTAATGAAAAAGAAAAATTTAATACCGGAACTAAACCTGAAAGTTCAGGATCAGTATTTTTAATTAAAGAAGCGGATCAAATAGGCCAGCGTCATCTTTGGGAAAATCAATTTAAGGATTTAATCCTTTTGCAAACTGATCAAGTTGGTTCAGTGGTTATTGAGACAAGAAAAGCTAATCTGAGATAGTAATTTTTCTTTTGTTTTCTCCTTCTTGAACAATATTAATCCAAGTAGTACCGTTGGGAAGTAAATCACTAGCCTTCTCAGCCCACTCTATTAAAATAATATTGTTCGGATCCTCTATAATTTCTTCTAAACCAAGCTCATCAAATTTTTCTATCCTGTATAAATCAATATGAAAAAGGGTTTTGTCTGTGTCCGGAATTTTATATTGCCTGATTAGGACGAAAGTGGGAGAAATGATTTTATCTTTAATTCCTAGACCTTCTGCGAACCCTTGAACAAAAGTAGTTTTTCCAGCTCCTAATTCTCCAGTTAAGGCAATTACCCCGCTTTCAAACTTTTTAGCGAATTTCCTTGCAATAGCTTTCGTTTCATCTGTTCCTAAGCTTATTGTTTGCATAAGTTATGATTGTAGCGAGAAGTCCGCCTATTATCAAGAGAGCGCCGATAACGGAGAGCGGGTTTACACCCCTTTCGGATTTCACTTGTACTGCTGCGGAAGGTGAAGGTTTGCCAGATTGACTGGCCAATTTTCGATATTTTTCTAAAGAGTATACTTCTTCAGGTAATTTTTCTGTCTCAATATTTTCACCTAAAACAACGGAATCTTTTTTCACCCCAATTCCGGATAAATCGATTAGATCATCTTCAGACTCTATTTCATTAGCGATTAGTTTAATATTTATTTCATTACTCCAAGTAGGACCAGAACCACTTTCTGTATATCGCCCAACTTTAAAAATATAATCACCAGTACCGCCGTAACCAGAATCTAGGAGATCCGGTTGAATTTCCAAATTACCACTCCAACCTCCCGAAGAGTCGGTGGTAAATTGAAATTGATTAGCATAACTGCTTCCATTCTGAATCCAGGAGGAGTTGACTTTTGTTAGTCCAAAGTAGTTAGATGAGTCGCTTTTTTTAAAAGCCCCTTTTAAATAAAATTTAGAACTTGGGTAATTTGATAAAGTGAGATTTACAGTAGCAGTAAAAGTTTGATCCGAATTAATTTCAGACGGAATATTGGAAATGGTAAAACTGGAGGTGGCACTGGGACTAGGTGTTGGAGAAGGGGAGGGAGAAGACGTTTGGGAGTTGGATGAATTTTTAGTAGGAGTTAAATTAGAAGTCCAACTACTGCCATCAGGATTTCTACCAAAAGTTTTTCCCTGCGCGGCTCCGCTATATTGATAAGAGTCAATTGTTGTTGAACCATTTAATAAAATTATGGTTTCGGTTCCAGTATCATTAAGCCATCCCTTGTCGTGATCGAAAGTTTTGAATGCCAAAGGGTCAATCTGTCCATTTAAAGTAATATCATCGCTTGAACTTGTGTTACCATCTTTTATCAGCCAGCTAGTTAGGTCTATTGTTTGATTACTGGGATTATAAATTTCAACCCATTCTGTATCATCATCTGGTTTTGCCATGAACTCATTAATAACAACAGAAGCTGAAACTGGTTTAACAAGGAAAAGAAATGCTAGTAGCGTGATTATCCAAACCACACCTTTATAGTACCATTACAGGATATGCCAGTACAGAGTGACGATACCATTCTGATGATCTACAACTACTCCTTTTCCAAAGGCACTTCCACCGCTCATCATCTGAGATGTACATCTATTCTCAACATAGCAATCGCAAGTTGCCGATATCGGGTAGACAATGCCATTTTCAGCTGCTTTTATAGGGGTGCCTTTGCTTGTAGCCATATCTAGACCTGTATGAGGTGGCCAACCTGCTATATAAGAATTTCCTGACGCTCCGTATGGAGTAGTGAGTATATAACTATCCAGGGGTTTTCCTAATTTGCCATTATCCAAATAAGGCTGAGGATCGACTCTAGTTCCAATAATATTTTTGCCTTCTACCTTTGCATTAATAAAAACCTCAAAATGTAAATGGGGTCCTGTTGAACAACCGGTTGAGCCTACAAAAGCACCCATTATAGACTGTCCCTTAGTAACAGGCCCGATGGCAACACCGACATTAGAAAGTGCTTGGGTAATAGATGCCAGTTCTGCTTGTAACTGAGAAATTATAGCCTGATAACGAGCTTCGTCGTTCCTAGTTATTCGAAGTAATTCATCTTTACTTTTTCTTTGCTCTGCCAATTGAGTTTTGTAAGCCTCTAACTCTTTTGTTAATTTTTCAGCTTCGGTTTGTCTAGTCACTTTATCTTGCTTCTGATCGTTGTAAGCAGCTTTTGTAGCTTGAAGTTGATAAAGAACTTTTTTGTCATTAGCCTGAGCAACTTGAATGTATTTTAAACGCTCGATTAACTGTGGAAATCCTTGAGAAGAAAACAATAAATCAATTGTGTTTAGAGAACTAAACTTATATGTTTGAACAATTCTACCTAGTAGAATTTCCGAAAGTGAATCAACAGATCCAGAAATCCTATCAATTCGCCCTGAAAGATCATTAATTTCTCTTTCCAACTTAGCTATTTTAAGGTTAGTCTCATCCATCTTTAACTCAGTGATTTTTGTTTGAGAGTCGACGATCTTTAGTTGAGAACTTAGGGTTTTATCTTGTTTTCTAGCTGTATCCAGTTGAGACTGTGCCTCATCTAATTTTGACTCTAGATCGTTTAATTTCGTGCATAGATCGTCACAAGATTCTGCACTGACAGTTAAGACAAAGAATGAAAGTTCCATGAAGATGAAGAAGAAAAGAATAATTTTTCTCATAGAGAAATTAAAGCTGTAGGTATCTTCGGACAGCCGATATTGAACCAAGTCCTCCAACTATTATGGCGATAAACAGGGCGGTTCCTAAGAGTGCAAGCATAAAAAGTGGATTAACTGGCAGCAATGAAACTTCTCCTAAATAACCTTGTAAAATAGGAGTAAAGTACCAGAGAATAACATAAATAGAGACCCAAGCTCCAAGGGCTCCTGCTAGTCCATAAAATAAACCTTCAAGGATAAATGGAGCTCTAATAAAATGGTTGGATGCCCCAAGAAGCTTCATAGTTTCAATCTCATCTCTACGAAGTCTTATTTTAAATCCAATTACCATTAAAACTACTAAACTGGCAAAAACAACCAAGAAAGATACAACGGTTAAACCTACCCACCGGATTACTTTTGTAGCTGCAGTTAAACTTTCAACAACATCTTCAGGTACTATAACTTCTTCTATGACCGGCTCACGTTTTAAAATTTCAGCAATAGGTTTTAAGTCCTCCGGACTTTGGGTAGATACCTCCAAAGAAGCGGGTAGAATATTGGCGGTAACTAGTTCCAGAAGAGTAGGATCGTTTTTATTCCTCTGTCGGTAGATACCTAAAGCATCCTCCTTAGAGACGTATTTAGTAGCTGTCACTCTATCTTCTTCTGAAAGAGCACTCTGAATAGCTTTAATATCTGCATCAGTTGTACCATCTTTAAAGAAAGCTATGGCTTGGGGTTTGCTTTCATAGTACCGAAGAACTAACTGAGAACCAAAGGTCAGAATGGTAAATGTTAAGAGTACAAAGAAAGCCAAAAACATTACCATGCAAGCAGCTATGGCTTGAAAGGGACTACGACGAATATTTCTTTTTGTAAATTCAAGAGATCTATTATTCATAGGTTCCCTCCCGACTATCTTTAGTAATCTTCCCTTTTTTCAAAATAACCACTCTTCTTTTAAGAGTATTAACAATTTCTTGGTTGTGTGTGGCCATTAAAACAGTAGTACCCCAAGAATTAACTTCATTTAAAAGCTGTATAACTCCCCAAGCAGTAGTAGGATCTAAATCACCTGTTGGTTCATCTGCCAAAACTATATCTGGTTTGCCGATGATAGCCCTAGCAATAGCTACCCTTTGAGCCTCGCCTCCTGAAAGTTGTCTAGGAAAGAGATTGCGTCTGTCCCAAATCTCAACTAATTTTAGAGTGTGCTCCACCTCTTTTAGTATTTCAGGATCACTTTTACCCCTGACCTGTAAGGCCAGTGCTACATTTTCAAAAACGGTTCTTTCCTCTAGTAGCTTAAAATCCTGAAAGATGAAACCTATCTTTCTCCGGTGAGCTGGAATATCATCTGATTTGAGTTTGGTGATGTCGACTTTACCAACCAATATTTTTCCAGAAGTGGGTAGATATTCTCGGGTTAAGAGTCGAAGAAGAGTTGACTTACCAGCTCCGGATGGACCCACTAAAAAGACAAACTCTCCCGGAGCAATTTCCAAGGAGACGTCATCAAGAGCGACAATTGAAGAACCGAACTTTTTGGTTATATTTTCGAATGAAATCATACGACATTTTAATCACTTAACTTCTTCTACTCTACCTACATCCATTAACCAACCCTCTCTCAGAGCTTTTTGGGTTTCCCCATAAACTTTTACCTTTTTGTTTTCATATTTTGAAAGATCTACCACAGATGAGGTTAATGCTACAGGTACAGCACCAGCTCTTTCTAAGGTATGAGTACCTTCTGTATACTCAGAAGGATCATCAGGTTCTGGTTTAGCTTTTATTGTGCCCTCAGCAAAATCGCGGAAAGTCCGGTTATCTTCTGATGCAACTTTGGCTTGTTGGCCGGTGGTAGCAGGTCCTGCGTTTTTAGAGCCTTTATTGGCCATAACAAAGCCTGTTAACGTTCCGGCAACTAAGGTTAGTATTATCACTGCAATTAACAGCTTAGGGAAGTTAGAGGCAAGAGTTAGGGGTTTAGCGATAGTATCTTTGGCAGAATCCTCCATGCAAATAATCTTATCAGCTAGAAAGGTGTTTGTCCAGTAGTTAAGTGGTAAGTATTTCTGCTTCAAGGAATTTATCTAAATTTCCACCGAGGACCGAATCTGTATCTGAAGTTTCCACTTGTGTACGTAAATCCTTTACTAAGTGATATGGATGTAAGACATAGGAGCGGATTTGTGTTCCCCATGAACCCTGGGTATTAGTTCCCTTGAGTTCTGTCTGTGCTTTCTGAGCATTTTCCTGATTTCTTAACCATAGTTTTGCTGTAAGAATTTTTAGAGCATTTTCTCTATTCTGCAGCTGTGACCTTTCTGTTTGACAGGTTACTACTATCCCAGAGGGCTTATGTTTCAGTCTAACTGCAGTAGACACTTTATTAACATTCTGACCTCCAGCACCGCCAGACCTAAAAGCTTCAAATTCTATATCACCTGGATTTATAAAAATCTCCCGTTCAGAAACTTCCGGTAAAACTACCACAGTAGAGGTAGAAGTATGAATTCTGCCTGAACTTTCTGTTTTGGGGACTCTTTGAACCCTGTGTACCCCTGATTCGTTTTTTAGGGCAGGGAAAACTCCTTTACCAGTCACTTTTAAAATGATTTCTTTAATTTGACCTAAACCGCCCTCATTTCTATCTAGTTCCTCCATTTTCCATTTTTTATTAGTAGCATAACGGCTGTACATCCGAAGTAAGTCTCCGGCAAAAAGGCCAGCTTCATCACCCCCAGCAGCAGAACGGATTTCAAGCAAAGCCACGTCATTGCGAGGGCCTTGGCCCGAAGCAATCTTTGTGGGGTTATCGTCTTTGCTAGATTGCCACGCCCCTTCGGGGCTCGCAATGACAAGTTGCTCTTTTTGCTTTTCCAGCTCCACGATTTCAGTCTGGGCTAGGGGGCCAAGTTCTGGATCTTCTAAAAGGAGCTTATTCTCAGCAATTTTCTGATCTATTAAATTGATTTGTTCTTGAAGATAATCTTCCATCTATGAGGCTGCTTGTTTGCGAGCCTGCATAAGGAGGTCCTTAAGGGTTGGTTTGTCACCCTTTTTCTCTGCTACTTTTAGTTTTCTGGCTTCTAGGATTTTAGCTCTCTCAGCTTGTTTAACTTTTGAGCTCTCAGTTTTCTTCTGAAATCTTTCTACTTGTCCGAGGGTATCAACTAATTTCATTTGACCGGTAAAGAATGGGTGACAGGCAGAACAGAGTTCCACGCGAATCTCCGGGACAGTTGATCCCGTTGTAAAGACACTTCCACAGGCACAAGTTACCTTGGCTTCTGGATACCACTGAGGGTGAATATCTGCTTTCATGGGTATAAGTATAACAGCCTCAGCTAGATTTTTCAATGGCGGTGATGATGTAATCTATGATGGGCTTGTTTGGCAAAGGTGCCGAGGTATACCCCAATGGCAATTAATATAGCTCCGGCTAAAAAGATCAAAGATATCTCTTCACCCAAAACTAATATGGCTACAGTTGTTGCTATAAAGGGTTCTATATATTGGAACAAATCGGCTATGACTACAGAAGTTCTGGAAAGCCCCCATTCAAACAGGAAATAGGCAGAAACTGAGGAAAGAAGAGTCATATAAGTTAAGCCTAAAAGCCCTAAGGAGGTAATTCTGGCTGGCCAACCAGGATCCTGAAAATATTCTATCGTTGCCGGGATGAAAAAAGTAATAGTTCCTACCATAAAAATAATAGCTGTAATCTCTAGAGAAGAATAAGTTTTTAACAATTTTCTGGAGAACATAGCTCCTACTACCCAAGAAACTGCAGCCATAATAATAAGTACATTTCCTATTAAGGCTCCGTTGCTGCTGCCTGTTAATTCTGGTAAACCCACTATAACCACAGCTCCAAGTAGACCTAAAATGATGCCGATTAAATTAATAATAAAAATATGTTCCCTTAAAAACCACCAACTTAAAATAACAGATAACATAGGGATAATTAAAGTTAAAACTGAAGCATTAATGACAGTAGTTCTCTCAATTCCTGCAAAGAAAAAGGTAATGTTTAGTGTGACCATTAATATTCCAACTCCTACTAATTTTGGTAAATCTGCAGTTTTAATTTTGATTTTCTTCGTCTGGGCAATAAAAAATGGAGCTAGCAGTAGGGAAGCCAGTGCAAAGCGAAAAAAGGCTAGGGTATGAGGTGGAAATTCTTGTAGGGTAACTTTAGCTACTACGAAGTTGGCTCCCCAAATAACATGAGCTATAAGTAACGCCAAATAAGGCCAAGGCTTTGTGAGAATTCCACTAGACATAAGATAATTATGTCATATCTTCTGCTAAAACTTCCACGATCCTATCCAGACCAAAGGCAAAACCAACAGCAGGGATTTGTTTTTTAGTGGAACCTCCTGCAAACATTCCAATTAAATTATCATATCTTCCGCCTCCAGCTACAGAACCGCCAGTATATCCTGGAACACGAATTTCAAAAATTGTCGAGGTATAGTAATCTAGGCCACGGGCGAGAGTAGGGTCAAACTGATATTGATTTTCATTGATACCCAATTTTTTAAGTTCCGAAAAAACCATTAATAAACGCTCATTTTCTTTGAGAGATTTGGCACTTTTTAGAATAGTTTCGGCTGCTTCTTTTGAATATCCCTTTGATTCAAGTTCTGAGATAACACCTTCTTCAAAAATTTTATCAATCTTATCTAAAGTTCTAACAACAGATATCAGGTCTTCTTCTTTCAC
>Ga0209542_10009501_pt1 | contig 17828 bp, 28 predicted proteins | sample RifCSPhighO2_01_FD_184028 | JGI IMG/M metagenome (GOLD analysis project Ga0209542, IMG submission 184028) | Soil microbial communities from Rifle, Colorado - Rifle CSP2_plank highO2_0.1 (SPAdes) (version 2) | ecosystem: Environmental > Terrestrial > Deep subsurface > Rock core/Sediment ...
ATGAAATTGACAACGTCATGTTTACCATTTTACTTATATATGTGCAAATACTTATTTAAGGTTTTCGGTTTTATTCAACCAATTCTCCAATACCTATCAAGTGCCATCTTGCTCCAACTCTTCTTGAAATAGCAAACCTGTCATTTTTTGATGCTACAACTGGAAGCCTTAAGTTAAGAGAGATAAGGTGTTTTGAAGTATCTGTTACCTGCCCTAGTGTAACTGCTGAATTGACATTGATCACGAGCATTTCTCCTTGTGTTATTGGAACTACTTCTACTTCTTCTTTCACTCCTACTACCCTCTTAATCAATTTTGGCTTTAATCTTAATTTTTGACGGGTTTTTGGCAACTTGCCAGGATATCCTGCTAAATTTCCTGCTAGATTATCTGATTTAACCACTGCAGGATCGAGTTCTGTTAGAATCCCCAAGCTGCCTCCAGGGGTTATTTCCTTGAACTGCTCGCTGCCTGACATGATAGCAACTATTTTTGTTTTGATTGGCTTGTAATCGCTTTTTTCATCGAGCTTTATTCCTGGAGCAATCTCTATTTCCTGACCTTCCTGTAATCTCCCCTGCTTCAATGCTCCTCCAAGGACGCCTCCCTTCAATGTCTCAAGAGCTGCGCCTGGCTTGTTAATGTCAAATGATCTTGCTATGAGCATAATAGGCTCTTTTTCCAGATCTCTTTTAGGCGTTTTGAAATTTTTTTGTATCGCTTCTATCAAATAATCTATATTTATATTGTGCTGTGCTGAAACCGGAATTATTTGGGCTTTTTCTGCTATTGTTCCTTTTGTGAATTCTATTATTTGATTGTAATTTTTTATGACCTGCTCTTTTTCAACTAAATCAATTTTATTTTGGACAATGATTATATCCTTTATCCCAATCAATTCTAAAGCCATAAGATGCTCCCTAGTTTGGGGCTGCGGGCAATGCTCGTTTGCAGAAACCAATAATAATGCAGCATCCATTATTGCTGCTCCAGAAAGCATAGTTGCCATTAGAGTTTCATGCCCAGGAGCGTCTATGAAAGAAACTTTTCTAAGAACGTCATACTTTTTATTTTCTTTTTTTGCCTGTAATTCTGTTGAATATCCCTCTTTTGTTTTTACAAAAACTGTGTCTGCATATCCTAATCTTATAGTAATTCCTCTTTTTAATTCCTCAGAATGCGTGTCTGGAAATTTTCCTGTCAGGGCTTGAACTAGAGTAGATTTTCCGTGGTCAACATGCCCAATCATCCCTATTGAGATTTCCGGCTGCAGATGTTCTTTATTTTCTGGCATTGATTATCTTATAGAAAAATCGTTTTTAAAACTTCTGCTTTCCTGTTACAATCTACCTATTGCTGTTAATAATTTTAAGTGCCCTTTAATGAGATTATTTACCCTATCGAATTCTTCCTTTATTATTTTGTATTTTAATTTATCTTTTGAATTTTCGTATCTTGCCATTTTTTATCCATTCTTTTATTTCTTTATCACTATAAAAACCTTCTCTTATCCCAAGCATTATTCTTGACTGAGATGGATCGTCTTTAATTCCAAAATTTTCTTTATTTATTATCACAAACTCTTTAGCCACTATAAATGCAGTCCTCCTGTTTCCGCTAGCAAATGGATGTGTTTGAATTAAGCCTTTTTAATAGTATTGTTGCTTTATCATATATATCTCCCTTATATTTTTTACATTCATTTATTACTTCTTTTATTTTCTCGTAACTTAGAACTTCCGGCTTATCTGCTTTTTTGACTTTGATTATATTTAAAATAATTAGATTATATTCTATTATCTTATTTGTTGTTGGATATGCTATTTTCACCATTTAGTAAAAGATAAGAACTATTTTATTTAAAACTTCTGCTTTCCTGTTATTACCAAGTGACCTTCCTTGTCCTTATTAAATTCTAATTCCTGGAGATCATTAATTAAAATGTCGTGACCTGCTAAAAGATAATTCACTTCTAGATCTTTTATAATTAGCTTGTGAATCCCTTCTTTAAAATCATACCTCTTCTTAGGAACTTTGTTTGTTTTGTGAGGATCATTTATGTCAAATAAGCTGATGAAAACCGGTCTGTCCATTCCGTCATAATCCGATTCTTTTTTTAACTTTCCTATAATTGCACTTTTAGTCTTGACTTTCAACATTCCCACCTTCTTCTTTTTTTCCAAATATCTCCTCTAGAGACTTTTTTCCAGCTTTCACAACAGCCAAGTTTAATTGCGATGTTTTTTGATATACAGAATTTCCTGCAACTGTTTTCCTGATAAAATTCCCTTTGTATTTTGTTTTTATCCCTATTCCTTTTCTTGCATATATCTTTTTCTTTCCAGCGAGATTTATTTCAGGGCGCATTGGAAAACCAGAATCATCACTACCACCGGTTATCTTGAATTCGCATCCAGACAATCCTATTGATTCGCCTTTAATTATCTCTCCTAATTTTTTTCCAATGAGGTCAGAATTATCTTCAAGCTTCTTTGAATATGATTTTCCATTTTTATCTCCGATAACTAGATTTATTTCTGGCATTTTTCTATCCTGTAATATTGCACTGCATGAAATTCATATCCTGTTTTATCATTAATAAGTTCATTCTGTACAACAGATGATGAAAATGCATCGGCTTGTTCAGGTTTACTTTCTTCTAAATCATAATTTGTTTCTACTAATTTACCATATCTGGGAGTCAGAATTGTAATTGGATTCCCAACTGGTTTTACATTCACAATTTGTCCGCCTTTAACTTTTTTAAAACCTTCAAAATTTCTTTTTTTCTTAAATACAATTCTTTCTAAACTCACTTTAAACCCCCCACAAAGGATTTTTTCTTCTTTTTATCAATGAAATTTCCTTTAGTAACTGCAGTTCTGAAGGGTTTAAATAACTTTTCATTTCCTTCATTTTCCTGAAATCTTCTTCAGGTACATCAGTAAATAGTGTTGAATTCTCAAATACCTGCCTACCAACTGTGACTCCCGGCAATGAGACTGCTGCCTGCTTTCCATGCTCGACTTTTTGCACACTCTCTCCTTCTACTTGTATGCTTTTAATCTTTGTTAAAGGCCTTCCATTTTCATCCATAATTGGGCAGTCTGCTGTAATTGATCCGGCTAAAACTTCAACGCCGACTATTGCTGGATTGCTCTGCCTGAAAACTGTTCCTGGCAAAATCATAATCTTTCCAGGGCGTACAACGTTTTTCAGCTTTTCCTGCTCTGTCTTTCTTGTTTCATTTTCCTTCCATATTCTGTAATCATCTATTATTTTGTAGATAACATCATGGTTTATTATCTTCACACTATTGGTTTCAAGCGCCTTCACATTAAATGCAAGTATTGTTTTGTAAAGCGGATTCTCTTCTGCTGATGCTTCAGCTATATCTGATTTATTTATGCTTCCTAAAGAGGCTTTCTTGATTAGGATTTTATTTTCTTTTAATAATGATGTTAACGCTTCCAGGCTTCCGAGAGAATCTGCCTTAATTATTACCCCTTCATGGTCTGTTTCAATTAAAACATCTTCTACTTCTCTTTGTATTTCTTTTTTTATTTTTTCTTCATTATTTTTATCTGCTACTTCAAATGGCATGCCTGCAAATATCTCTTCTGTATCTTTTGGAATAATTTTTACTGTGCATGCTGCAGTCACTTCATCGACTTGGACTAACTTTCTGTTCTTAATCGACTGCTCCAATAAATTTCTTACTCTTGTTATTATTGGCTTATCTATCCCTGCAATTATTATCTCATCATCTCTCTTTATTTTTCCATCGTAAATAATTACATCCATTGTTTTCCCAAATCCTTTCTCTTCTTTTATCTCCAGAATGACACCTTTTGCAGGCTTGCTAATGTCGATGTTTAGTTTGTTCTCCATGAATTTCTGAGCAAGGCCTGTTAACACTAATAACAATTCTGGAATTCCCAGCTTGAGTTTTGCTGATGTTGGGATAATAGCTATTTTTTTTGTATAGTCTTCTATCCTGTCAAACCTTTCAGAATCAAAACCATATTCTGTTAATTTCCCGACGATACTATAAATTTTCTTATCTATTTCATTTCTGACATTTTCAGATTGCGTATTTATAGTTTCTAATAATGGCTTGTTTTTTGCATTAAACCCATGCACTAAATCTATTTTATTTGCTGCAATTATGAAAGGGGTTTTGTTGTGCTTTAGAATTCCAATGCACTCTATTGTCTGCGGCTTTATTCCTTCATTAACATCTATCACTAAAATTGCTATATCCGCCAAAGATCCTCCTCTCTTTCTTAAATTTGTGAAAGAAGCATGACCTGGGGTGTCGATTATTAGCAATCCTGGAATCTTTATTTTGTGCTTGTAGCTCCCTATTATTTCTTCTATTAATGAAAATGGAACATTGATTGCATTTATACATTGGGTGATTCTTCCTGCTTCTCTCTCAACTATATTCAAGCCTGTTATGGTTTCCACTATCTGGGACTTTCCGTGATCCACATGCCCTATTATAGCACAGACTATGCTTCTCAGTGTCATACTTAGAAAACAGGAATTTGATTTTTTAAGGGTTTTGGTAAAGACAGTAGTTAGACAAGACCAAAAGTGGAAAATGAATCATCTAAACCATTAGTATAAGGCTTGTATCCATTGATTTTAAAAAGCCCTAACATTTTATCTAATATGCTTCTCTAATAAAGTGGAGTATTCAAATAGTTCTGAATCTGAAAACCATAATTTTATTTCTGCTTTTGCATCCTCTTTGTTTCCTGATGCATGGATTAAATTCTTAACCTGCCTTTTATTTTTGTTTGCGTAATCTTTGCTTATATGCGCATAGTCTCCTCGAATAGTACCTGGAGGAGCTTCATTAGGATAAGTGTCTCCTACGATCTTTCTCACATTATTAATTGCATTTACGCCTTCTAAAACAATTGCAACTACAGGACCTTCTTTCAAGTAGTTTACAATCCTATCCCTAATTTCTTTTCCATATTTATTTTCAATGCTTTTTGGATAGTGCTTTCTTGCAAAGCTGTCGTCTGTCCAGAACATTTTCATTCCAATTATCTTAAAACCTGCTTTTTCAAATCTAGCTGTGATCTCTCCGATTAAGCCCCTTTCCACTCCGTCCGGCTTTATTAGAATTAAAGTTTTTTCTATCATTGCGTCCATTTAAGCTTTCCTGGTTTTCTCTTAAGCTTAAAAATATTTTTCTCGCACTTTTTTTTATCGAAATAAAATATCCTGCCGTCGTCTCTTACAAATATCTTGCCTGTTCCTGATGCAATTTGCTTTTTACAGAATGAGCACTTCATCTTTAATCAGCCGCCTCTTTTAATTTGAATTAATTTCCTTGCTTCAATCTCTGTTTCCCTGAGCATTAATATATCATCCACTCTTGTGGGACCTTTAACATTTCTTCTTATAACTTTTCCCTGATCATAGCCTGTTAATATCTTGCATCTTACTTGGATAACCTCTCCCCTTGATCCTGTCCTTCCGACTATCTCTTCTACTTTTGCCGGGAATGCTTGCGAGAATGTAACTTGGCCGGATTCTGTCTTCACTGTCTTCTGCTCATCAGACAATCCTATAATCCCTTTTTTCTCTCTTCTCTTCTCTTTTCTCTGAGCCTTCTTTTCTTTTTTACTTTCCTTTCTTGCCATATTTATTCTTTCTTGCTTTTATCCTTAGCATGCCCTTTTCCTAGTTCGGAAGCTATCTCTTGAATTACTTTTTTAGAATCGCCTTCTGTTATAATCGCAACTGATGCACAGCCCAGCTGCAAGCCTGCTGCTGCCCCCAGCTCCTCTTTTGTCTGAACAGGAATGCATAGTATATTTCTCTCTTCACATAATGGGGGAAGATGCATTATTACCTCTTCTGGCTGGGTGTCTTGAGCAATAACTACTAGCTTTGCAACGCCCCTTTCAATTACTTTAGTTACTTCATTTGTTCCTTTTTTTATCTTTCCCGTTGACCTAGCTATTTCAATCGCTTCTAGCGCCTTATTAGAAATTCCTTTTGTTATTTCAAAGTTAAATTTTAGTGGCATAACCTCATACCTCCTATGGTTTCATTGGTTTATAAAAAATGTGGAATTTGGATTTATAAATCTTTAGTTTTATCTTCTCATTTCTTACTTTCTTTTCTCATTGGAAGCTTAGATAGAATCATAGAAGTTAAATCCTTTATTTTTTCCTTTAAAAAGAACTTGTCTAGTGTTTGTTGCCCTTTATTCTGTTCCATTTAAACCACCTAATAAGGTTTCAGCTACTATTATTTATATAGCTTACTACTGCTATCGGAATATCCTTAATAGAACTGCTGTTCGTAAATATTATTAGAAATATATATAAAGATTTGTTCATTATTAAATAGCTATGAACAAAATTGGAAAGTCTAAGCTTAGTTTAGTTTTTGATATATCGGGAATTGCTTTAATGATTATTGCTATCTTTATTGTAAAATTTTCAACAAGTCCTTTAGTTGAAATCCTTGCCGGGGTTTTAGCCACAATAGGGTTTGGGCTGTTAGCAGGAGCCAAATATGTCTGAAATAATTAGCACACAATCATTGATTTTGTTGTACGAGACGGTCTTATTACTTATAGCTGAAAAAAATAGGGTGTTTATTTACTTTTTATTGGCACTTCTTACTGTTATTATATTTTATTTTGTGACTATTTAGCAGGTTTATCCAAATATTCTAAGCAAGATTGCTGTTCCTATCGGCATTGTCAAATTATCATCTATTTTTTGCGAAGCTAACTCTATTACCGCTGAGAATAATGCTGCCTTTATAATAAATATTAATGTTAGGTTTAAAGGCCCGATTAAAAAAATTCCAATTAAAAAATTGAAACCAAACCCGAAAGCGCTTCCTTCAAGACTTTTCTTTCCAATCTTCCATTTTTTATAAACTCTACCGAATACCTCTGCCATAGTATCTCCAACAAGGAAAAATAATATTGAAATAAATGCTATCTGCAGCGGGAATAATGCTATTACCAAAGTTGATGAGAGCAAGAAAAGCGTTGTGGTTGAAAGGAGTTTTTTTTCTTTTTGTTTTATGAAGCTCTTCAATTTTTTAAAAACCTTAGCATTCAGTTTTTCAGAAGATAAGCGAACTATGTCAAGCAGAAGAAATAAGATTAGTGCTATGGAGATTATTATAAGCGCTTGCTTTTGCCCGAAGAGGAAATACCAGAATGGGAATATTAAAGCTGCTACCCTGAGAATCTTCCTTGATGGCTTGTTAAATTTAATCTTTGTAGATACTGCAAATGAGAATACTAAAACATAAAGCGCAACTAAGAAAGCAAGCAATGACTGAGTGAAGAATAATGAAGCTAAAATAATCCCCCATGATGTTGCTGCTCCTTTTCCTCCTCTGAATTTTAGATAAAAAGGATAATTGTGACCGATGACTGCGAAGAAAGAAAGGAGCAATGCTGCATCCGGCATTTGTAAGATGAAGTTTGAGATTAGAAACGCTAATGATCCTTTTGTGATATCAATAACTGCTGTAACAATTCCTGCTTTTGAGCTGATGACTCTGTAAACATTTGCGGCTCCTGTATTTTTATTTCCGAATTTTCTGATGTCTATATCATTTAATCTTCCAAAGAAGTAACCTGGTGAGAGTGAGCCTAATAAATAAGAAATTAGAATTGAGATTATTATTTCCAGTATCATTTTTTTAATTTTTTATCTGTGTGTGAAGTAAAACCTTAATTTATTTTTTTCTTTCTTATCCAATCTACAGAATGCAAATCTTTCAAACTGAACCACTTCGTTAATTTTTACATCTTTTAATAAAGGCTCTCCTAACCCATTTTTTATTGAGGTGTCTGGCATTATGACTTCAATGTTTACAAGATCTTTTGCAACAGGAAGCCAATGAATCATTTTTGCTGAGAGCCTAGGATCCAATCTCTCTGAAACAAATTCAAGATTTCTGAAATTGAAAAGGTGCATGAACCTGTAATTTTGATCTTTTTCCAAATTATCTTGAATGTAGAACTCGTCTGTTGTTTTTATGACCCTTGTTCCTTTTTCTGGATGCTCGGGATGCATTGGGGCATGCGAACTTATTCCAGGAGAATTCTTTATCTTGATTTTTTTAGGATTCTCAATGAAGAAGTAACGGTTTGCTATCGGATCTAATATTTTTTTATTCTTTGAAATCAAGTCATCCCACGTTAGAGTTGATTCTGCTTTTGAAATCCCTGTTGAGAGGACAAATTCATAAATAGCTTGAGGCAGAAATCCTCTTTTTCTTAATGCAACTATTGTCGTCAACCTCGGATCATCCCAGCCAAGCAGCTCTTTATTTTTTATTTTCTCTCGTATAATTCTTCCTGAGCTTTCCACTCCTTCTAAGTTCAATCTTCCAAATTCATATGTTTTTGTTTTTTGTAAGTTCAAGAGTTTTTGAATATATTTCTGCAGCTCTGCTCTCAACTCAAATTCTTTGCTTCTTAATCTGTGAGTAATTTTAAAATTACCATCCATTACTGCATTCTGAAAATCGTATGTTGGCCAGAGCTTGTATTTTAAGCCTTGCCTTGCATGCTTCTTGTTTACAAAACGGAACAAAGTAGGATCTCGCATTGTTGTGTTTTTATGCTTCATGTTTCCTCTTAACCTTAAAATTCCTTTTTTATTTTTGAAAAATAAATTCCATAAAATTTTTTTATTTCTGCATTCGCATTTAATTCCTTTTAATCGGTTGTCGCTTATTGATTCCTTTTTACAATTGCAGACATATATTTTTCCTTTGTTCAAGAGCTGTTTTGCATAAGTATAGAATAATTCCATGCTGTCTGATGCATACTGGAGCTTATCCCACTTGACTCCAAGCCAGTTAAAATTATCCTGCATGACTTCATAGTATTCTTTTTTTACAAGCTCTGGATTTGTGTCTTCAAAGCGAAGATAGAACTCTCCTTCATGTCTTTTTGCCAGCTCATAATTTAAAATTAGTGTTTTAGCATGCCCTAAGTGCGGATATTTTTCCGGGCCAGGAGGGAAAGCAGTTCTTACTTTTTCTTTTTCTTTTACTTTTATAATGCTGAAAAGATCTCTTTCTTTTTTTATCTGCTTCTTAAATGTAAATGCCTGCATCTGAGTTTCTTGCTCTGAGATTGATAATTGATTTACTTTATTTACTACTTCATTAATTTTTTTTGACAGCTCTTTTATTTTTCCTTTTAGATTTGGATTTTCCTGAAGAACTTTTCCTATGACTGCTCCCGGGTTTGCTTTTCCTTTATACTTGACTGCATTCTGCAGGGCATATTTCAATAAGATATCTTCCTTCATGTTCAATAAGAATGATTTAAGATATATAAACTTAGTTTTTTTATTAAGATAGGCTTTTATAATCTCTTATCCATTTTTCAAATATGTTTAAAGCAAGATATCTGCTCCCTGATTTTAAGCCGCCTGGAAGGATCTATGTCTGTTTATCTGGTTTAGAACATGTATTTGGCAGCGGAAAAGGCATTGAAAATGCCCTTAGCAATGCTATAAATTACGGAATGAAAACTATAACAGATAACAAAAATAAGTTTAATAGTTTTGATTTCTTTTTGGGGATAATCAGCTCTGATACGATAAAATTGGTGGAGAATTTAACTCTGTTTACCTATCATGATTTTTACATTCAGCATGGCAACCAAAAAATTGCCAGGCATTTTTTCAGGTATAAATACCCGCTTAGCGAGAAAATTGAATACTTCGATGAAGATACAATTACTTTATTATATAAAGAAAGTGAATTTAGAAAAACAACTGAAAACCTTGAAGATTATATGAGAAGATACCCATACCTTGGAAGACTTGAACCGAAAAGGGGCTTTGGAGATATTCATATTTAAATGGAAAGAGGGGGGTAGAATATAAAAATGTTAAAAATAAATGATGTTGCTTTTGATTTTAAATTGAAGGATAAATCTGGAAAATTTTATTCTTTGAAAGATATTAAAGGAGATCATAAAATAATTTATTTCTACCCAAAAGATGATACTCCCGGATGTACTATTGAAGCTCAAGCATTTACTATTGACCTGAATAAATTTAACAAAATTAATGCTGTGATTATCGGCATTTCAGGCGGCGATGAGAATTCTAAAAGAAAATTTTGCGAAAAATATGACTTGAAAATCTTGCTGTTAAGTGATCCCGACTTTAATATTTGCAGAAAATATAATGTGTATGGTGAAAAGAGTTTTATGGGAAATAAGTTTTTAGGGATTAAAAGAACTACTTTTGTATTGGATAAAAATGACAGGGTAATAAAAATATATGAAAATGTAAAGCCGGAGGGGCATTCGGAAGAAGTTCTAAAGTTTTTAAAAAATAACGGATAAACAGAGGATAGTAAAAACAGTTATATATAAGTAAGAACATGCATTTTTATGATAAGCTATATTTTCTATACCTTAATTAGTGTTTTTATTGTAAGCTTGATTTCTCTTGTTGGCGTTTTAACTTTGTCTTTTAAAGTGCATACTTTGAAAAGATGCTTAATTTATTTGGTTAGTTTTTCTGCAGGTGCTTTGCTTGGAGATGTCTTTATCCATCTGCTTCCTGAAATCACTAAAAAAAATGGATTTGAATTAAATATCTCTTTATATGTTTTATTCGGCATCTTGTTTTCTTTTGTAGTTGAGAAGATAATCAACTGGAGGCACTGCCATCATCCAACTACTAAAAATCATCCACACCCTTTTGCTGTGATGAACTTAGTAGGCGATTTTTTTCATAATTTTTTAGATGGGCTAGTCATCGGAGCTAGCTATTTAGCATCTGTTCCTGTAGGTGTCGCAACAACAATTGCCGTTATATTGCATGAAATCCCGCAGGAAATTGGGGACTTTGGCATATTATTGCATGGCGGTTTTTCTAAAGGCAAGGCATTGTTTTTTAATTTTGTAACTGCTTTAAGCGCAGTTCTAGGCGCAGTTCTTTCTTTTATTTTGGCTGCGAGCGTAGAGAATTCCTTATCATTTCTAATTCCTTTTGCTGCTGGAAACTTTATTTACATTGCTGGGGCAGATTTGATTCCTGAACTGCATAAATATGAGTTTACTACAAAAGGCTCTTTTCTTCAGCTGCTAACTATTATCCTGGGAATCTTAGTCATGATGATTTTGCTATTGCTTGATTAATTAAGAAATCCCCAAATAGAAATCCAAGGATATCATTCCTGCTCCAACCAGAATTAATAATGTTGTTGAAGCTAAAGCCATGTAATTCAGCTCCCAACCCTCTACGAAATTTAATCTTTTTACAGTTTTTCTATGATAGATACCCATAACCATCAGCACAGTCATCATGGAAGCAAAAAGCCTTGTTCCAAAACCAAATAAAACAAATAAACCGCCGTAAAATTCTGTAAGAATTAATAACCATGTCCAGAAAATCCCAGGCTTATAACCAATAAGGCTTAGCCATTTAACCATTGACTCTTTATCTTTTAATTTATTATATCCATGAGCTATGAAAAATGTTCCTAAGAAAAATCTTACGACTAACAGCCCTACATCCATCATTGGCATGTTAATTTTTAACTTTTTCTTGCTTAAATACTTTTTTATACTAATTTGTAACTTAAAAATAACAATAGGACATTAACTAGATAAATGCCTGTGCAGACCAAACAAAAAGTTTTTAGTTTTACGTAAGATAAATATGCTAAACATACGGTTCCTAAAAACGAGAAAATTGAGATTAGAAATATAAAGCCGAATAGATTTAACTGCGCTAATAGGAATATTAAAGGATAAAAGAGCATTCCATAAAATGAATTTGATTTTCCTAACAATCTTCCGTATTTGCTTGAGAAAGCCTTTGTGCAGGAGATATTTTCGTTGATGTCGCAAACTGGCTTGTAATTTTTTCTTAAAGATTTTTTTCAACATAGTAAGCATATAATGAAAGCAGAAACCCGATAACTGCAATGGTGGATATCATAATCATTTCCAAATATTTTTATATACTTAAAACTTTCTTAAGCTTATGATTACCAATAAAGCAGATAAGAAAAGAATTCATGAGCATAATCCATCTGGAAAATATATTAAGAGTTTTGTTTATGGTGGGCTTGATGGAATTATAACTACTTTTGCGGTTGTTGCAGGAGTTACCGGCGCTTCCTTAAATGCAAGCATTGTTTTGATTTTAGGGTTTGCAAATTTAACAGCTGATGGGATTTCAATGGCTTTCGGGGATTATCTATCTACCAAAGCTGAGAAAGAATATGGCAGAGCGGAGAGAAAGAAAGAAGAGAAAGCTGTGCAATCTCCAAAAATTGAGAAGAAATCTTTGATAAAGATATTTTTTGATCAGGGATTTAGCAGAAAAGATTCTGAGAGCATTGCTGCAGTTGTATGCAAGAATAAAAAAGCCTGCGTTGATATAATGCTTTCATATGAATTGGGAATCGGAAAGAGAAAGCAGAATCCATTTAAGAACGCCTTAATCACTTTCAGCTCTTTTGTCCTGTTTGGATTTATTCCCTTGATTGCCTATGTATTTTCTAAATCTGTTTCTATTTTCCAGCAAGATACATTCTTTATTGCTTCTGTATTTACTGGATTAACTTTGTTTTTGTTGGGGGCTGTCAAATGCAAAGTAACTGGAATGAACTGGATTAGGTCTGGAGCTGAGATGCTACTTGTCGGAGGATTAGCTGCTTTTGCTGCCTACTTCATAGGATACTTTATATCAGCAATAATTTAATTTTTTATTCAAGAAAGCCTTCCAAGGTTTTTGCATTTTTCTCAGCTTTGTCAAGTAATGCCTTGTCAATACGTATTTGAAAATTTTCCTTTTCCTTTAATTTTGAGCGTGGATGATTATATAAATAGATTTTCACAATTGAGTATCTTAAGTATTCTATTCCTTTTTCAAAGCCTTCTTCAAAGCCCTCTCTGTATATTCTGTTTTTCCTATATAATCTACCTAAACTAAATGCTGCAATTCCGGTCGCTACATTCGCACCAACGTATATCCATCCTATGGGATCCATAGATTAATATATAAATAAACCATTTTTTAAGATTATGCTATGAAAAATGTTGATATCGATTCTATCTATAGAATTCTGTCTAAAGAGATTAAGAGATATAATGCGCCTGTTGTTGACCTGATTGAAATTCAAACAAAAGATCCGTTTAAAGTGTTAATAGCGACCATATTATCTGCAAGAACAAAAGATGAAACTACTGCAAAAGTTTGCGAGAAATTGTTTGAGAGAGTTAAGAGTATAGAGGATTTGGAAAAACTAAGCTCTAAAAAAATTGAAAAATTTATTTATCCTGTCGGCTTTTATAAGACTAAGGCGAAGCATTTGAAAAAACTTCCTGGGGTTTTGAGAAAAGAGTTTGATGGAAAGATTCCTAGCGAGATTGATGACCTTTTGAAACTGCCTGGTGTTGGAAGGAAAACTGCTAACTTGGTAAGGGCTGTTGGGTTTGGAAAAGATGGACTTTGCATAGATACACATTGTCATAGAATTTTCAACAGGTTGGGATATGTTAAAACTAAAACTCCTAATGAAACTGAAATTGTTTTGAGAAAAAATCTGCCAAAAAAGTATTGGGGAAAAATTAATTATCTATTTGTTGCTTTTGGACAGAATTTGTGCAGGCCAATAAGTCCTTGGTGTAGCAAGTGCAAAATTATTGAATATTGCAGTCAGGTTGGTGTAAAGAGCAAAAGATGAACCTACAAAAAGAATATAACCAAAGGAAAGAGATTATTATCAATAGACTGGATGAATTTAAGAGAATAAAACAGGAGGAGTTATTTTATGAATTGTGTTTCTGTTTGTTAACTCCGCAATGCCCTGCTAAGAAAGCTGATGCCATTGTTGGAGAATTGAAAAAAGCTGATTTTAAAAATAAAAATATTGACCCTCATAAGTTTTTGAAAACAACTAGATTCCATAATAACAGAGCCAAATACTTCTTAGAGATGAAAAGTGAATACAATTTTATTGAACAGCAATTGAAAAATATAAAAAGCGCTGAGGAAAAAAGAGATTTTCTAGTTGAGAACATTAGAGGGATTGGGTTGAAAGAAGCTGGGCATTTTTTGAGAAATATTGGATATGAAAATCTTGCAATATTAGACAGGCATATTTTAAAAAACCTGGTCGAGGTAAAGGCCATTGAAGAATTACCCAAGACTTTGACAAAGAAAAAATATTTTGAAATTGAAAAAAATTTTTTAGAATTTTCAAAGAAAGTCAGTATTCCTATGGACCATCTGGATTTGCTTTTTTGGAGCATGGAAACCGGGGAAGTTTTCAAATAGAAAAGGATATATACTTCTACAAGGACTCAAGTAAAAAATAATCAAAGGAGGTTGAAACATGAATAGATTTATGTTGGGTGTTTTAGTGGCGATATTGTCTGTTAGCCTAGTTGCTGCTGGTACTGTAGTTCCTGGACATGCCAGAGACAGGAATGACAAAGATGGAAATGGAATTCCAGATAAGGGCGTTACAGTGAATGGGCATTATACATCATTGTATGCGTATGATAACAATGGAGATTGGTACTGGGACTTGGGAGATGGAAGGATATATGGAACTGTTGACGGCGTAGATGACTTAGAGCAAGAGACATTAACGCAATGTGATTACGTTGTAAACTACAGAGGGAAATTTGAGAATGACCCCTATATGGATTCTGGATGGATTCAAAATCACATAAACTGCTATGGGTTTGACGATAACAACCACTATAATTACCTTATAGTACACAAGTCAGATTCTAGATACAGAGGAAATCCTGAATGGAGCATATGGGGCGATTGGGAATACCATGTATTGACAATTTCTGGATTCGGAAACTTAGTCAGGCCATTAAATTATAATGGCTGATTTTTTATTTTTTCTTTATTTTTTCTTATACATCAAAAGGACAACCAAGATAAATGCGGTTAGAGCCATCATCGGAATTGTGATGTAGCCCAATTCAAAAGAATATACGATATTGCAAGGCACTCCTGAATCTGCTCCACAGCTTGTTGTGAATTGGAATACCTGCACTGAATAATGATAAGTTGCTATCAATCCCCCGATAATTACTAAAGGAAGAGTGTAACTTCTTATCATTAAATCTTTTTTTCTTAATGCAATTGCGAAAATTATTGGCAATGGATACATGAATATTCTTTGAAACCAGCATAGCTTGCATGGAGTATATCCGAGGATTTCAGAATAAAACAGGCTTCCAAGAGTTGCAGTTAGAGAAACAAGGAAAGCTAACAACAAAGAGCTTTTCTTTAATGAATTTTTCAGGTCTTCAATGATTGAAATCTTTATCAAAAAACTTATTATCAGCAATGCTATAAAGATATCTCCTAGCAAAGTTAAGAATACAAGTATTTCAGGGATTATTGTGGTAATTGGCATTTTGTCAATTCAGCTAGCCTTGCTAGTGGCTGCACTCCTTCATATTTCGCTCCGTTTATATTCCAACTAGGATAAGACTTAACTCCCGCTTGCTGACATGTCAATGTTTGTGGACCTCCAAGTGGGCCGCACTCAACATAGTTTACATATTGCATAGAGTTTCCAAATAAATTTTTTTGAGTTGTACAGTGAGTGCATTGGAATGATCCATAGAAAACAGCTCCTGTATCTGTCATGCATTTGGCAAAATTATCATACTCTCCGGCTTCAACGTCTTTATTCCTTGTAAAAAAAATAACTGCTAATACCAAAATTATAATTAACGCTATTATCTTTGTAGATTTCTTCATGGTATATTGTTTAACTAAGCCTTATTTAAATTTATTCTTCTAATTTAGAATTTACATAAATCACTTTGTCTTTAATTCTAAAATCAGCATTTAAAAATTGTTTTATCAGCCAGATGTTTGTCTCAGCATGCCTAGTCAAGTGAGGAATTTTTATTTGAGATTTCTCTTTTGCAAGCGCAAGATAAGGAAGTATCTGATCCGACATGAATTCATCCAATGCTGCTTCTGAATTTATTTGCTTTAACAATCCAAGAGCCGCTTCTTGTCCTACTTGTTCTGCTGTTTTTCTTTTTTCTCCGACAACATCGAATCCCAAAATTGTGTTTTCAAATTCGGCTGTTAATAGAATCCCTGATCCTAGTGAGAAAGATGGAAAATATTTGTTGCAGATAATTAAGTTATAATCTTTTAATGTTTTCTTGGCTGTCTCTGACTGCCTTTCAGCCACGTTTCTTTTCTTTAAAGATTCTGAAGCGTGTGAAAAACATTTTATTGGATTCAATGTTCCTCTTTCTGTTAATTGCAATGGTTTAAGACTTGTTTTCCTTGTTGTAATTTTTAATTCGGCACCACCTTTTGGATAAAATCCGTGATTTATTAAATCTATATTTATATTGTAATTCATTTTTTGCAGAATTGGAATCAAAACTTTTTGAAAATACTGAATTGAACTCGCATTTTTATTCCAAGTTCCTCCTCCTTTGATATGAATATTCAAATTATGATGCGTTCCGACGATTAATAATGACTGCAGGATGAGGGCTGTTGATCCCGCTGTAGAAATATTAATTTCTAAATTTGTATTCGTTATTTTTCTCGGAGTAAAAGATAACTCTGTTGAGTGCAATTTATCTCCCTCAACTTTTGCATTGCATAGTTTTGCTGCTGCTCTAACTGTCTGCAGATGCTGCTCTTTTAGTCCCTGCTCTTTTCTTCCTTTCCTTATGTTTGTTATAGTGAATGGTTTTTGAGTTATTAAAGACAAAGCAAGAGAGGTTCTTATTATCTGCCCACCACCTTCTAAATAATCGCCTTTTATCTCAAGCATGCCTAGCAAAAAGGTTTTTAAGTATTTAAGTTTTCTTTTATTTTATGTTCAAAGTAATCACATTTTACAAATACATTGAATTGGAAAATCCAAGATACTGGATGCATAAATTCAGATGGATATGCAACGAATTAAATCTGCTTGGAAGGATTCTTATTGCTGAAGAGGGAGTCAATGGAGCTGTTTGCGGTGAGATTGATTGTATTAAAGAATTTAAGAAAAAAATCAAAGAAAGTAAAATTTTTTCCAACTTGACTTTTAGGGAGATGGAAAGTGAGGAGCAGGTTTATCATAAATTAACTGTTAAGATTAGAGATGAGATAGTAGTTTTCGGAGAGAAAATTGATTTGAGTAAAAGAGGTACGCATATTGAACCTGAAGAATTGAAAGCCATGATAGATAATAAAGAAAATCTTGTTCTGCTAGATGCCAGAGATGAGTATGAGCACAAGATAGGGAAGTTTAAGAATGCACTTACGTTGCCAATTGAGAATTTTAAGGATTTTCCTAAAACTGTAAATATTCTAGAGCCTTATAAAAATGATAAGATTGTAATGTACTGCACTGGAGGAGTTAGATGCGAGAAGTCAAGCGCTTTTTTAAAACAGAATGGCTTTGAAAATGTTTATCAGCTGAAAGGAGGAATAATAAATTTCATTAATAAATATCCTGGAGAATATTTTGAAGGCAGCTGCTTTGTTTTTGATGATAGATTAACAGCAAGCAATGGTAGACCTATAAGCATTTGCGTCCATTGTGGAAATAAAAATGATAGATACATGAACTGCCGCAATTTAGACTGTGATCGGTTATTCATCTGCTGCGATAGATGTGGAGAAAAGAATAACTACTGCTGCAGCGATGGATGTAAAAACTCTAATAGAAAGAGAGAAAAAATATCTGTTATTGCCAGATAATAATCATAATTAGAATTAAATTTATATATTTTCAAAACAGAAGCAACTATCCCAACCCATTATTGTTTTCTTTTTCAGACTTCT
>Ga0209542_10009503_pt1 | contig 17826 bp, 25 predicted proteins | sample RifCSPhighO2_01_FD_184028 | JGI IMG/M metagenome (GOLD analysis project Ga0209542, IMG submission 184028) | Soil microbial communities from Rifle, Colorado - Rifle CSP2_plank highO2_0.1 (SPAdes) (version 2) | ecosystem: Environmental > Terrestrial > Deep subsurface > Rock core/Sediment ...
CCACGGGTTGTGTTTAGACCATCAGCTCTGTACGAGCAGGGCTCAGAGGGTATTTTTTTGTTTTGGGTTAACTTCATTAAGAAGAAAATGAACTACAGTATTAAACTACGCCACTGGTCACGCTCACTGCGGTTCGCTTAAGACCAGTGGTAAAATCACTATATAGCTAAAATACTAAAAATTGTCGAAGGCAAACGAACTGAGAATTCAGAATTACCGAACCATTTAATCCAATAGTGAAGTAACAGGTGATGTCCATAAGGCGATCCCTCTAATTCTATAACTTGAGTTATCAAATCAGGAACTATTTTCTGTGCCTCCAATAATGATACAGCTTCATCGATCCATAAGCTCTCGGTGCCTAGAGCATTAATACGGAGGAAAATACCCAACAAAATAATGCCTCCCAGAATTAGCCAAGTTTTAGAGGATTTTTGTATTTTCACAATGTAATTTGTATTTTCACAATGTAATTGAACCGCCGCAAACTAGAAGATTCAATCCATTAATGAAAGATGAATCGTTTGAGGCCAGAAAAAGAACGGCCTTAGCTACATCTTTGGCCGTCGTTATTCTCTTTAAAGGATTCTGTAATGCAGTCAATTCAAACAATTTTTCTGGTAAATGACTAGTAAATTGATTCTTCATTAGACCTGGTGAAACCATATTTACTCTAATTCCTAACGGGCCCAATTCCGCAGCTAAAGATTTTGAGAGTCCTTCTAAGGCATATTTAGCCGTAATATAAGGGGTTAATTTTGGTGGAGGCATACCGGCAACATACGCTGTTAAAATATTAATTATATTCCCGTTTTTTCTTTCTGCCATTAGAGGTGTAATTTCTTTGATCAGTTGGTAAGATCCTTTAACTATCACCGAAATAAACAGTTCAAAGTTTGACCAACCGGTATCCTGAATTGACAGCGGAAATGTTTTTGGACAGGCATTATTAATCAGGACATCAATCTTCCCGTACTTTTCCATAACTTGCCGGACCATTGTTTTAATTTGCTGTTCATCAGTAATATCGGCTTGTACAGAAATAGCGTAATCTGATCCATATTTTTCATTAATCATCGCCGCTAATTTTTCAGCCTCGGCCTTGTTTTGATGATAATTAATAACTACCTTAGCCCCTTTTTCTGTTAGAAGCCTAGCGCAGTCAGAACCGATATCGCCACTTCCTCCAGTAATCAAAATAATCTTATTTTGCACCATTTTATTCCAATACTTTAATTCTCGCTTCTCCTTCGATTAGGAGATTATTTTCGTTATCATGGATTTTTGTCAATATAATTAATATTTTTAATGAATCTACTTTTTCTATGATCTCGCCAGAGATGGTTATTTTTCCATCCATCGGTGCTGGGTTTCTAAACTGTAAAGTCTGGGCTAGATATAAGCAATTTTTTCCAGGCAAATGCATCCCAACTAAGGTCGAAAATAGAGAGCCAAGCAGCATACCGGGAGGGATGGTTTTTTTAAAAATAGTAGTGGCAGCATAAACCTCGTCAAGATGCAGAGGATTAAAATCCCCGGTTAATTTGGCAAATTTTTGAACGTCATCTCGGGATATTTTTCGATTTATTACCACTTTATCCCCAATCTTGAGTTCGGAAAAAGGAATAATTTTAGGCTTCATCAAATGTTTATTCCATGATGGCGTAATGAATCCTTGATATCGCCAACACAAGTTACAGCTATAATTTCATCAATAGTAAATCTTACAGAGAATCCCTTTTCTAGTTCTGTTACCAACATTAAACCATTAAAGGAATCCCAATTCTCAGCTGTTTCTGGAGAGGTTTTGTCGTTAATTAGATCCGGGCTAATTTTAATAACAGATTTTAATATTCCATTCAGTTTCTGAAGATTAAGAGTTTTTTCTTCCATTTCAGTTAATATTTATTTTAATAAATTCTGGCCAAGTTGAATTATAGTTCTCAACATTTAGAATCCACAATACTTGATCGGCAGATTCTTCAAGTAAATCAAATCCATGATGCTTATAAAAATTTTGTGTCTGAGCGTTCTTTTTTGTAGGTAAATAGCTCCCAATAATGGCTTTAACACCCCTATTTTTAGCTTCTGAAATCAAATGATGAAGCAAGGCGTCTTCTATTTTTCTTCCTAAGACTCGACAACTAATTAAAAAAGTATCAATAGTTGCTGAATCGTTTTCGATATTTATAATAGCGCAGCCGACAATTCCAGCATCTCCCAGCCTATCTTTGGAGTGGATATGATATACTGCCGAATTTGTATTACTTGCTAGCGACTTAATCTCTGCTTCCGAATAGCGCCTAGTTGTCAGATTAAACTGGTTGGTTTTTTGAGTCAATTGAGAAATTCGGGGGATAGTTGATTCATCGGCTTTGCCAATAGTAATTTCCATCTTTAATTCCTGCAGAAAATCATTAAAGTCACTTAAATTGTGCTGTAACTCTCGGCGTTCTCTTTCTTCAGCATACAATTTACTTCTAACTTTGTCTTCTTGGGTTAAATTGGCAGTATCAAAGACCATTAGTTCTTTGATGATATCAGCATACATTGTTGGATCATTGGATATATCTACAGTCAGGACTTCTGGTAAAACAGATTTAACTAACATTCTATTATACTGATCATCATCAATAAACACCATGCTATTTGTTCCAATATTAAGCTCTTCAGCAATCTCTCGAATATTAGTGGCTTTGTCTTGCCAATTTATTCTAATAGCGGAGAAATTTTTTTCTTTTAAAACCATCTGTGGGTGTTCCCTAATTACTTTAATAGCATCATCAAAATTATTTTTGCTGTTAATTGTCAATAAAATCCCTTTATTAAATAGAGAGAGTAATACTTTCTGAAATTCCAAGTAAGCATTTCCAGGAGGGTTTGGTCCGAGCTTTAAATTAGACGGGCTGTCTTCACCAATAATTCCACCCCACAGAGTGTTGTCTAAATCTAAAACTAAACATTTTTTACTCTTACCTAGCAAGGAGTTGATATAATTAAGATAATTCTTTGCTAATAATTCGAGATATTCTGCCTTAATCTTAATATCGGCTAGGAAGTAAAGCCTCCTATCGATAATATTTTTCTTGCCATAGCTACCAGTAAACCCGTCATAATCAAAAACCAATACAGAATTATTGTCTTTAAAATAATCTTCCATTCTACGATTTAAATCTTGTATCGATCTTTGCAGACCAACGGCTTCTCTATTATCTGCAATCCCTAACGGCGAATAACTTGGCACTGAAAAATTATGAATGATGATTGTAGAAGCTGGCCTTTCTTTTGTGAACTTTTCTACGATAGCCAGCAAATAAGAGAATTTCAAATCGATAACTTTTCTTCTTTCCTCAGATTTAATTTTTACTAAATCAAGATATTCTGGAATCAATGAATCAAGGTCAATAAATAGGAACAAAACATCTGGGGCAAATTGGTAAATCTCGCTTTGATTATCTGTTAATTCTTTAGAACATAAATTATAAGAAACAAATATTTTAATTTCATGGTTAAATCCGTCCTTTTCTGATAACTCTTTTAATTTAGGAAGAATCATTTGAATGGTAAAGGTACTTAATATTGCAATTTTCATTTTTAATTTAGTTGCCAGACCAAGGCCATAGCTAAAGCATGAGTTTTAGTATGGGAAAAACTAACTTCCGCATTTAATTTTTGAGGATTATTGATTCTTACTACTGGACGTCTATTTTGATCTTGGCCAATAACAATATCAGTAAACCACAATCTTTTATTCGATGATTTAATTATTGCTTCCTTAGCAGCAAATCGTGCCGCAAAAGATTGCTCTGGAGATGGTTTTATTAAACACTGCTCGATTTCTTCAATAGTAAATATCTTTTTATAAAATAATTGATTATCCAGATAAGGTTTATCCTTAAATCTCTGGACCTCTTCAATATCGGCGCCAATACCAATTATGTCCATCATCAGGCATGTTCCCCCACTAATTTTTCATAAAATAATCTTTTATTGCCATCTTTACCAATTTCATGTGTCTTAATAAAACCAAACCGTTGGTACAATAAATTAGCAGCAGTATTGCTTTCCTTAACCTCTAAGGAATACTTTTTGTAGCCAAGATTGCCATACTCTTCATCGACTAACTTCATTAATCTTAATGCTGTTCGCAAATCGCGATATTTTTCATCGACAAAAAATAAAATGAATTCCTGTTTTATCGGAATTTTGGTGCCTCCGGAAGGATACAATTTTTTTAAGTGAAAAATTTTCTTCAGCAGGCCTAACAAAAATCGCGGGTTTAATAACAATTTTCTGAATAATACATCACTGTTTTTAGTCGATACTGCTGCGCCAATTATCCGGCCGTTTTTTTCAGCTATATAACCAAAACAATTATCTGAGCTAAGGCCAATTTTATAAAATAACTTAGTGTATTTCTGGCCCAAATCATAAAGAAGACCATCTTGCAGCGATTGTAAGTGTAATATTGCTAATTGCTGCGCATCTGCCAATTTAATTCCGCGGAAAATTATTTCATTCATCTTCTAAATCTTAGATTTATAACTCTCTTAAAGTAAACGGCACCATAGCGAATCAAGGTAGATATAGAACCAGCAGTTTTGGAGGTTCCTTCTAGGCGGTCAATAAACGAATAAGGGATTTCTTTTATTTTCTTTCCTTGCTTGCCAGCCTTATATAAAAACTCAATACAGTATTCCCCATAAGCAGAATCGGCTAGCGACAAATTATTGAAAACTTCTTTTCTAGCTGCTATAAAACCGCTAGTTAAGTCTAAAACATTAAAATTTAGCATTAAATTAGCAGTTAAATTGATCATTCGGCTGGTTATTAATCTTACTAAGGGGCGTTGATCTTTTCCTCCTTTAACATACCGCGAAGCTACGGCTATATCATTATCTTTCAATTCGTTTACCAAAAGCGGAATAAATTCTGGGGGCATTGATTGATCTGCATCCATCCAAACCACATATTTGCCCAAGGAATTTTCTATTCCGCAACGTATTGATTTAACTAGGCCGCGATCGCTGGTTCTCCTTATTACTCTAACATCTTTTCCTGTAACTTGTTGAGCTAATTCCCATGTTCGATCAGGACTATTATCATCAACTACCAGAATTTCTTTAGGTCGGCTTTCTAAAGCGGTGTGAATTCTATTAATCAAGGGGACAATATTGCTCGCTTCGTTATAAGTGGGTAGAATGACAGAAACTAAACTTATATCAGCACAAGTTTCGAAAGATGGACTAACGTCTGGTATGCGGTCTTTCATGAATCCTTTTTTAAAGAATCAATTTAAATAACTTTTGCAACTATAAGTTATATTAATTCCTAGGTTTAATTGATTTCAATATTTAATTAGTTATTCCAAACTTAGAGAACAGAGTCTCTAAAAATTTATAAGCAATTTGACCTAAATTTTATAACTTATGAGGATAGTGATTTCTATTCCGGCTTATAATGAAGAAAGGACATTGCCTAAACTTCTTACTGAAATTAAGGAAGTAATGGATAATCATAATTACAATTATAGTACTTTAGTTTTTGATGATGGATCCACAGATAAAACTTCAATCGTAGCTAAGGATTATGGAGCAATCGTCGTATCACACAAGAGAAATCTCGGTCTAGCTCAAACATTTAGGGATGAAATGAATGAGTGCCTAAAAAGAGGAGCCGATATCATTATCCATACCGATGCCGATGGACAATATCATTCTAGGCATATCCCCGAGCTTATTGAAGCAGTAAAATTAGGTTACGATTTGGTTTTAGGTAGTAGATTTCAAGGGAGAATTAAACATATGCACTGGCTTAAAAAGTTAGGTAATATGGCTTTTTCCTATGTCTTAAGTTCTTTAACGAAGGTAAAACTAACCGATACTACTACTGGTTTTCGTGGCTTTACCGCAGAAATTGCTCGCGAAATTAATTATATCAACTCCTTTACTTATACGCAAGAACAAATTATTAAAGCAGCTAAACTTGGCTTTAAAATCACCGAAATACCGATTATTACTAGAAGAACAAGGGAAAGCCGTTTGTTCAAAAACCCCTTCCAATATGCTATCAAAGCTTGGATAAATATTTTTAGAATTTACCGTGATTATGAACCATTAATATTTTTTGGCCGCGTTGGCGGAGTTCTAATATTTTTAGGTTTTTTTATTGGCTCGTGGTTATTTTATCGTTTCTTAACTTTAGGAACTGTTGGAAAAATTCCTTCAACTATTTTAGCAATGTTACTTATTTTAACAGGGTTACAAATTATTCTATTCGGATTCCTAGCCGATATGTTGAGGGGAAATAAATGATCATTGTTTACACTGATTCAGGAAAATGTGTCGTTGATTATAATGAACAACAGGCCATGGATGTTGATATGGCCTTTTTACATGATGGACTTCCAACACGACCAATGCAAACAACATATACACGACCAAGACATAAAGAGCCTGAAATTCAAAAATTAGAAGATTTAACGGATTCGCTTCATTCTATGTTAGGAAGATTAAACATAGGCAGTTTTGAGTTTACTTCACAACAATACGACCATGAAGTGCAGGGAGGTTCTGTAATTAAACCACTGCAAGGCAGAGGAAGAGTAAATGGAGATGCAACTGTTATTCGACCAGTATTAAATTCTCCAAAAGCAGTAATTACTTCACAAGGTATTAATCCAACATATAGCGACATAGATACTTATCACATGGCAGCGGCTGCAATTGATACAGCAATACGAAATGCTGTTGCCGCAGGGGCATCATTAGAACAATTAGCATTAATGGATAATTTTTGTTGGTGCCGTTCCACGAGTTGATACCCAGAAGAATAAAATATTATATCAAACTTTATCTAGAGCCATAGAAGCTGAGATAATATCTTCCGCTCAAAGTGTCCATCGCGGAGGACTCGCGGTAGCTCTTGCTAAAACCGCAATGGGAGGAATGTTGGGCATAGATGTGTCGTTAGAGAATCTTTTTGGAACAGCTTCTCGAAATGATTTTAGGTTATATTCAGAAAGTCAAGGAAGAGTTGTTGTAACTGTTGCTCCAGAATGTAAAGATAGGAGGCTTTATTTTAAAAGAAAAAGCGGAAGTAGTGTACGAAAAAGTTGTAACAAAATTTGGAACATCTGGAAAATTAGATACTCCAAAGAAGTATATTGGAAAAAGAGCCTATGTGATTATTGTGCATTGACTATTTATGCAACACAGCAGTTTGAAAAGTGAGTGATTTTCGTGTTTTTAAGAATATTTTGGAAAGATCTTAGGTTATGATTTTATCTCTTTGTCGTCGGTGGAAACTTATATTAAATCAACTCTAAAGAGAATTTGGAATAACTATCCAAAATTCTCAAAGAGACTTTGAAATAGTCGAGATTTTGTTGGAAACAGATCAAAAAAATTAACAAAATTTCTATTTTTCAAAGTTTTCTAAAGAAAACTAAAAAAGTGAGTGTTTTTGTACATCACTGAAAAATCGAACTGTGCCATTTCAATGTACGTGCATAGCTAGTCTGTCATCGAAGGCTTATAAATGTCCGTTTACAATCAGTGAAAATTGCGGCCATTTTGTCGACGAGCCAAAAGATGAGCTATGCACATACATTTCAACCATAATTTTATAAAGAAACCAAACTCCTTAATCTAAAATGTCTAAACCCCTGCCAGAAGAGCAACAAGCCATCAGAGTTAGAATTCCCCAAAAAAATGAATTATTAGGCATTGTACAGCAAAGGCTGGGCGGCAGCCGAATGCGGGTATTGTGCTTGGATGGAAAAGAACGAATTTGCCGCATTCCCGGCAGGTTGAGAAGAGCGCTTTGGGTGAGGGAAGGCGACGTAGTTCTGCTTGAACCATGGGAATTGGGCGGGGAAGGAAAGGCTGATGTCGTCTATAAGTATAAGAGCAGGGCGGAAGTGGATTTCTTAAAGAAGAAGGGTTATTTGAAAAACCTGGAAACAGAATTTTAAGTGTTTGGCTCTGTAGAAAATCTCGCTGACGCTCGGCAGCCATCGACTCACTCAGCAGTTGCATAGTGAAAGACACAACTATTTTGATCCATTATTTGTGTCTTTCGGAATATAGCACTGGTAAATGATCCAATAAATTATCAATTCTGGAGAACCAAATCAGGAATATGCTATTGCTCCAGAATTGGAGAGAATGAATTAAATATTCTTTTTCAACCTTAACTTTTTTCCCGCCAGCTCAAGATTATGAGAAAGAAAAATGACCCGGAAGTTGCCTTTAATCATCCTAACCGGGTGCAAGGCATTGGCCGCTTTGGTAATTTTGGCCTGAATTTTTTTTGTTAGCGTTCTGGGATAACCCAGCGATCTCAGCCGGGTTTTATAGCCTGACTTAAGATAGGCTTCATTAGCTAGTTCGCTGCAGAAATAAGCCTCATTCCTGGCTGACCACTCGTAATCATAAGGCTTACCAATTTTGTTTTCAGCCCATCTAATCGCTTGGCGGATAACCTTTCTTTTTGTCCCCTTAGCGGTTCTTAGAATAACTAAATTATGGTACAGGGTGAATAGCTTGTGAAACGAGACATAACTTACTCCTCTGCCTATAGCTTCCACAAACCTTCTTCTTCCTACATAGATTACTGCATGGTTAACAACATCGCCAATAATATCGCTGAACACTGTTTCCTGCTCTCCGCAAAGAACTATATCGCCTTTTCTTAACCGCAGATTGGCCTTAAAGAGATCATTAAAACTTAGCCGGTTTTCTCTTCTGTGAATAATCAAGCGGGAAAAGATAAAGCCGAGGTTGGCGAATATTTTTTTATAGAAAGGATAACGATTCGGGAAATTTTTAATTAGGTAGAACTCTTTAAGCAGCTTGAACATGGGGAAATGATATTTTAGAGGTATAATAAGTTTTCCACCAGCCTTTAGCGAGCCGCAGTGAGCGTGGCCGGCGGCATAGTTTATTTTTCTTATTTAATCCCGGTAGTTCCAAATCCGCCCCTGGTTTCGTTGTTCATAGCATCTACTTCTTCAAATTCTACTTGATTAAAATTAATAATTGTAGCTTGAGCTATACGAGTTCCTTTTTCAATAGTTATTTCTTTGGAAGTATAATTTAAAGCCGGAAATTTATATTCATCGTTTTCTCCGCAAAAATCAGAATCGCCTATGCCGAGACCATTAGCGCAAGTTATTCCCAGTTTATGAGTTGAACTTCGGTTAGCTAAAAGGACAAAAGCATTTTTAGGGATTTCCAAGATTACATTTAGAGGAATATAAGCTATTTCGCCTGGTTTTATAATAACTGTTTCCCGGGCGTATAAATCAAAAGCTGCCGCTCCTTTGGTTTTATATTCTGGAAGCGGTAAACTGTTATCAACTCTTTTTATTTTTACTTTCATAAGAGGGGTAATTTAGCCTTGTTTTTATGTATTGCTGTTATTGGGCGCAGTTCGAAAAGGGAGTGATACTGTGAGTTCTCGACAAAGGCCATTGCTGCGCGGTCGAATCAGATTGTTATAGGCCTTTGCGTTATTTAGTGTATTAATTTAGCAAAGGGATATATTAGAAATGTGTTATTATTTTACACCAATTAACGCATTTCTCTATATTGGTTATGGATCATTCCCGGAGGCAGGAGATATTCTTCCAGTCCATTGGAGGAAAGAACTTTAGCCCGATATCCTTTCAGAATGTTTTTATTAACTGCATCAATTCCCAGAGCCAGGTTAAATGCTTTGGCTAAAACCTCAAAAACTTTCTCCGCGCTTAAATTGGGCTGATAACGGGCAGCCAGACAATTTCTTACGATGGGGTAAGAGCCGGAACCTATGGCCCCATAGTCTGCATCCTCTGAACTAAGGTCCTGCTTTTCAAAGGCCAATACTTTTTTAGATTTATTGTCGTCTGCGACTATTCCAAATAAAAACTTAATTTCGACGTTTTCTCCGGCAAAGTAAGTTGAATTTGACTCGTGGTAGGCTCTGATAATGGCAACTGCATTCGTAATTCTGTCTGCCATTGGTCTGCGCTCGCCAACATTTTGGCTATAAACATCCCCCCTATTTTGGGTATAAACATCCCTGGGATTTATATTTTTTTGGACAGTTTCTATAGTATAATTTTGGAAATAAAAATCCCCGGAAATTCCCAGAGCTACCGTTGGCGGTATTTTTCTAACTAACTCTACTTTATCGGCAGTTTCATCAGTAAATTTTAATTTTCCATTTTCTTTACTAATAGTCTGACTGTAAGTGTCGCTCAAAAAACAAATTCCATCCCCTGATTTAGCGGCGAGAATAATGGTCATGTTGCGTCTTCTTGCCAATCACATTTTCCGACAGAATATTAAAAATCCGGTATGCCCCAGCATCTCAAATTCCGGGCGCATGATTTTATCGTCAATTTTCCATTTACGCTCTAATAATTCGATAATTTCGCTAATTTTGATCGTTGTTCCCTTAACCGAATCAATAAATTTTTTTACCTGATGCAAATTGGGCAGATAAACAACCAGATGCCCGCCCAGCTTTAAAGCTTGTTCAGCATGCGTAATAACTTTCCAGGGTTCGGGCAAGTCTAAGGTAATTAAATCAACTTCTTTTTCTCCAATGCCTCGGGTAATGTCCTCTTGTTTTAATTGAATGTTAGCAAAGCCAAAATCCCTGGCATTTCTGGCTAAGATCAGGTAATGCTCCGGATTGTTCTCATATACGGTTATTTCTTTGCAGACATTGGCTAAAGACAGGCCTAACGAACCTGAACCGCCTCCCGCATCTACTGCTCTGAACCCCCCATTTATTCCGGTTTTAGCCAGGATTAAGCCGATGTCTTTCTGAATCACCACCTGCGGCCCCCGCTGTAGACAATTCCAAAGATCGCTAAATTGCGGTTTTAGGGCCAGATATTCTGTTCCTTGTTTGGAAACAAATTTTCCTTCTTTTTGCAGATTTTTTTTATCAATTACCTCGGATCCGGTATGAAAATCTTCATTCAGATCTTTAACCAGGAAAGTTTTGCCGGTTTTAACTTCGATTAATACTGTTTCAACTTTTCTCATTAGTTTCTAAAACAATTGCTACTTTAAAAAATCTTGCTAGGAAATGGCTCGGTGAGAACTGAAATTATAACTATAATTCTTGTTAGGTTAGATTCCTTTTAGGTTAGTTTCTCCTATACTGCATGGGAAACTTGCATTAGCAAAGTTTGATTTTTGGCGCATTCTAAGAATATTTATATGAAAACCAAAGAAAATTATTTAAAATTGCAAGTTATCTTGTCATTTACATGAAGTATGAATACTATGATAAATATGTAAATAAGAAAACAAAATTACGATATGATGTAACTCCAATATTTCAAAATCCAAACGTTTTCTCAAACTTGATCACAGATTTAATTAAACCATTCGAAGATAAAAAATTTAATGTAATCGCGGGGCTTGACGCTCTTGGCTTCATCATTGGCGGAGCGATCGCGCATAAGCTTAAAGTTAGTTTTGTTCCTGTGAGAAAAGGCGGAAAACTTCCCGGCATCAAAGGAACAGTTATAAGAACAACTTTTATCGATTATACAAAGAAAAAGAAAACGTTTGAGATGAATAATGATGCAATCAAAAAAAGAGACAGGGTTTTGGTTGTTGATGAATGGATTGAAACCGGGTCTCAAATAAAATCTGCAATAAAACTTATTGAGAAGCAAGGAGGAATAGTAATTGGAGTTACGGCATTATATGCGGAAAAAACTTCAAAGACAAGAATTCTTTTCGAAAAATATAACTGCAAAGCTATTAATATTGCAGAAAAATAATCAGCGCCGAAACTAAAATTGAACTTTATCTTTCATAAATAATGATTAAAAATAAATAAAAAAATAAATTTATTTTTTCTTTCTGGTAGCCATTACCGCCAAGGCTAAGACGACAGCTACGAAAGCTAATACCGCCAGTATTCCCAACAGAACCATGTAGGAATTGCTGTTTCTTATTGAGCTGACTTCGGTATTGCTGCCGGATGCTTTTCGTGTTTCCAGGCCTTTTCTGATTTCATCAATCAGCTCTTGGCCAGCGCCAGCAGCGGCATCTGTAGTCTCAGAACGAGAATCGCAGTTTACCGTTAAAGTAACATCTTTCCGGTCATCAACAGCGCCATCGCGCAGAACTTCTACCCTGATTACTTCTTCGCCAGATCGGGCATCCTTGATATCTAAAGGAATGGTAACCTGGTAATCGTTATCGCTGCCTTGGAAATCATCCAGTTCAATGTTGCTGCGCCGGGCGTCTAAATCCAGATTTTCGTTGAATGCTCTGATTTCCACGTCGTCTTCATCATTTTCTCCAACGTTCTCGATTCTAACCAGCAGGTTAACACTTTGAGCTGAACAGGAAGCCGTAGTTCGGTCTAGAGATGCTTTTCTAATAACTACTTGATGCTTTTCCCGGTCTACTTTAACAGTAACTCGTTCTGTATCCACATAGTTGACATTATTTCGGTCGGTTCCTTCGGCTTTCACTTGGATAATGTAATTATCTTCATCCAACTGTTCATCTTGCAGGTCAAAGGTGAAAGTTATAGTTTCTTCATCTCTACTGTCAATGTCTATTTCTTCCTGCTCGTCAAGATCATCGCCATCTACATCCAGAATGGTTACAGTAATTTCCACGTCATCGAGGTCCAGGTTTAAGTTATTCTTGACCTCCACTTCGATTTCGTTTTCATCATCCAGCACCAGTTTGCCGTTGGTTTTGCCGTTGATTTCCACTCGCTTGATTTCCAACTGGTTTGTCGCTGGCAGCTGAGCTCCTACGGTAACTGTAACAGTAGCTGTATCAGTGCCGCCGTTGCCATCGCTGATAGTGTACGTAAAGGAATCAGTTCCGGTAAATCCGCTGTTGCTTCTGTAAGCTATTCCAACCGTTGTGCCGCCTAAAATGGAAACGGCTCCATTAGTTGGCTGGGTAGCGCTGGTAATAGTTAGCGCATTGCCGTCTGGATCTATATCGTTAGCTAACACTAAAATAGTGATGTCTTGTCCAGTGGCTGCCGTTGCTGCGTCATTTACCGCATCGGGAGCGCGATTAACCGCGGCATTTACATTGATGGTCATGATATAATTTCCGCTTGCCTGATCATCATTAGGGTCGTTGGGCGTTCCATTATCATCGCCATTCAGGAAATAGAAAGCCGTATACGGCTCTCCCCGTTCTCCAGTTGCCGGAACAAACCGCATTTTTCCTAGCTGAATATCGCTGACCAGAACAAACTGGACTTGTCCAGAATTGGGGTTTAAAGCTACCCAGTTATCGCTGGCATTCTTTACTTGAAGCTGTCCTTTCCAGGGAATGGCTGTGCCGTTATTGTTGGCAGCCGTAACTCCAAACCCGTTAATCATGACTTTATAAAAACCATGATTTGGGGTTGCCGGATGGGTAAATTTAAAATCTTCCGCCTTAAATACATAAGGCTGATTTTGCGTAGTTATAACTTTGTTGTGCGCTGCTCCTGGTGCGGTGGCTATTACTACAGCAGGCAATATTCCAAAGACTATTGCTGCCACCAGCATCAGGGCAAAGATTGTTTTTAATTTCATTTTTTAGGTACCTCGCTTTTGGTTTTAATGATTATTACAGTGAAAATGGCAATTACTGCCAATAACAAAATAAGGGATATAATTATGAGGGATAATAACACGTCTTCGTTAGTGTAGGGATCTTCTACAATGCTTACAATTTTACTAGAGGAGATGGTTGTTTTATCCGCTTCAATTCTTCTAGCCTTTGCATCTTCAGCGGCTCTTCCGGCGGAAGTTTCCAATTTATCTTCAGATTCCAACTCCTCTCCAGACTTCTTTTGTTCTTCAGATGCAGGGACATTGGTCTGGTCTTTAGGGCAGTCTCCTACGGCTAGTGTTTTGCGCTGGTGATCAACCTGGTCGCCATCTAGAAATACATTAAATTCAACATCATGCCTTCCGGCAGCAATCTCTTTACTGCTGAAGTCTATGGAGAAGCTTCTGGAATAAGAATGATCATCCTTGGAGAAGCGGTTTAATTTTAAGTCGGGAATATTCTGAAGAATCTCCAGCGAAGGGCTGTATAATTGAATAGACACGTCATTTTGCGAGCGAGTTCCCACGTTTTTAATTTCGGTGTTAAAGATTACCTTTTTATCGCAGCTGGTTGGGTTCTCGGGCAAAATTTCCCATTTAGTGATTCTGATATCATCTTTGTTTCGGTCTAGTTCCAGAGTTAATTCTGTTTTAAAGGCATGTTTAGCGCCTTCTCCATCCTCGCCAACTAGTTCTATGGTTAACACGTAAGCGCCTTCATCGGCTTCTTCATCAACAATAAAGCTAACTTCAAAATCTTGGCTATCTTCAGCTCCCAGAGCGCCTAAATCATACTCTTCTTCAAAATTGCCTTTAAATAAGTCCTCATCATCAGCTTCTATAGTTAAGGTAATATCTTCAATGTCACTGGAATCTTCATCATAATCATGGTCAAATAGATTTTCTATATCCTTAAAACTAATAGTTACTGGGCTTCCCGGCCTTATGCTTTCATCTAAGCCTAGTTTAGGGTCCTCTCCATTAAAGGTTTCTCTTTCCGTCTCGCCGTCAAGATCTTCATACTCCACACTGATTTCGTCAATGGCCAGCATCTTTTTAGTGTCTTGAATTAATAGCGCTGTATCATACAGGGCATTGGTATTGGCATTTTTGACTTCGATAACTCCAATTTGCCTTCGTCCAGAACTTTGCTGCTGCGGAATGTCAATAGCAACAGTTATCATTCTGGTTTCCCCGGGCTGAATTGTTGCCGTATTGATGGTTGGCGCATTATAGCGCGAAGGCAAGCCGGTAATGCTGGCTGAAACAACTACAGCCATAGTTTCAGTGTTTCTTACCGGGATATCGAATGTTCTTCTAATAACCGTTTGGTCTTCATCTTTTAAATCGCCATAATCAACATTTAATATAACCTCTGCCGGAGTTATTTCTACTGCGGCCAAAGCGCTGCTGGCGGTTATAACTAACATTAGTAGAAAGATAGTTATTAGTCGAAAAACAGTTCTAAGCCCTAACCTTTTATCTATCCTAGAGTAGTTACTCATATGAGCCTATTTTAGGGCATACTATTTATATTTTATGGTATAAATTTACTAAATATATTTCAGGGTATAAATTTACTAAAATTTCTACTGGAATCAAAGAAAAGCAAAAACTGCCTACTTATTTCCCATGTAAAAAACTTTCTCAATTGAAACATCACTTTCCTGGAACTTTCCCACTCGGGGATGATTTATGGGAGCAGCAGACTGTTTCTTGGAAGTTTCCGAAGCCTCTTCCATCTTTTTGGCTGAAACAATATCATTGGATGTAGGCAGTTTATTATAGGCTACTTTGGTCCTCAAATCAGAAACTTCTTTTTCTAGAACCTGTATTTTATCCTTGAATTCTCGAATGGTTTTCACTAAAAACTGGGTGTTTTGCTCTAAAATTACCTTGATTTGATTCTGGCTTAATTCTACGCTGCTGGCGGTCTCGGCATTTTCCTGTTTTTTAGCTTCTACAGCAGTAATATTTTCCCGCAGTTCCGCGTATCCCTGGTTGTTTTTGCTGCGAAAAATCTTTTCTGCCTGCTCGACAGCGTCTTCCCGGTCCTGCGCTAGTCCTTGTTTCATTAAATCCAGAGCCAGATTGTTTATCTTTTGAATCAGTTCAACATCCATTTTATCAACCTCTTATGCTTAAATAAGTCCTGCTTAAATAAGCCCTTTGACAAAGGCTTGCCTATTATAATCTTTTCTATTTTAGAAAATAGTAATAGTTATGCTCCGCCGCCGACGAGACCGCAGAAATTTACTGGTATAATTTCAGCAGAGCCTAAAAATACCAGTATCAAAGCCAAAATTAGGCCTATAACCAAGCCAACCATAAAATAGCGGAACTCAATTAACCCTAACTGACCTCTTTTATCCATTATCTACATTAAATTATTGAAGTATATAAAGATTTCTGCGAGGTTAAATTTAACCCTTGAAGATCAGATAACCAGTTAAGTAAAGAAAATTTAGGATCATCATTTATTTTTTAGTTGTGGATTCTGAGGGTTTAGGAAAGAATTGTGTGGCGTTCTGTGTTAATCTCTCCCGAATACTTGCAGGAACTAAAATTTAGTGCAACGTTCCGTAGCGAAGCTGAGGAAAAATTTAAAGTAAATTTGAAGTCCGTTCCATCAAAAGAGCAAAGCGATACATCAAGAACAAGAAGAGAAGGGCAATTTCTATTTTATCAAGCACGAAGTGCCATCTTATTAATGGAGTTGGGGGGGGTCGCTATTTTTGATAAAAAAGTATTTAAATAAGTTATGCTTATAGTAAGAAAGTAAGACAATTGGAGGTAATTAAAATGAATGTTGAAACAGTAAGGATGTCATCAAAAGGACAAGTCGTAATTCCTCAAGATATACGCGAGGATATTCACGTGGAGGAAGGAACGATCTTTGCTGTAGTAGGAACTAAGGATACCATCATCTTAAAAAGGATTACTACGCCTAGCAAAGAAGAGCTTATTAAGGATTTAGGGTTTTTTTCCAAGAAAGCGAAGATGAAGCTTCAAAATAGGGGGATTACGGAAAAAGACTTGCAGGCGAAGTAATAATGGCCGTTACTTTTGATACAAATGTATTGCTCTCTGCTACGTTGTGGGATGGCAGTGTCGCACAGAAATTATTATTTGATCTTATTAGACAAGGGGTTAAGATATATTCCACTACTGAGATTCTTTCAGAATATCAGGAAATTTTGAAACGAGATTTTGACTTCTCAGACACAGAAGTGTCTGAAATTATGGGGAAAGTTCTCGCATTTGTAACTCTGGTAAGTCCTCAAACGAAAATAAAAGCAGTAAAAAATGATCCCGATGATGATGTAATTATCGAATGTGCTTTTGAATCTGAATCCAAATATATCATCACTTATGATAAACATTTGCTGAATCTTAAAGAATTCAGAGGAATACGAATAATCAAACCAGAAGAAGCGAGAGCTATCATCTGATTTAATGAGTCGCTGTTTTCCACATTAGCTGGAAGAATTTGTCGTACGATTCTGCTGCCTCTTTTTGATGAATAATCACTCCGAGAGGTTTATCTGTCCACACGATAATTCCGATTTTATCATTTCTGATGATTGTTTCAGTAAGAGGTTCAAATCCTGCTTTAGTGTACTTTACTTCTGATTTTGGATATTTTATCTCGGCTTTCCAATAGGCAAGAGATTCGTTAAAGAGAAGTTTTGCTTTTATTCCTCTTTCTGCCCGTTTTTTGTGATAGCTGACCCACCAGGCATCGCCAAGCATAAGAGATTTTGCAGTAGAGCCAAATGTATAATGTTCTTTTCCTCCTACACAGTGAGCCATCAAGAATAAACGTCAAGGGGCAATTTTCAGTCCGTCGTTTCGTAGGGGGAATTCCGTTTGGTTTTTGCTTCTTTTTACAAAAAGAAGATAGTTAAGGGTGGGCGTTGGGTGGGAAGTTAGTTGGGCGAGAAAACAGCAATATTTATAAGTATGTGCAAGTATTTCTTATTAGGTGGGGTGAAATGAAAACAAAAAACATCACATTGAAAGTAAACTCTGAACTTTATGATAAGTATAGAGAGATATGCAAGAAAGAAGGCTGGATAGTATCTCGTCAGTTTGAGAAGTGCATGGAAGCAGAGTTAGAGAAGAGGGGGCGAGAAAATGTCAAATAACGGTGCTAATTTAGGTTTTGAACAAAAATTATGGTCTTCTGCTGATAAGTTAAGAAGCAATATGGATGCTGCTGAATATAAGCACGTTGT